>Ga0181398_1000005_pt1 | contig 73043 bp, 99 predicted proteins | sample 21SPOviralmetaG_FD_130127 | JGI IMG/M metagenome (GOLD analysis project Ga0181398, IMG submission 130127) | Marine viral communities from the oligotrophic San Pedro Time Series (SPOT) site, San Pedro Channel, CA, USA - 21 SPOT_SRF_2011-04-29 | ecosystem: Environmental > Aquatic > Marine > Strait...
AGGCCCAATCGGTAATCCAGGGGAAGATGCCGCTAAAGGTCCTGATGGTCCTAGAGGTCCTATAGGTCCTAAAGGTCCTGTATCTGATGAACCTGGACCCATTGGTCCCCAAGGTCCTGCTGGTGCAAATGCTAGTGCTGGTGGTAAAGGACCTCAAGGTGCTGTAGGTCCTGCAGGAAGTACTGGAGCTAAAGGACCTCAAGGTGCTGTAGGTCCCTCAGGAAGTACAGGAGCTAAAGGACCTCAAGGTGCTATAGGCCCAGCTGGTCTTAAAGGTCCTATAGGTCCTAAAGGTCCTATAGGAGCTAAAGGTCCTGTATCTGATGAACCTGGACCCATTGGTCCTCAGGGTCCTGCTGGTACAAATGCTAGTCCTGGTAGTAAAGGTCCTATAGGAGATAAAGGTCCTGCAGGAAGTACAGGAGCTAAAGGTCCTATAGGTGCTATAGGCCCTACGGGCGGTATAGGTCCTAGAGGTGATGGAGGTATAAAAGGAAACACTGGTCAAAGTGCAGCTCCATATCCAGGAACAGATGCTTCTCCTGTAATTAAAACTATTTCAAATGGAGGGGGTTTAACAACAAATCTTGAATTTTCAAGCGGTCTTTTACAAACAGAATCTCAAACTTATACAAATCTTAAGTATTATGTTAATGATGGAGTGAATGATTATGTAATATCTACACTTTCTGGTACTTATGATAATTTAGCAGTTAATGATTGGAGTGTACGTTTCTTTGTTTACCCAACTTCAACATCTAATTTAAATATGCAAGTATATGATAGTAATAACCTATCTACTGCAGGTTCTGGTAATACCAATAATCGTTTCTTTATAACTTACCAACAAGCCTTTAATAGGGTTTTGGTAAGACTTAGAACTAATGCTACTAACTTTAATGTTTCCTATCCTTTACATGATAATAATTCAGCTACAGGTACGGGTACTAACTCATCTGTTAGGTGGAATGCAAATAATAGAGGTAATGTAAACAGTGATAGCTTTAATATGTGGACTGTTACTTACGATGCTTCTCAAAGTACAGCATCTAATGCATTTAAATTTTACTGGAATCAAAATCAATGTACAGTAACCACAGCAGTAAGTAGTGGTACTAGAACTAATAATACTATACCTTACCAGGTGTTAGGTACCGCTCTACATAATACTACTGCCGCAAATACTCCTGCACGTTACGATGAATATGCTTTTTATAGTAAAACTCTTTCATCAGCAGAAGTTACTACATTATGGAATTCAGGAGGTAGAGCAACAGCAGCACAACAACTTGTAACTAGTAATTTACAAGGTAATCTAAGTTTTGATGATGGTACTCCCTTAATATATGGTTCTGGTTTTACTGCATCTTCAATAATAGGAGGGACAACAACAAACTATTAATTATGGCAAATAGATATTTTTTAATAACAGCAGAAGAATTTTTAAATCATGTATCTAACATAGATACTATTCCTGCTTGGAATTTAGATAGAACTCAAGTTATTATAGAAGTCCCCCCATCTTACCCTATTCCACCTAATCTAGCAGCATTTTCTAATGGAAATGAAGTAAATGCTTATAGATTTACTGAAGAACATAGAAGTAAATGGGAAGACGAAAACGATTTTTTATAAAAAAAATTAAAAAAAGTTATGAAATTAGTTATATATGCAGGGTATTATGACCCACCTTTCTCACCTGAAACTATAAACGAAATTGGTTTAGGTGGTACAGAACAATGTATTATACATTTAGCTAAAACTCTTAAATCCCAAAATCCTACTTGGGATATTTGGGTTGTTGGTGGTGTTGTTTATGGAGATTACGATGGAGTAATGTATAGACCTACACAAAATTTTAAAAATGAAGTAAAATCTGTAGATACCATTATTGGGACTTCATACATTCATTACATTAAAGAATTTGAAGATATTGAGTATATCGATTCAATATTTTGGGTACATAATACTGACTATTTTACGTGGTGGAATGGCGAAGATTTACCAAACCATCAACAACTTTTATTAGATTCTCGTTTAAAATCTATAATATGTTTAACAGAATGGCATAAAAACAAATTTATAGAACAATTCCCAGAGTCTAAATATAAAATTCAAGTTATAGGTAATGGAGTAGATACCTCTAAATTTCAAATAGGAAATAAAAACCCAAATCAATATATTTATACTTCACATTGTGAAAGAGGTTTGCAAAAAGTATTAAAAGACTGGCCTTTAATCTTAGAAAAAAATCCTCAAGCCCAATTAAAAATATCTACCCCAAAATATGGTTTAGAATATTATAATATTTACTACAAGGATTTAGTAAATAATTTGGATAATGTAGAATTTTTTGGTACATTATCTCAACAACAACTTTATAAGTTGATGGCAGAAAGTACTTATTGGTATTATCCTTCCCAATATGAAGAAACTTTTTGCATAACTGCTTTAGAGATGTTAGGACATCAAGTCCAACCTATTACTTGGGAATGGGGAGGATTAAAAGAAACATTAAATGGTTTTAATACTTTTAATGAAGAAGAAAAAATAAATTGGAAAGAAGTAAAAGAATATTTAAATTTAACTAATTGGGATTACTTAACAAAAACCAAATGGTTAAAAGTTATAAAAACTAAACATATGAAATTAAACGAGTTTTCAGTTATTACACTAAACCCAGAAAACAACCAACCTTTATATGATAAATGTAATAGCATTACCTTACCAGAACCTCATGTATATTATCTAAAACATGGTTTTGACTTTCGAAAAACAACTCAAGAAGATTTATCTAAATTTGGAATAAATAAACATCTAAGATGGAATATATCAAGTGATGTTCAATGGTATGATCGTGATGTAACTGATGGTGAAGTAGGCTGTACTTTATCTCATATAGATACTTGGGTAGATGCATATGCTTCTAATAAAGAATATTTAATGGTTTTTGAAGATGATTTTCATGAAGAAGAAAAAGTTCCATGGGATCAAGTTTATCAACTTTTAGAAAGAGGTTATGATCTTATTTACTTAGGAAGGTGGGCTCTTCTTCCTGAAGAAGAAACAGAAATAGAAGGTATTCCTGGGTGGGTAGAACCTGATTATTCATATGAAGCTCATGCTTATATTTTATCTAGAAGAGGAATACAGATTTTAGTAGAAGAATATATAGATCAATTTAAAAATGAAATATTTGCTTCTGATGAATTTCTTCCTATAACTTATGGGAAAACTTTCCGTCAAGATATATTAGCAGAATATGCTGGAAAAACCCGTTTAAAAGTTGCAGCACCTTTAGTTAAAGACCCAAAAAATAGCACTGGTACAACAGGATATTTTATCCAACAAAATACAGGAACACTTACAGAATATAATAAAGAAGATTATCCTAATATATTAAATAGTAATAATTGGAAAACATGGTGTGATGATTATATAAATCCTCATATTAGAAAAGGACAATACAAATTAATGGTAGATGAAATTGGTCCTAATGTTTTAGAATTTCCTTTATTTACAGAAAAATTTTGTAATGAAATTATCCAATTAGCAGAAGATCATACTTGGGTAACAGATAGGCATAAATTTTATCCTACAACTGACCAAACAATGGAAAGTTTAAAAATGCAAAAAATATACCAAAGAGTATTAGAAGAATTTGTTTACCCTATTTGGGTTTGGTTTTGGGATTTAGCAGGAGATGAATGGAATACTTTAAATAGTGAGAATTTTATAGCTAAATACGATACAAAAAATCAAGGCAGTTTAGATTTACACCATGATAGTTCCTTAATTACTTTAAATGTCAGATTAAATGATGATTTTAAAGGTGGAGGTACATATTTACCTAAATACAAAACAACTGTACAACCTAAAAAATTAGGTAATGCTATGTGCCACCCAGGAACAATAACTCATTTACATGGGGGTCGTCCCGTAGAAGAAGGTACAAGATATATATTAGTAACATTTACATCAATAAATAAATAAAATATGGATACACTTTATTCTTTTCCACTAGATTTTGACAAGCATGTTAACCAAACTAATTATTATTGGTTTAAAGAAGGTTTTACTCCTGATGAATTAACCCAATTAGAAACCCAAGTTCAAGAAATTCCATCTACCCCAGGTGTTACTGAATCTGGGGGTCAAGAAAGTGGTGAAGGTTTAGATTCACGTAGTTCAACAATTAAATGGGTACCTTTTAGTGAAGACACTAAATGGATTTATGATAAAATTGGTATGTTAGCCAAAACCGCTAATAATGAAATGTTTAATTTTAACATTTATAATATGCCAGAACAAATTCAATATACTGAATATTACAGTACTAATAAAGGTCATTATGATTGGCATATGGATATTGGGTCTTCTGGTTTTATGAAATTTAGAAAAATTTCAGTTACAGTTCAATTATCTGATTCAAGTGAGTATGAAGGTGGAGATTTACAAATCTGGTCAGGAGGTCAACAACCTATGACTGCACCTAAAGGTAAAGGTAATGTAGTAATTTTCCCTTCTTTTATGATGCATAGAATAACTCCTGTAACTAAAGGTACTAGAAAATCTTTTGTTTTATGGTTAGGAGGAGAATCATTTAAATAATGGGTATAGCAATTTGTATAAGTGGAGATTCTTTTAATTATAAAGAAGGATATAATTGGTTAAAAGAAAATTATTTAGATAAATATAATTGTGATGTGTATATTCACACTTGGGATAATTTAAATAATATAGAGGAAATTATAAAATTATATACTCCTAAATCTTTTTACACTCAACCACCAATTCCTTTTGATGATAATAATTTAGAGTTAAATCAAATTTTAAATAATTTATATTCAACACACTCTAGTTATAATTTAATTAGAGAATCTAATAATGATTACGACCATATAATTCATATTAAATTTGGTGAAATTATTTATAATAATACCCCTGAAAAATTTGCTATATGCTCCCCCACAATTTCAGAACATTATGCCGATGTTTTTACTTATGCTTTATACTATACTTTTATGGATGAAGAATATAAAAATTGGGAAAATAAGGAAATTAATGAAACCTTAAGTTTAATTAAATATCACCTACATACTAAAAATCTTTCATTAGATATTCTTAAAACTTCTATAGAATGAAAATAGCAATGACTATAAGTGGACAACCACGTAGATTAGAAGCTGGTTTTTATGAATTAAATAAACATTTTTTATCAAAATATGATATTGATGTTTACATGCATTCCTGGAAAGATAAATATTACTATAAGTATCATTATGGGAAGTTAATGCATAAATATGAAGCTGATATGTCAGCTTATGATAGAGCATTAGAATTATATCAACCTAAAAACCATTTATTTGAAAAAGGTATTAGATTTGACTCTTATGGTATTGAAGACGTAGGTAGATTTGATAGCCATTTTGGTATGACTTTATCATTTAAAAGAGCCTGGGATTTATTAGAATCCTCCGGAATTAAATATGACTACATTATTAGAGCAAGATTTGATCTTTTATTTTCTCATTATACTCCAGTAAATCACCCTTATTTAACAGATATAACACAATTAGATCCTTCTAAAGTTCATTCTTTTAAACATAGTTTTGATAGACAAGGTATCCGAAATATTAATGATCAATTTGCAGTTGGAGGATATAATGCTATGAAAACTTACCATAATTTCTTTCCCCACTTAATTAATTATTATTTTAGAGATTCTAAATATAAACAATTCATGAATGATATTGATGCTAGTCATCTATATGTAGAAACTTCTTTACTTCAGCACTTAAGAGATAATGACATACAAACTTCTCCTGAACAAGAAATTAATTTACATGAAGTAATGTTAGGTTCCAATTACACCCATTCTTATGATACACCTAGAATTATGAGATAATATGAAAATAGCTTTATTAATTAGTGGACAACCCCGTAGATATAGAAATGGGTATCAAGAGTTAAAAAAATGGTTTTTAGACCGTTATGATATAGATGTGTATCTCCATGCCTGGAAAGCTAAAGAATTTCATAAATTTAATTTTTTTAGAGGAGGAAGATTAGAAAAAGTTCACCATGTAGATAAAAATTTATATGATAATTTAATTGATTGGTATCAACCTAAAGATTATTTATTTGAAAAATCAATTCAATTTGATAATACTAATATAATGGGGATACATAACCAAAGATTAAATTCTCAAATGGGTATGTGGATGTCATTAAAAAGATCTTGGGATCTAATGAACCAATCAGGTATTCATTATGATCTTATATTTAAAACTCGTTACGATCTTTTATTTACTCATAGAGTAGCTAATACTTGTTCTTTATTAGAAGATTTAACTCAATTAGATCCAACTAAATTACATTATTTTGGGTATGATGATAGCTGGCCCCATACAGCTTACCAAATGAATGATCAAATAGCTATTAGTGGATATAATATAATGAAAACTTATTGTAATTTGTTTCCCCAAATGCTTAATACTATATTTGTAGATCCCTCATATAGTAATGATTATGATGATATTTTTATAAATGAAACTTTAATTTATCATTATTTAAAAACAAATAATATTCCTATGTCCCCTATTAATTCTGGTTTTAATGGTACCAGAGGAATTGATTGTGGATGTGATATAATGAGATAATATGAAGAAAACCCCAAAAGTCTATGCTCATGCCTCATATGTAGGTACTACAGGTTATAATAATCACACCCGTGATTTTTTCAGACATCTACAAAAATATGTTGATTTAAAAGTTCGTAATTTTACTATAGGTAAAAATTGGGATTGGCCTAATGATGAACCTCATAAAGAAGATTATATTAACGAAGTTGATAAAAAACTCTTAATAGAACAAACATTATGGACTGGGGAAGATACCAGAGATGAATTTCCTATCTATAAAGAATACCCTAATGATTTTAAACACAATGTAAATCTAGTTTTAGAAGAAACTAACCACCATTATTTTTATGATTCGTATAAGGGTCCTAAAATTGCTTATAATGTTTGGGAATCAACTCTCCAACCTGAAGGATTTTTTAATAAACTTTTAGAATACGATCAGTTATGGTTTCCATCCAAATGGCAAGCTGAATGTACTATTAAACAAGGTGCTGACCCTAATAAAGTAAAAGTAGTCCCAGAAGGTGTAGATACAAATACATTTTACCCTGAAGATCCTCAAACGGTATTAGATTATGTAGATGGTAGGTTTAAATTTATTATTTTTGGTCGTTGGGATTATAGAAAATCTACTAAAGAAATAATTGAAACTTTTCTTAAAGAATTTAAACCTAATGAACCTGTTGATCTAATAGTATCAATTGATAACCCATTCTCAGGTGATAACTTTAAAACAACAGAAGAACGCTTAGAACATTATGATTTTACAGATGAACGTATTAAAATAAAACATTTTCCATCTCGTGAAGATTATATTACCTATATGAAAAATGGTCATGTATTTTTATCTTGTGCTCGTAGTGAAGGATGGAATTTACCCTTAATTGAAGCCATGGCATGTGGAACTCCTGCTATATATTCAGCCTGTTGCGCTCAAATGGAATTTGCTGAAGGTAAAGGACTTCCTGTTAAAATATTAGGTGAACGCCCTGCACTAGATGCTAACTATAACCATTTCAATACAGTAGTAGGTAATTATTATGAACCTGATTTTGAAGATTTAGCTCGTGTAATGAGAGATGCTTATGAAAATTACGTAGATCATAAAAAACGTGCTTTAGAAGAAGCTAAATTAATCCATCGTGATTTTAATTGGGAACATATTGGTAAAATTGGAGCTGAAACTTTACAAGATTTTATTACTAATTCTGAAAAACTTGAAGATACCAATACTATTAATGTTAATTATATAAATGCACCTAAAGTAGAAATTTTAGGTGATGTTTTTAAAGAATATGAAGTTGAATTTATTAATAGAGAAACTAATGAAGTTATTCATAAAGCAACTATTAATAATAATATGTGGACTTCTTGTAGTAAAGAATATTATATTCCTTGGTTAATTAAAATTAATGGTAAAGAACATTCTAGATTAGAATTAGAAGGACAACGTGTATTAATATCTTTAGATTCTAATTCTTTAGGTGATACTATTGGTTGGACTCCATATGCTATAAAATTTGCTAAAAAACATAAATGTAAAGTTATTTTATCTACATTCCATAATGATTGGTTTAAAAATTTAGAAGCCTATAAAGATATAGAATGGTTAGAACCTGGTAATTCAACAGGATGTACTGCTCATTATAAAATAGGTTGGTTTAGAGATGATAATGGGGGCTGGCAGAACTTTGATATGCATCCACGTCAATGTAATATAATTCCAATGCAAGCTACCTCTAGCGATATTCTAGGACTAGAAGAAAAAGAATTAAATTATGGTTTAGATTTTCCTAAAGGAAAAAGACCATATAAAGAAAAATACATTGTAATAGGCCCCAATGCTACATCAGGATGTAAAGAATGGGTTTATGGGAATTGGGTTACTCTATGTAAATTACTCCAACAACAAGGATATAAAGTTATATCTTTAACTAAAGGAGAATGGAAATTAGATGGGGTAATAAATCATTATAACCAACCATTAGATGTTGTAGCTAATTATTTACACCATGCTGACTTATTTATAGGCTTAGGTTCAGGTTTATCATGGTTAAATTGGGCATTAGGTAAACATACTGTTATGATTAATGGGTTTAGTGATAAACACCATGAATTTACTTCACGTATTACACGTATAATGAATGATGATGCTTGTTTCCCGTGTTGGACTAATCGTAATTTTGTATTTGATGCTGGGGATTGGGATTGGTGCCCTATTCATAAAGGAACTGAAAAACAACATATTTGTCAAAAATCAATAACACCGATGCAAGTATTTAAAATAATAAAAAATAGATTAACTAGTAAAAAATAACTTAATATTTATAATATGAATAAAATTTATTTAACAGAAAAAGAAAAAAAGGAAATCATTGATATTCAAAATCAAGATAATGAATATATGGTTCAATTAGGCCAAATAGAATATCAAATGCAATCTTTAGTCTCCCAAAAAGACACTCTTATAAAAGACTTAAAGCAATTTGAACAACGTAAGACTAAATTTGCTCAACAGTTACAAGATAATTATGGTGAAGGTTCTATTGACATAGAAACTGGAGAATTTACTAAAACTAGTTAAATTTTGAATTTTTTTCTAATATTTATAACAAAACATTAACCTCCTAGGCAATGGCAGAAACATTAGTATCACCTGGCGTATTAGCAAGAGAAAACGACCAGTCATTTATCACGCAGCAACCTGTTCAAGTAGGTGCTGCTATCGTTGGTCCTACAGTAAAAGGTCCTGTAGAAATTCCTACAATAGTAACCTCATACTCAGATTACCAAAATAGATTTGGTACTACATTTGATAGTGGTAGTGATGAATATTCATTCATGACTAACATCGCAGCATATAACTACTTCCAAAATGGAGGTAACACTATGTTAGTAACACGTGTAGTATCAGGTTCTTCAACTTGGGATTTTGCCCAAGCTGAAATCGCAGCTTCAGGAAGTGGTACTTCATTTACAATTGAAGCTATTGATAAAGGGATTATTTTTAACAACTCAGGATCTACAAACTTAATTACAGGAGGTTCAGGATCATTAGTATCAGGTTCAACTGATAATATTAGATGGGAAGTTGCTAATTCTTCTCAAGCAGATGGTAATTTTAATTTATTAGTAAGACAAGGTAATGATAATGATAATAATAAGATCATTTTAGAATCTTGGACTAACTTATCATTAGATCCTAAAGCAGATAATTATATCGCTAAGATAATCGGTGATCAATACCAGACCTATAATTCAACAGAAAATTATATTGAAATAACGGGTTCATATGCTAATGCTTCTAGATATATTAGAGTATCTACTGTAAATAAAAAGACCCCAGATTACTTTGATAATGCAGGTAATGCTAAAAACGAATATACAGCATCTATGCCTCAAGTAGGTTCAGGTTCATATGCTGGTACATTTACAGGAGGTGTAGGTAGTGTAATTCCTACAGGTAGAACAATGAATCTATATGGTGATATTAATTCTACAGATACTCAAGGTTTAATTGGTTCTGATTATGATAATATGTTAAATTTATTATCAAATCAAGATGACTATCAATTTAATCTACTAGTAACCCCAGGTTTGATCGATACAGCTCAAACTTCTCAAATGACTACTGCTCTAAACAATACTCAAATGAGAGGTGATAGTATTTACATTATGGATTTAGTTCCTTATGCTTCTACTATTACAGCAGCAAATACACAAGCTAATGCTAGAAACTCATCATATGGTGCTGCTTACTGGCCTTGGTTACAAACAATTGACCCAGACATGGGTGATCAAGTATTTGTACCAGCCTCAGCAATGATTCCAGGAGTTTATGCATTTAATGATAATGCTGCTGAACCTTGGTTTGCTCCAGCAGGTATTAATAGAGGTGGTTTAACTACAGTAATTCGTCCAGAAAGAAAATTATCTCAATCTAATAGAGATAGTTTATACCAGAATAAAGTAAATCCAATTGCTTCATTCCCAGGTGTAGGAACAGTAGTATACGGACAAAAAACATTACAACGTCAAGCAAGTGCTTTAGATAGAGTAAATGTTAGAAGATTATTGATTCAATTAAAATCATATATTGGTCAAGTAGCTCAAACATTAGTATTTGAACAAAACACTGCTGCTACAAGAAATAACTTTTTATCAATTATAAATCCTTATTTAGAAACAGTAGTTCAAAGACAAGGTTTATTTGCGTTTAAAGTAGTAATGGATGATAGTAATAACACTCCGGATGTAATTGATAGAAACCAAATGATTGGTGCTATTTATTTACAACCAACAAAAACCGCAGAATTCATTATTCTAGACTTTAATGTATTACCAACGGGAGCAACATTCCCTAGTTAATAAATTTAAAATCTAAATATTTATAATAGAATAAAATAAACAACAATGGCAGTATTAGATCCAAACGAAATATTCTTTACAGCATTTGAACCAAAACAACCCAATAGGTTCATTATGTATATGGATGGATTTCCTTCATTTATCGTAAAAGGTGTAAGTGCAGTAACCTTAAATCAAGGTAAAGTAGCTCTTAACCATATTAACGTTCAACGTTATGTTAAAGGTAAAACAGTATGGAATCCAATTACATTTACCTTATTTGACCCAATTACACCTTCAGGTGCTCAAGCAGTAATGGAGTGGGTACGTCTACACCATGAATCAGTTACTGGTAGAGATGGTTATTCAGATTTCTATAAGAAAGATCTAACATTTAATGTATTAGGTCCTGTAGGTGATGTAGTATCAGAATGGATTATTAAAGGAGCATTAATCGAAAGTGCTAATTTTGGAGACTATAGTTGGGACACAGTAGATGCTGCTGTACCACTTACAATGGTAGTTCAACCAGATTATTGTATCTTAAACTTCTAAGTAAAAAACAATATTTTTTTAAAGAGAGCTTGGCTTCGGTTAAGCTCTTTTTTATATTCATATTTATAACGGAATAAAGTTATTATAAATAAAAGATATGGAATTTAATCTCCCAACAGAAACAATTGAATTACCCTCAAAAGGTTTATTATATCCCGAAGGGCATCCTCTTAAAACTGGTACTATTGAAATGAAATATATGACAGCTAAGGAAGAAGATATTCTTTCTAACCAATCATATATTCAAAAAGGAACAGTTTTAGACAAACTATTACAATCTCTTATTGTTACTAAATTTGATTATAATGATTTACTTATTGGAGATAAAAATGGTTTAATGGTAGCTTCCCGTATTTTAGGGTATGGTAAAGATTATACATTTAAGTATCAAGGTCAAGAACATACTGTAGATTTATCTTTAATAGAATCTAAACCCATAGCAGAAGTAGTTAAACAAGCAACCTCTAATGAATTTGATTTTAAATTACCATCTTCAGGAGTTGATGTTACTTTTAAATTATTATCATCTAAAGATGAAAATGCTGTTGCTTCAGAATTAGAAGGACTAAAAAAATTATCCCCAAATTCCCCTCCCCCTGACTTATCTACTAGAATAAAACACTTTATAACCTCAGTAAATGGGGAACGAGACAAAAAAGCAATCCGCCAATTTGTAGATAATTATCTATTAGCTACAGATTCCCGTGCTCTTAGAAAATATTTATTAGAAATCACACCCGATGTAGATTTAACTTTTTTTCCCGAACAATCCGAAGAAAAAGTATCAATACCCATTGGACTCAAGTTTTTTTGGCCTGACTTCTAAAACAGCACCAAAGTTTAGAAAAATCTTATTTAAACAAATCCACGAAATAGTCTTCCATGGGAATGGAGGTTATTCTTGGTCTGAAGTATATAATATGCCTCGTTGGCTTAGATTATTTACTTTTAAAGAAATAGAGGATCATTTTAAAAAACAAAAAGAAGAATATGAAAAAGTTTCTTCTGGTGGTTCTTCTACAATGGTTGGTACTGATGGGAAAATAAACCCCCAAAACTTTTCTATACCAAATAAATCTTCTTACAAATAGGTTGAAATATTCAATATTTATTGATATATAATATTATATTATGGCTAGTAAAAGTAAACAAGATTTAGAAAATCAAAAAGCATTTAACGCCGCTCTTAGAGAGCAGGCTAGATTAGAGCAAGAAATTTTAGATGTTGCGGAATTAAGAGGTGCTATTCAAGCTAACATTGCAGAAGCTAGTGGTCAAATTAACAAAGTTAGAAATGATGCTTTAAAATCTTCTCGCCAACTCCAATCTATTTCAGAACAATTACTTGCAGATGCCAGAGAAGAAAATATATTAGATGAAAAAGAATTAAACAAGTTAATCCAAAAAGCCGATTTTGCTAGACAGAATATAGCCGAAGATATTAAAAGTGGGGCTATACAGGAAGATAATTTAAAGAATTTTGAGCAAATTTTAGAATTCAGTAAAGAATTACTTGAAAATGCAGAAAAACGTCGTGATTTAGAAAAAGGCATTACTGAAGCACAAGGTCTTTCTGGTGGTATAGCTGAAGGACTTCAAGGAATACTCGATAAACAAGGTGCTGGAAAACTAAGTAAATCTTTAGGTATAGATGATGCTTTAAGTAAAAGTAAAGAATATACAAAAAATCTTCTTAAAGGTTCTGATAATCCTGCTAAAATGGCAGGCCAATTGGGTACCAAATTCAAATCAGTTATTAATTTAGTACAAAACCTAGGGAAAAATTTAATGAAATCCCTGGGTCCCGTCTTTTTAATTAGTGAATTAATTAATGGGATTATAAGAGCAGATGAAGAGACTACTAAATTAGGCAAATCTATGTCTATGACTAAGTCAGAATCTGCTGCCTTTAGATCTAACTTAGAAGCCGCTGCTAATGATAGTGGTAACATGGCAGTTACAGGTACTAAACTAGTAGAAAACTTTACTGCTTTAAATCAACAATTAGGTTTTATAAATAATTTTACTACTGATAGTTTAGTCACTATGACTAAGTTAACAGAACAAGTTAAATTAAGTAAAGAAGCAGCAGGTGGTTTAGTAACCCTCTCTGAAGCTAGAGGTACAAATGCTGAAAGGGATTACAAGGCAACTTTAGGAGCAAGTTATGAGCTCCAAAGACAATCAGGCATACAGCAAGATTTAAAAGGTATTATAGAAAAAGTAGCTAGTACTTCGGGTCAATTAAGAGCTAATTTAGGAGCAAATACAGTTGAGATTGCTAAAGCTGTTACTCTAGCAGGTGAATTAGGAGGTGAACTTTCAGATGTTCAAACTATTTCAAAATCTATTTTAAATTTTGAAGATTCAATCGCTAAAGAATTAGAAGCTGAACTTTTAACAGGTAAAGAATTAAATTTAGAAAAAGCAAGACAAGCTGCTTTAACTGGAGATATAGTAGGTTTAGAAAGAGAAATTGCTGATCAATTAGGTACATTTACTGAATTTAGTAAAATGAATGTTATCCAACAGGAAGCAACAGCTGCTGCCTTTGGTTTATCTTCTGATAAATTATCTGATATGTTATTTAAACAACAGGTGATGGGTAGAAGTGCTAAAGAATTAAGAGCAGCTGGAGAAGACGACTTAGCTAGAATGTTAGAACAACAATCAGCATCCGATAAAATGGCTCAAACTGTTGAAAAACTTCAAGCAGTAATGACTAACTTAGGTACAGCATTTATGCCTGTAATAGAAGTTTTAGGTTTAGCTTTAAGTCTTGTAGGTCTTTTAGTAGGTGTAGTAACAGATTTATTAGCTTTATTCAAAGGTGATTTTGATTTCTCAGCTACTGTAGCTTCAGCAACCTCACTAGCAGATCAATTTACATCTTTTGGAAGTGGTAATAGTGGAGCCTCAGCTTCATCCGAAGGATCTAGACCCGGTCAATCCAAATCAGGAAATTCATCAGGTGGTGGGTCAAGAACAGATGAATTACTAGAAAAATTATTAGCAAAAGATACTAACTTATATATGAATGATTCAAAACTAAATGATGCAATGAATACTTCAAATGTAACATATGCTATGGGTTCTTAAATAAATTAAAATTACAATATTTATAATAAAATAATAATTATGGGAATATTAGATAAATTAACACAAAACGGTTCAAACCTTACTCGATTCGATGGGTCAACTCCACCTGATATGAAAGGTGCTAGTCCCCAATCAACCCTTCAGGATACATATTCTATTAATGGGGTGCCAGATCATCCAGGTCAAGTCCCACCTTCTACATTAGATTTAGATGGGTTAACACCACCTAAATACTTGGATAACTTACCTAAGTAAGATATGCCTTTAGTAACACCACAAAATGAACTAGCATTTCAAACTAGATTCAAAAACCTTCCTTATGGTTATGATAGACCAGGTAAGGGTGCCAATAATGGTACCTTAGGACAACCTTTTGTGGTAAAAGACCATACTAAAGTAAAAACTGAACAATTAAGAAAAACTGGAGGACCGGATTTTCTCGTGAGAGGTGGTTTACTCGCCCCAGTCCGTTCAGTACAGGATGCCTCGCGTTTATTTCAATTATATACGCAAACTCCCGTTGGAACCTTTTTTACCCTTAAACAAAATTTATTATCTCGTATTGGTACAGATATGGATGGAGGGTATACAACTTTTACAGCAGGTAATACTTTTTCTTCTTTATTAAAACCCTTAGGAGGTCCTTTAAATCAAGGTATTTATACCCCATTATCTACTTTAGGTCAAGCTTTAGTTAATGCTGGTGGAATCCATTTATTTAAACAAGGTATAAACCCACTTACAGGAGGTCCTAAATATGAAACTATGATAGCACCTTTAGGTGCTGTTAATAAGGGTTTAGGTGCTGTTAGAGTTAATGAATTAGGTAGGGTTCAATTTAGTAATAACCGTTTAGTTAATTTATATCAAGGTAAAATAACATCTAAAAACGGTTCTAATGATACTGAACTTTTTACCTACAGTGGAGGCCCAGGTTCAGTTTTAGGTATAGGTGATACTGTTATTAAAACCGCTTCTAAAAGAACTTTATTTAGTGGTATAGGTACTATAGGTGCTATACACTATTCTTCTTTTAACCCCAACCAAATCCAATCAGTTTCAGATAATAATAGAAATTTAGCTACTGAAGTAACCTATGTTGGTAGTGGGGGTTCAACATTAGTTCAAGACTTTAGAAAAGAATTATCAAATAATACTACAACCTCTTTTATCTCTGATTCCCCTAATTATCGTACTAAAAATATAGAACAACGATTAAACCAAGGTAATCCTGGAGCTCGTTTTGCTGATAGAAAAGATTATTCTCAAGGAAGACCTGATAATGAAAGAGGAATGGATCAAATCAATTCTCTTTATTTATACAAAAGTAGTGCAGTTACTACAGATAAACGTAAAAATGATATATGTAAATTTAGAATAGCTACTATTGATAATGATGATCCTTCACAAAAAGTATTTTCTCATTTTAGAGCTTATATCAATAATTTTACTGATAGCATGAATGCTCAATGGAATAATTTTAAATATATAGGTAGAGGAGAAAATTTTTATAATTATCAAGGATACGAAAATAATATTTCAATGGGTTTTACAGTAGTAGCCCAATCCATACAGGAATTATCTATAATGTATCAAAAACTAAACTTTTTAAAATCTACATTAGCTCCTGATTATTCTACAGAAGGTTATATGAGAGGTAGTATTCACCAACTTACTTTAGGTGGTTATTTCTATGAAACCCCAGGTATAATTACTGCATTAACATACACAATTCCTAATGATACTCCTTGGGAAATTGGAATTCCTTCAAACAGCAAAGATATTGAATCTGAAGGTGGTATTACTTTTAGAAACCCAGAAGTTAAAGAATTACCTCATAGAATAGATGTTTCTATGGAGTTTAAGCCTATATTCAAATTCCTCCCAGAAAAAGTAAAAGATATAAATGGAGCTGGGAATATTAAACAAAGATTCATATCATTAGAGGATAATTTATCAAACAATAGTTTATATGATACAACCCCATCTAATTTATTTAGAGCAGATGACCATTATATAGTAGAAGCAGAAGAAGCAACTGTTGTTCCTAGAAAAAATTTAACAAATACAACTCCTCCTATAATAAGACAAAACCAACTTCCAGAATAAATGAATCGTTATAGAAATATAAAAATAACTCGTGATTTAGAAGGTACTAGGATGTATACAACAACCAAGTACCCTGAGATTCCTCGTACTGATAACGATATATATGTTATTACTACTGAGGGTGATAGATACGACGTGTTAGCATCTAATTATTTTAACGATTCTTCATTATGGTGGGTTATATCCTCAGCAAATGCTGAATACCCACAAAATTCAATTTCACCCCCAGTAGGAGTTCAAATAAGAATTCCTGGTAATTTAGATTCAATATTATTAGCGTACAATAATTTAAATCAATAAGTTTTATGGATTCTAATATCATTGGAAAACCTCATTTAGAGTATGTTCAAGATCAAATAAAATTACGTCAAGAAATTTTAGGAAAAAAATCTAGAACTTCTTCGGATATAGCTTGGATGAACGGAAGAACTTCTTGGGTAAAACTTACATCTGGAGTTGATATATCTGATCAAAATATAGCAGTATATAATACAGGTAGTAGCGAATGGGAGACTGTATCTAATGATGGGGCTGAATTTAGATCTAAACTTCTAGAAATCCCAGAATATAGTGGTAATGAATTATCATCCCAAATGGTACTCCAGGGTGGAGTTTTAAATGAAGATGGTTCTCAGAAATTTGGAGTCTCTGAAACTAATTCTTTATTACCTGATAATACCTCAAATTATGGTTTCGGTAAGTTTGGAGCCCAAGCTATGCCGGGTATTACATCATTTACTAGTGAGACTACTAATAAAGGTAGTTTACGTTTTGCTAATCTTCAAATTAGAGCAAATAGTACTAAACAATTTGAATATATTGAATCTTTATATCTAAGATTAGGATATACAATGTTATTAGAATGGGGTAATTCATCATATCCTACAATAGATACAGAAACTTCTTCAACAGTATATGAAAAATCAAATTTTAGTTTATCTAGTAAATTCTTAAACAATCCACCTCAAAATTCTCAAGGAACTCAATTTTTCTATACTGAAATAGAAAAAAACAGAAAATCATCTCAAGGTAACTATGATGGTTTTTTAGGTAAAGTTACAAATTTCTCTTGGGAATTTACTAAAGAGGGATATTATTTAATTTCTTTAAAGTTAATCACTATAGGTAGTGTAGTTGAAAGTTTAAAAGTAAATATAGTTCAAGACTCTGGACTTTTTACTAGAAACCAAAACTCATCTCAAAAAAAAGATCAAAAAGAAAATGTTTTATTAAATCTAATAAATCAACTTGTTGATCCTCTTAGAGAGAATCTTGACACAAATCCTACATCATTTTCTCCATTCATTATCAACAACATCGCTGGTGCATTACCTGCTAATATGTTATTTTCTTATTTTTTTGCTGAAACAGAAACTACTTATAGTTTTAAATCAACAAAAAGTGAACAAATAGTACTTAAATATTTTAAAGATGCTGGAGAGGATAGTATTACTGACCCCCAGATTGAAAAAGCATCAACAACAATAGATGCTTGTGCTGCTCTTTTTGGGTCTACCCACTTTGTAAAATATCTTAGATTTGGTAGTTTACTTAGTCTTTTGAATCAACAATTTCTCCTGTATGGTACTGATGAAGAAGGTGAACCCGTTCTTTTTAAATTAGATACATCTACTAACCAATATGGGTTTAGTAATAATAAAAGCATCTCTAGTGACCCTAGTAAATTAATAGTTAGGTATCAAGGAGATTATTTAGGTACTGAAATAGAAATTTTTAATGATGATCCTAATACTATTGAACAATTTCATGATATAGTAGAAAAAGTAGATGTATGTAACATCATGAATCTTTACTTTTCTCAAGAATTTATAGAAAGTGTAATTAATTCAAGTCTTGATAGTGAAACTGGATCCTTAAACTTATATAAATTTATAAAATCCTTACTTAATGAAGCTAATATTTTATTAGGTGGAGTAAATAAATTTAATTTTAGATTAGTAGATAAAAATTTTGGGACTTATGAAGATCCCAAACTTATACAAGTAGTTGAATTTTATGATGAAGTTTCTCCTTTTGAAGTAGAAAACCTGAGACAAGCCCAGGAAGAAGAGCCTTCTTTAGTAGTATATGGTTTTGGTGAAGAAACTAATGGTAATAAAGATGGTAGTTTTGTTACAGATTACCAATTTAAAACAGAAATTACCAATAAATTAGGTAATATGATATCTGTAGGAGCTCAAGCTAATGGTCAAGCTGTAGGTGAAGATGCTACATTATTTAGTAAATGGAATATTGGATTAGTAGATAGAATATTACCTCAAAAATTAGATGTTGATCAAAAAGTAAAAAAATCAGATGAAGTTACTACTGGATATTTAAGATTAATTTCTTCCTATAGAGATTATTTTAATTCATTTAAAAACTCTTCAGATTTTGCTGTTAATACTGAGGAAGATAATAATGTTTTAGTAGGATTTTCATTTGTAGATTTTGTTGAAAATGCTATTGGATATGGTTTTCCTAATTGTAATATTACTCCATTAAATAGTACTTCTACCTCTCTTTCAGGATTTATAGAAACTCAAAAATCTTTCTTTCAAAAATATTATGCTTTAGAGGCAATAGGAAAAAAAGTCCCAACGCCTTTTATAGGCTTTGTCCCTGTTGGATTTAATTTAACTTTAGATGGACTTTCTGGTATTAGAATATTTGATAGATTAAAAATAGATAGTAGATTTTTACCTGCCAATTATGGAGATACTTTAGATTTTATTATAACTAAATTAGATCATAGTATAGTAAATAATAAATGGCATACTAAAATAGGTACAATGTCTGTTCCTAAATTATTTGATAAATTAGAATTAGACTTAGAGACTATATTAAACTCATTACCCCCAGTAACAACTGGGTTTGATAGCTTAATAGGAAGTTATTCTTACAGATATAGTGCTTTAGCTACTTTACTTAGAAGAACTTTAACTTATGCCCAAGACAAACAAAAAATTTTTTCAACAAATGGTAATTTAAACCAACCCGATTTCCTTCGCACCCAAGGAAATGATGCTACAGGTAGAAGTTTCCAACGATCTCCATTAGTATCCATAGCTAATGTAACTGGGTTACCAAATGGTAGCATACAGAAACAACCTACATTTGCCCTTCAAGAGTTTGCTAAAAGTGGAACATCTTTTAATATTCTACCTACTTCTAAAACTTCCGCCTTTGATTTTAAAATTCAAGAAACTAATAAAACTTATTATGAAGGTAATTATTATTTAGCAGAATCTGCAGCTAAAGCACTTTTAAAATTTGGCAAATTTTTAGAAGCAAACTATCCTGAAAAAACATATACTATTACTTCTGCTTATAGAAGTTATGCTCACCAAGAAGGTATGCAACCAACAGACCCTTCTTCAGAAACTATTACTGCTAAGGCAGGAGGTAGTGCTCATGGTTGGGGTGGTGCTATAGACATAAGGCAATTAGCTACAAAGAACGGAAATAATAATACTAGTAATCCTACAGCAAACCAAACTACAAGAATAACCTCAGAAGATTATGCTATTTGGGAGGAACATGCCCCTAAATTTGGTTGGTATAACCCTCTTAGATTAAGAGATGGTGTTGGTCAAGATGAATCCTGGCACTGGGAATTTTGGGGTAAACCTGGAAAAACACTTAGACAAAACTCTATAACAGAGGTTAGGTTTAATTATAGTACTATAAAGGTCCCTACCCTAAATGAAAATGCTACTCTTGCTTTAGGTCAACCTAATAAAAAAATAGATGAAAAAACAGGTAAAGTAGTTTTTGTAACCGAATAATAAATGTAAAATGGTCTACTACCCAAAATCTCATATAACCCCTAATTTATATTCTAATGGTGAATTAGCATATGAGAATACTCTAGCCCCATATACAGGACAATACTTTAGTACTTTTGATGGTAAATTCTTTACAGGTAATTATCCTGGAGATGGGGAAAATCTACAACTAATAAGCTTAAACCAAACTCCCACATATCCTTCTGAAGAAGAATTTGAGGATAATAACCCTGAAGATCCAAGGTTTTTCCCTGGAAATCAAGATTATAGTATTTTAAAAAAGGTTCAATATAATCAAGGTATTGCAAGTCAACCTATAACATTTTATCCTTCACCAACTAATGAAGATTACGAAACTGGAGAATTTACACGTCATTTTGCTAAAAAATCAAATGAAGAAGCTTATTATGAAACTAATGCTCCTTTTAAAAATACCTTATATATTGGTTTTTCTTTACCTTGGAAACTAACAGGAGATAAAGATAAAGTATTTGAAGTTAATAAAAATATAATAGAATTAAAACAACAACAATTTAAAGCATTTGGGCTTGGAGCCTATTTAAAATTTAATTATATTCAATACTATAAATAAGATGGTATTAAGTGTTTTGGTTAATAGAAAATAAAGAACAATTCGAGGTTTTAAAAAATAGTGGTTTTAAAGAAGCGTTTATAGAGGTTATTTCAAATAACCCTTATCAACACCCATCACAAAACTCAATTATAGCCTTTTATATACGTCCAATTAAAGGACATAAGGGTTATATTTTACCTGTTTCTCATCCTGAATGTGAAAACTTATTTGAAGATGAGGTTTATTTATATTTAAAAGGGTTAGAAAAAATATATGTTAGGGATAAAAAAGAATTCCTTCACTATACAATTTTAAATCCTCTTATAGATATAACATTAGGATCTCCTCCGTATATACTTCCACTAACAACCGCTCATACCACATTATATAGAAGATTTCCGGATTTATTAACGGTAAACCAAATCGTGCCAATTACCAAGCATTATGAAGTTTGTGAGCAAATATATGATGATTTAGAGCACCGCATTAATACCGTGGTAAACCCGTTTTATAATGACCGAGCTACGTTAGTATTTAATGCAATAGAACGTAATGGAATAAAAATAAATAAAAATGAATTTGAAAAACACTTCCACGAAACAGAAGACGAATTTATCTACACACAATACAACTTTAAAACACTTACAACCAGACCTTCAAACAAATTTAACGGCGTTAACTACGCTGCTCTCCCCAAAGATAATGGGTGTAGGAAAAGTTTTATACCGCGTAATGATGTCTTTTTTGAATTTGATATTTCTGCTTATCACCCTACCCTTAGTGCTAAGCTTGTGGATTATGATTTTGGTAAAGGAGATATACACGAAAATTTTGCTAAGATGTATAATGTGGATTATGCAAAAGCAAAAGAATTAACATTTAAACAATTATACGGAGGAGTTTTTGATAATTATAAAGATTTACCGTTTTTTAAAGCTACAAGTGAGTATATACGTACGACCTGGGAAACTTTCCAAGCAGAAGGTGTTATAACATGTCCAATCTCTAATTACGAATACAAACGTGATATATTAGAGAATATGAATCCACAAAAATTATTTAACTATATTTTACAAAATATGGAAACGAGCTTGAATATCGAAATATTATATCGTATATTTAAGCTATTAAAAGGTAAGAAAACTAAATTAGTTCTTTACACATATGATTCATTTCTACTTGATGTAGATAAAAGTGAATTAGATATATTAAAGCAAATTAAAGAGGTTTTTTATAAATTAAAACTACAAATAAAAGAAAAAAATGGTATCAACTACGATTTTGCCTAAATACGACTATATTTATGGGACAGATATACATTCATCCCCAAATAATATAGATTTGAATAATAAGTTATTTTGCACATTTACTAGTCTTGAAAACCTTGATGGGTTAGTAAATAATTTGCAATCTCAATATACGATCATGTACAACAAAATGTTTGTACTGCATATAAAAAGTAATAACGAATATGTTGTTACTTACAATGTTGATCAGGGTAATGTATCTTCCATTCCAGATAACACAATTTTAGTTCATCGTAAAAAAGATAGTAATACTCTTTATACTATTAATGCTTTAAACGAGTTAATTAAACGTTTAAATGGTGGTGTAGTAGACTCTCGTTTTAGAATAGACTGGCAACACTATCGTAATACAATTCTATTAACTCAACAAAATGAGCTTAAAGAACTAAAAACAAAAATTCACACAATTATTGAACTTTAATTTGGATTTATCCAAAACGTTTCGTATATTTAGTTATTAATTAAAATAAGTTATAAACATGGATTTAGACGTAATCAAGCAGCGACTAGAGGCGCTGGAAAAACCTGCCTCTAACAATAACAATGGTAAATCATTGTTTTGGAAACCGTCAGTAGGTAAACAAACTATTCGTATTGTTCCTTCTAAGTTTAACAAATCAACTCCATTTAGTGAATTATATTTCCATTATGGTATTGGGAAACCAGTAATGATTTCTCCAATTAATTTTGAGGAAAAAGATCCACTAGTAGAGTTTTCCAAAAAACTCCGTCAAACAGACCAACCTGAGAACTGGAAATTAGCTAAAAAACTCGAACCAAAAGTTCGTTATTTTGCTCCTGTTATCGTTCGTGGTATGGAAGATGAAGGTGTTAAAATTTGGCAATTTGGTAAAGAATTATATTCTTCATTCTTACAAATGGCAGTAGATGAGGAAGTAGGTGATTTTACTGATGTGGCTTCAGGACGTGATATTAAGTTAACTACTGTAGGACCAGAAGTTACAGGTACTAAGTACAATAAAACTACTGCTACTCCATCAATGAAGCAAACCTCACTAGATGATGATGCTTCTAAAGTAGAATCTTTCTTAACTAACCAAGTAGACCCACAAGGAGTATTTAAAAAAGTTCCTTATGAGGAAATGAAAACCAATCTTGAAAGTTGGTTATCTCCAGAAGATAATCACCAAGAAGGTGATATTATTGATGATGAAAAGGAAGTAGAAACTCCACAAACTAATTATTCGCTTAATACCTCTACAAATAATGTTAAACAAACTAAATTAGATAAGTTTGATAGTTTATTTGATGATGATAGCAGTAGTAAAGTAGATGATCTACCCTTTTAATTATGGCTAGAAAAGCAAGTAAATCACTAACAGCAGCTGTGTCTGCTGAGATTAAAAGTAAATTTGATCTAGGTAATTTCAAAGATAAGAAAGGTCTTAGTGGGAACGTTAAGTTTAAACCCCAACAGTGGGTCCCACTAAGCAACGCCTTCCAAGAAGTTACTTCAGTACCTGGAATACCTACTGGACACATCTGTCTACTAAGAGGTCATTCAGATACAGGTAAAACAACAGCACTTATTGAAGCCGCTGTATCAGCTCAAAAAACAGGTATCCTCCCAGTATTCATTATTACTGAAATGAAGTGGAATTGGGAACATGCTATGCAAATGGGTTTAGATATTGAAGAAGTATTTGACGAAGAAACTGGTGAATTAATAGATTATCAAGGTAATTTTATCTATGCTGATCGTGAAACTATTCATACAATTGAAGATGTTGCTGCTTTTATTCTTGATCTACTAGATGAGCAGAAAAAAGGTAATCTACCTTTTGATCTAATGTTCCTCTGGGATTCTATTGGTTCAGTACCTTGTGAGTTATCAGTACGTTCTAATAAGAATAATAACGAATGGAATGCGGGTGCTATGTCAACCCAATTTGGTAATAGTGTTAACCAAAGAATTACATTATCACGTAAGGAAAGTTCAGCATATACTAATACATTAGTTTGTATTAATAAAGTATGGACAGCAAAACCTGAATCACCTATGGGTAAACCAAAGTTGATGAATAAAGGTGGGTTTGCTATGTGGTTTGACGCTACATTTGTAGTAACATTTGGTAATATTGCTAATGCTGGAACATCTAAGATTAAAGCAATTAAAGATAAAAAGCAAGTTGAATTTGCTAAACGTACTAATCTTCAAATTGATAAAAACCATATTAATGGTCTTACTACTAGAGGTAAAATTATTATGACCCCACATGGTTTTATTAATGACTCAGATAAGGATCTTAAGAAATATAAAGATGACCATACTAAAGAATGGAGTAAAATCCTAGGTGGAGGTGATTTTGATATTATTGAGGAAGTTTATGAAGAACCTACACCACAGGTATTCACAGAACAAGAACCAAGTTAAATTATGGCAAATAAGGATTTATTAGAGCTCCTCAATAACATGGATAAGGAGCCGGAGACACCCTCCTCACCACATGAAAGAGTTTTATTTATTGACGGTCTAAATCTATTTTTTAGAAACTTCGCAATGCTTAATATTGTAAATGAGCATGGTGTTCATGTAGGTGGACTAGGCGGATTTGTTCGATCATTGGGGACTCTAATAAATGCCATTCAACCCACATCTATGTATATTATATTTGATGGAGAAAATTCATCAATGAATCGTAAAAATGTTCTTTCAGAATACAAGGCAGGCCGTCATCAGTCTCGTATTACAAACTGGGAGATATTTGAAAATGTGGGGGATGAACATGATGCTAAACTAGATCAAATTGTAAGATTAATCGATTATTTAAAGTGTCTCCCTGTAAAAACCATAGCGCTCGATAAAGTAGAGGCCGATGATATTATCGCACATTTAGCAACAACTATCACCAATAATAATAACAACTCCCGTGCGTTTATTGTTTCAAGTGATAAAGATTTTATTCAATTAACAAGTAATAAAATTTGTGTGTACCGTCCTATTGAAAAAGATTTTTATACCCCTGAAACTGTAGTAAATAAATTTAATGTTTTACCTGAGAATTTTATTTTATATAAAGTACTTATGGGTGATGCTTCAGATAAGGTTCCTGGTATAAAAGGTTTAGGAGAGAAAAAGTTACGTAAATTATTCCCTGAATTAAATGAACGTAAATTAACTTTAGATGATATTATTGAAATAGCCGGAGAAAAGCATAAGGAACATCTTATATATTCTCGTATTGTATTTGAAGAAGATAACCTTCGTAAAAATTACAAAATCATGGATTTACATAATCCGATGGTAGATGAATTAGAAAAAACGTATTTAGAAGAACAAATAGATGTTAATCCACCCGTGCTAAATGCAAAAGCCTTTCTTAGATTTTACCAAGAAGATGGGTTACGCCATTTAATTAAAAATCCTGAATTTTGGGTAAATAACCAGTTTCAAACATTAAATAGTTTTATAGATGACTCTAAGTGATTTAAATAAGTATGGTTCAGCATTTCAAATTAAGGTTATTCATTCCTTACTTAGTCGTAAAGAGTTTTTAACTAATATTCATGATATACTAGATTCATCTTATTTTGATAACCAAGCTCATAAATGGATAATTGATAATATTCTTAAATATTATAATGATTATCATACAACACCTACACCTGAGGTACTAAAATCTGAATATGAAAAAGTTACTAATGATGTTTTAAAAGTATCTATTAGAGAACAGCTTAGAGATGCATATAAAATAGGAGCTACAGATTCAGAATATATTGAATCTGAATTTTCAGCATTTTGTAAAAACCAACAACTTAAAAAAGCACTATTAGGCAGTGTTGATTTACTTAAAGCGGAAGATTATGACTCAATTAGAGGATTAATTGATAATGCTCTTAAAGCAGGTATGGATAAAAATATTGGACATGAGTACATGAAAGATATTGAATCACGTTTTAGAGTAGAACAAAGAATTACTATACCAACTCCTTGGCCTCAATTTAATGATATTTTACAAGGTGGTTTAGGTAATGGTGATTTTGGTTTGATATTTGGTGGTCCTGGTGCTGGTAAATCTTGGTCATTAGTTGCTATAGCAGGTGGTGCTGTTAAAAAAGGATTTAATGTAGTATATTATACATTAGAGTTAGGTGAAGAATATGTAGGTAGGAGATTTGATGCTCATTTTACAGGTATTCCTTCTAATGAAATTGCAATGCATAAAGATAAAGTTGTAGATATAATGTCTAAGTTACCTGGTAAACTTATTATTAAAGAATTCCCCCCAAATAAGGCATCTATGTCAACAATTGAGTCACACATCCAGAAATGTGAAGATTTAGGTACTAAGATAGATTTAGTAGTTATTGATTATGTTGACCTTCTTCGATCAAAGAAAATAAGTAAGGAGCGGAAGGAAGAAATTGATGATATTTATATAAGCACGAAAGGATTAGCCCGCGAGCTTAATATCCCAATTTGGTCAGCTTCTCAAGTTAACAGACAAGGAGCTTTAGATGAAGTAATTGAAGGACATAAAGCAGCGGGCTCTTATGACAAAATGATGATAACAGATTTTGCTGCTTCTATTAGTCGTCGTGCAAAAGATAAACAAACCGGAGTTGGTAAACTCCATATAATGAAGAATAGATACGGAATGGATGGACTTACTTATAACGCTGCTATTAATATTGCTATTGGTGATTATAGAATCATTAGTGATGCAGAGTTTGAAGAATTATCTGGTTCCCCTGAATTAAATTCAAATGAAAGTTCTACTATAAAAGATAATTTCAGTTTATCTGAAAAAGATCAGTTACGTAATTTTCTCAATTCATAACTTTTTAATTAACAAATTACAATGGCAAAAAAAGATCTTTTGCAAGAACGCATCGTTTACAAACCTTTTGAATATCAAAAAGCAGCCGATTATTGGTTAAAACAACAACAAGCCCACTGGTTACATACAGAAGTTCCCATGATGAGTGATATTACAGATTGGAGCTCAAATTTAAATGAAACAGAAAAAAACATTATAGGATCTATCCTTAAGGGTTTTGCTCAAACAGAAACAGTTGTAAATGATTATTGGTCAGGATTAGTAACTAAATGGTTTAGAAAACCAGAGGTTATAATGATGGCTACAACCTTCGGTGCGTTTGAAACAATACATGCTGAAGCATATTCACTATTAAATGAAACACTTGGACTTGAAAACTTCGATGAATTTTTGGAAGATGAGGCTACGATGGCTAAAATTGAAAATCTTACTACTGTTAGGGATAGTTTTAATGGTAAAAAAGATCTCCACGAAATTGCTAAATCACTCGCTGTATTCTCAGCATTTACCGAAGGAGTTAACTTATTCTCTTCCTTTGCCATACTCTTATCTTTTAAGATGCGAAATAAGCTTAAAGGAGTGGGTCAAATTGTTGAATGGTCTATTAGAGACGAATCCCTTCACTCAGAAGCCGGATGCTGGTTATTCAGAACACTTATTAATGAAAACCCAGAAATCAAAACCCCAGAACTACAAGCAGCTATAAATGAAGCAGCTTTATTATCTTTACAACTTGAATTAGATTTTATAAATAAGGTTTATGAATTAGGTGATTTAGAGGGTTGTCCAAAACAAGATTTAATAAACTTTATTAAAAATAGAGTTAATGTAAAATTAGGTGATTTAGGATATGATCCTATTATTGAAGGTGTTGATTTAACAGCCGTAGAAAGAATGAGTTGGTTCGGTGCTCTTTCTGGAGGTAAACAACATACTGACTTTTTTGCAAACCGAGTAACTAATTACTCAAAAGGCCACATGGAGTGGGATGAAAGTATATTTTAATTAATTATGGATAACAATATAATAGCCGATTACTCCCAATGGGAAAGAGGTAAAGACTACCCTGAATTTTTTGATGATGTAGCTTTATCTACAATATCAAAAGGGTATTTAATGCCTGGGGAAACTCCTCGTAAAGCGTATAGGCGCGTAGCTAATGCAGTAGCAGAAAGATTAAATCGCCCTGATTTAGCTAGTAAATTTTTTAAATATATTTGGAATGGATGGATTGGTCTCGCTAGCCCTGTTCTCAGCAATACCGGTACTGATCGGGGTTTGCCTATTAGTTGTTTTGGTGTTGATACTCCGGATTCGATACGTGGTATTGGTCTCACTAACGCAGAACTTATGCGACTTACTTCCTATGGGGGAGGCGTGGGAATATCCCTTAGTAGAATTAGAGGAAGAGGAGAAGGTATAACAGGAAATGGAGTCTCAGAAGGAATTGTCCCTTGGGCTAAAATTTATGATTCAACTATTATTGCAACTAATCAAGGTTCAGTAAGACGTGGAGCTTCTTCTGTAAATTTAGATATTAATCATAAAGATATTAAAGAATTCTTACAGATTCGCAGACCTAAAGGTGATCCTAACAGACAATGTTTAAACTTACATCAAGCTGTAATGGTGGATGATGCGTTTATGAAGCGCTTACAGGATCGAGACAGCGAGGCTATGTCGTTGTGGTTAGAAATACTTAAATCACGTGTAGAAACGGGTGAACCATACATAATGTTTAAGGATAATGTTAATAAAGATAATCCTTTAGCATACCGCATGAATAATTTAGATGTTTCTATGACTAATATTTGTACTGAGATTACACTCCATACAGATGAGGAACATAGCTTTATTTGTTGTTTATCTTCTCTTAATTTAGCTAAATATGATGAATGGAAAAACACAGATGTAGTTGAAGTTGCTACTTACTTCTTAGATGGTGTAATGGAAGAATTCATCCAAAAAACTAATGGTAAAGATTCTATGGTTCGTACCCATAGAAGTGCTAAAAAAGGTAGAGCATTAGGTTTAGGAGTAATGGGGTGGCATACTTTTTTACAACAAAAGAATTTACCTTTTAACTCAATTGGAGCCACAGCTTGGACTCATACTATTTTTAGTGATATTAAAACTAAAGCTGAGGCTGCTTCCCGTCAAATGGCCTTAGAATATGGAGAACCTGTTTGGTGTAGAGGTACAGGTATGAGAAATACTCATTTATTAGCTATTGCCCCTACAGTATCTAATTCTCGAATCAACAGTTGTTCAGCAGGTATTGAACCTCAACCTGCAAACATTTATGTATTTAATGGTGCTAAAGGAACTTTTATAGTTAAAAACCCTGAATTAGAAAAATTACTAAAGGAAAAAAAACATAATACAACTCGTGTTTGGGATCAAATTATGGGTGATAATGGTTCTGTAATGGGTTTATCTAATGATATCCTTACCGAAGATGAAAAGGAAATCTTTATGACATTCCCAGAAATCAACCAATTTTCTCTAGTTCAACAAGCAGCAACTCGTCAAAAATACATTGATCAAACACAATCATTAAATTTAGCGTTTGACCCAACAGATTCCCCTAAATGGATTAACCAAGTCCATATGGAAGCTTGGAAATTAGGTGTTAAAACTCTATATTATCTTCGTACAGATTCAGTTATTAAAGGTGATTTAGGTTCTCGTACTACAGAAGATTGTTTAAGCTGTGATGGGTAGTAATATTTATTAATGTAATTTTAAAATAATTAATTATGAAAAAAGTATTAAACTTTATCAAAAAAATCTTTATAACTATTAAAGATTGGGTTATAGCTAACGGAATTGAAGGTGTAGTAGGTTTAATTGCCGGTCTTATCTTATGGGCTTTTGGCTACAAAATTTATGCTGGGTTTGCTTTTGGTGTATTTGCAACTCGTAATTGGGATATTGTAAAATTAAAGGTATCTAAGCTAATAAAAAAGTAAATTACTTTATTTAAAATGCCAAGAAGGAACGCAATTTAGCGTTCCTTTTTTTATATTTATAACTATGAATAAAGCTACAAAAATATGTTTAGGCATATCAGTTGGAATTATACTTATATTCTTTATATTAGAAACTTTTCTTGTATTTAGAGTATTTGAGTTTAGTTATTTTTTAGCTGAATTTGGGTATGGATGTATAATTGCCCTAATTCCTTTCTTTTCTTATATTATTTGGGATTTTAATCGTACTTCTAAATTAAAAGAAGCAAATATTGATTTACAATTAAATGCAATTGATAAATCAAATATAGTAGTAGTACTTAATATGGAAGGGAAAATTTTATCTCATAATAGCAACTTTTGTACTACTATGGGTTATACAGAAAAAGAATTAAAAAACAAAAACCATAGATATATGGTTCCTAAAGAGTATAGCAATAGTTTAGACTATCATGAATTTTGGAAAAGACTACAAAGAGGTGAAACTATTAGTGGTGAATTTGAAAGAATTGCTAGGGATGGTACTTCTCGTTGGTTATTTGGTAATTATACTCCAATAAAAGATCCTAAGGGTGGGTATAATAAAGTTTTAAAAATAGCAACAGATACAACTATACAACACAATGCTGAAATTGAAGTCAACCAGAAAAATTCTTATTTAGAACATGCTGCTAAAATTTTAAGACACGATATGCATAGTGGAATTAACACATATATGCCTAGGGGGTTAACTTCTTTAAAAAGAAGAGTTTCTGCTGAAAAAATTAAAGAATTAAAAATAGAAGCTCCTTTAAAAATGTTAGAAGAAGGTTTAAAACATACACAAAGAGTTTATGCTGGAGTTAAAGAATTTACTAACTTAGTAAAAGAAGATGCTCAATTAGATATGGAAGATCATAATTTAGCAGTTATACTAAATAATTATTTATCTGCTACATCTTATATTAAGCAAGTTAAAATTAAAAGTTTACCTGTAGTAAATGTAAATGAACCTTTATTTTGTACAGCAATAGACAATTTAATTAGAAATGGGTTAAAATATAATGATAGTTCTACTAAATTAGTATCTATTTATATGGGTAATGATTCTACTTTATGTATAGAAGATAATGGAAGAGGAATGACTAATGAAGAATTCCTTCAATTATCAAAACCATATACTAGAAAAGCAGGGCAAAAAGAAGGAGGATCAGGGTTAGGATTAAATATATGTATCGCAATATTAAAAGAACATGGTTTTGCTATAACCTCTGAAAAAACAAAAACAGGAACTATATTAAAAATAAAAATTAAAACAACATGATAAATTCTATATTACTTATAGACGATGAGGATCTATTCCACTTGGTATTTGAAGATGCCTGTAGCATCTTAGATATAACTTTATCTCTAGAAGCCCTTAATTCTTCAGATGAAGCTAATCTTAAATTTAAAGAATGGTGGCCCGATGACCCTAATGAAGAACGCCCCGAATGTGTATTTGTTGATTTAAATATACTTGGTTCATCTTTTGATGGAATTGAGTTAATTCGTAAAATTAATTTTGAGTATGGTAATGGATGTGTAATAGGAATTATATCATCATCAGATGACAATCAAGAAATTGAAAAAGCAAAAGCCGCTGGAGCTCAATTTTGGATTATTAAATCAGATGATATTGAACCTCGATTAGAAGAATTTATGACAGATTATGATGCTTATAAAGATAGATCAGCTGAATTTAAAGTTTATAGGTAATGATAGAAATAACAGAGCATGTAAGAAATGTTCTACTAGAGGTTGCTAAAAAAAGAAAAATCTATGTAGAAGGAAATTTCCTTAAACTTCTTAAAGCCCCAAAAGGTGATAATGAATTTGAGAAATATCTTGAACTCTGTAAAGAAAAAGATACTACTAGACGTAAAAAACGTTTAGAGGTTACGAAACAAGTTCAAAAACAAAATGGAGAACTTGTTGAAAAACAAAAAGAAAATGATACTCTAATGAAGGAGCTTCAAGTAGCATTAGAATCATCAAATCAATTAAGAGAAAAAGCAGAAAAGGGTAAGGATAAAGCATTAGAAGATTTAGAAGTAATGCAAAAGAAAACCCAATTTGAACTAATTAGTACAATTGTGAAAGTTGCTTTAGTAGTAATAGTTGGTGTGGGTATAATTACTACAATTATGTATGCTATCGCACTAACTTCAGGAGCAGATACTCAAATTATAGGATCAACCTGGAGTAATATGTTTGGTATTTTACTTACAAATGCATTTTCTATTGTAGGCACAATTATGGGAGTTAAATACGCAACAGAAAAAGAATAAAATGAGCCCTCAGATATTAGATAATCTTAGCACAAAGACTTTTTATGATCTTCTATCTTTACCTTTTAATAGAGATATTAATAATAGTAATCAAATAACTTCTGTAGTAAATTTTAATAAGCTTGCCCCGGAATTAAAATTAGTTTTATTATCATTACCAATGGTGCAATATACTGGTGATTTCAAAGCTGGTGGATTAGACTCAAAACAAAGATTATATTTAATGAGTGAATTAGATAATACATATCTAATTGATACTCTTCACTCAAATTATGCCCAGTGTGTAACTAAGCTTACTAATGTTCCGGATTTAAGTAATAAAGAAATTACATTTACTGGGATTCAAGAAGATAAAAACAAAAGCATTAATTTAGTTAAAAAAAGTGAAAGTTATAGTTTAATATATGATGAAATAGATTATATTATTGAAATTGTTAATGAAAATGATGGAACTTTTACAAGTATTCAATATGGCGATAATTTTGTTATGGATACTGTGTTAGAAAAAGAAATTTTAGAGTTTTTCTATAAAAATAAATAATATGTATAAGCATATAATTTGTTATACTTAATGGTTTTTATATGCCTAATAATATAAAAAATAAAATCATGGCCTTTAAAGATATTTTTAAAGATGATAATAACGTAAATGAAAAGAATGTTATTGGATTTATGGCGTTTGCTGTAATGGTAATATTTGCTATAGTAGACTTAGTAACAGGTTACTTTGGTAAAGACTTAGTAATTCAAGAATTCATTTATAACTCATTTGTATTTATCACATTAGGTTCATTTGGTATCGCAGGATTAGAAAAATTTGCTAAAAAATGAAAAATAGCTGTAATTGTATAGTATGTAATTGTCACTTTACCTGTGGATGTTCATGCTGTAATTGTAATTAGTAAACTTATGAAATTATCTAAAAACTTATCTTTAGGTGAATTTACTAGATCTTCAACTGCAAAACGTAGAGGTTTAGATAATACTCCTAAAGGCAAACATCTAGAGGCAGCTAAATTATTAGCTGAAAAAATATTTCAACCAATTAGAGAACACTTCGCTAAACCTATTTTCATTTCTTCAGGATATAGAAGCCAAGCTTTAAATGAAGCAATTGGTGGCTCCAAGACTTCACAACATTCAAAAGGTGAAGCTATTGATATTGATATGGATTATCGAAATGGCCCAGAAAATGAAGAAATATTTCATTATATTAGAGAAAATTTACCATTTGACCAATTAATCTGGGAATTTGGAACTAACGAAAGACCTGATTGGGTTCATGTTTCATATAATAGTGATGGAGAACAAAGAGGCCAAATCCTATCAGCTAAAAGAAATTCCAAAGGAAAGACTTATTACGAAAACTGGTCAATATGAAAACTTCCACTATAACTTTCTTAACCGTCCCTATTTTGACACTATCTTTTTTATGCTCTTATTTTATGGAGCTTACTATGAGTAACGCTGAACAATATCTTGGCTTAATAGCTGTTGTCTTTATAGATGGTTTTTTTGGTATAGTAGCTGGAATTAAACGTGAAGGTTTTCAAACAAGAAAAGCGGTTCGTGTATTACAACGTGCTATAGGTTGGGTTATGTTTTTAACAGTAGTATTAATGGTAGAAAAAGGTTTTACAGGAACAGCTTGGCTTAGCGAAGCAGTTATCATACCGTTCATTATATTACAAATAATCAGTGCCCTTAAAAATGCATCTATGGCTGGATTTATAAAAGCTGAAGAATTAAATAAATTATTAGATCGCATAGATAACCACAAGGGCTTTAGAAAGTAAACCCCCATGTGGAAAAAAATCCAAAAAAGGATATTTCCTTTTATAATCGCATCCTCTGCCCTGTCAGTTTCTGCTTCGGCCGCTTTCTATTCAGTTAGCGGTCTTAGCAAACTTTTTGCTGGGGCTACTTTAGCTGTAATAATTATGGCTACTTCATTAGAAGTAGCTAAATTAGTCATTGCATCCCTACTCTACCAGTATCGTAAATCAATCCCTAAATTATTAAAATACTATTTAACAATAGCTGCTTTTGTTCTAGTATTAATTACTAGTATGGGTATTTATGGTTTCCTTTCAGCTGCCTATCAAGAAACAGCAGCTAAAGCAGGAAGTATAGATTCTCAAATTGCTTTAATTGAAACTAAACGAGATAATATTAGGGAACAATTAGCGGTATACAACGCGGAAAAAAGCACCATTAACGGGGCAGTATCTGATTTGAGGTCTGGCTTATCTAACAATAAAATCCAGTATAAAGACAAGGAAACTGGTCAGATTATCAACACAACTTCTAGTTCAACTCGTAGGGCATTAGAAAGACAATTAGACCAAGCTATAGCTCGTCAAACTGAAATTAATACTAAAGTAGATAATTTAAATGAACAATTATTTAAATATGAAACTGAGATAGTAGAAGTAAAAACTAATAATGACATAGCAGGTGAATTAGGCCCCTTAAAATATCTCTCAGGATTAACGGGTATACCAATGGATAAAATTATTAATTGGTTACTTTTAACTATTATATTTGTATTTGATCCTTTAGCCATTGCTCTTGTAATTGCTGCTAATTTTGCTTTTGAAAAATTAAATCCAAAAGAAAATATTTATGGGGAAAAACTTACAGATGAAGATAATGATGAAGAAATAATTAAAAAACCAACCCTAAAAGAAAAAATTCTTTCCTTTCCTATAAACCCTGCTTTAATCCCTGGATGGGATGGTTTATTAAAAAAACATACCCTACCTACCCTTACTGAAGAAGAATATGTTAAAACTAAAATGGATAACTTAGAAAATAAAATTGCTTTAGGTGAATTTAGGAGAAGACGAATAGAAAAAAAATTCCATGATGATTATAAAAATCTAGAAGATGAAGATTTAACTATAACATATTAAATATTTGGAGGGGCGAAAGCCCCTTCGTATATTCACGGTGTTAAATAAGGCAAGAAGCCACAAAATAAAGGTTATGAAGCAGTTAGTTAGATTTTTCGATTGTGAGTTAACAGGTGATAAATTAGCAGTCATTAGAGAGAATGGTGTTGAAAAGTGTGTTACCGAAGGTGAAGGATGGGATGTATATGCTTTATCAATGGCTGAATATGATCGCCATCATTTAGTAAGCGAAATGTATTAATTTATTTGGAGACCCGAAAGGGTCTTCGTATATTTACGTGTTAATAAAAATAAAAGTTATGAATGTAGTTAGAAGATTTACGTGTGAGTTAACAGGAGACAAGTTAATGATAGTTGAAGGTCCCGACTTTCAACATTACTGTATGTATGATTTGGATGCCCAATAGTAATTTCGTATATTTAAGTAATACATTAGATAAATGAAAATAGTTAAAATTCCAACTGAATCAATCCAATTAAAGGATAAAGTAGTTCCTAAACACGTAGTAATCTTTCAAGATAAAGTAGTACATACTGGGACTAAAGCACAATGTCATCGTTTTGTATTTTATATGGAAGGTGCTTCGGATGAAATGATTTTAAGTAGACTAGATTTATCGAAATGACGTTTAAATTCGGAAAATATAAAGGTTATACTTTAGCTGATGTTGAATTAAACGATCCAGGCTATATAAGATGGGCTAGACAAAATGCTCCTAATCTTATCCCTAAATCAACTCCCCCAAAAGATGAATTTGGATACCTAGATGAAATTACCGATTTTCGTTCATTAAAGGATTTACAACAGACATTATTACGCAACCCAGGAAAACCAGAAGATGCCTTTTAGATTTATTAGAGAAGAAGCTTTAACCCAACCACTCGATGTAGTCTATAAGAATTTAGCGCGATATCAACCGCTAAATTACAATCGCTTTATGTGGTGGCGCAGTCATACGGATGGAATTAAGCCATTGGGTAAACGCGCGACTTTAAAAGAGCGTATTGTTAATGGTGATTTTAATGAATCATCATATTTTATGCAAGCCCAACTATCATTACATAATGCTAAGGACAAAGTTAACCTTAATAAACACAATCATTCAGACCAATTAGAGATATTAGCTGTTGATCTTGCTCGCTATAAACGTCTAATGGAGGATTATTGGAAAGAAGAAACCACTCGTTTAGAGGCATTATATGATGCATTTACAACAACATTCAACATAACCCGTTTAGAGCTTGAAGAAGAACTTTGCAATTGGCCTGGAGAGTTATTATCTTATTACAAATATTGTATGGAATTTAAATACGAAACCCCATACTCAGTTAAAAAATCAAAACGAGGAAGACCTAAAAAAGTGAAATAATAATATGAATAAATTAGATGAACAGTATAGAGGCATTTTAGCTGAACTCCTGCATAATGGTAAAGAAAAAGGTGATAGAACAGGCACTGGAACTCTATCTAAATTTGGAATGCAAATTAGACATAAAATGTCAGATGGTTTTCCATTACTTACTACTAAAAAAATGGCAGTCAAAACAATGGTGACTGAGTTAAAGTGGTTTTTAAAGGGAGATACTAACATAAAATATCTTCAAGATAATAATTGTAAGATATGGGATGGTGATTATAAAAAATCTGGTAGAACAGATGGTGAATTAGGTCCTATTTATGGTAAACAATGGAGAAATTGGAGTGGTAATGATCAAATAGCTAATCTAATTACTGAACTTAAATCTAATCCAAACAGCAGAAGATTAATGGTATCAGCATGGAATGTAGATGAATTAAATCAAATGACCTTACCCCCTTGTCATTATGGATTTCAGTGTTATGTAGCTGATGGTGAACTATCTTTAATGTGGAACCAACGTTCAGTAGATACATTTTTAGGTTTACCTTTTAACATTGCCAGTTATGGATTATTGTTAATGTTATTATGTGAAGAAACTGGTTACAAACCAGGAAATTTAATTGGGAATTTAGGTGATACCCACTTATATTTAAATCATATTGAACAAGCAAAAGAACAAATTAGTAGAGATGGGTTTGATTTACCTACTATTAAGTTATCTAATGTAGATATCTTAAATGGAGAATGGGATTATGAGATTAAAGGCTACAAATATCAACCCACAATTAAAGCACCATTAAGTAATTAAATTATGATTGAATTTTTAAAACATGCATTAGGCTTTTGTGGAGAGCATTGGCACCCAAATATTTTTACAGTTATTTTAGGTGGACTTGGAGTAACACCTGCTTTTAATTATATTTATTATAAAGTAAAAAGTTACAATGATAAAGGTTAGCCATGAAACCCCCTTGTGTTTATTAGAAGATAGTCGTCACTTTAATGATTATGATTATTGTCTTCCTCACTTACTAGATCAAGAAGAAGGTTATCTAGAATATTTCCTTGATGCAAAAGCTCAAGAAAGATATATTATTATGGATAATTCACTCCATGAATTAGGTAAAGCATACAATACTGATCGTTTATTACACTGGGTTAATGAATTAAAACCAGATGAGTTTATTGTTCCTGATGTATGGGAACAACGAGATGCTTCTGTAGTAAATGCTCGTAAATGGTCTCAAACTATACTTCCTGAAAATACTACTAAAGTAGCAGTAGTTCAAGCACAAACTATTCATGAAGCTGCAACTTGTTATCAAACATATAAAGATTTAGGATACAGGAAAATAGCATTTTCATATGGTGCTTCTTATTATAACGATGTAGTCCCTCATCCAAATAAAGATATCGGTAAAGCTTTAGGACGCCTTTCAGTAATTTCAGCTTTATACAAAACTAAAGTTATCTCTCAAAATGATAGGATTCATTTATTAGGGTGTGCTGTACCACAAGAATTTGGTTGGTATAAAGGATTTGATTGTATTGAATCAATTGATACTTCAAATCCTGTAATGGCTGCTTTAGAAGGTATTAGGTATACTAATTCTGGTTTAGATAAAAAACCAAAAGCAAATATAAATGATTATTTTTTTATGTTAAGCAATGAGGTAGATTATGATTGTTTAATACATAATGTTTCTAAATTTGGTGAAATTAATGATTTATAAATTATGAAAACTGAATATAAAAATGGGAAATTAATTATTCCTATAGAAAAGGGAGATATTATGTTAACTGGAAGGTTTAGAAATAAGCCTATTAAAGTCAAAACAGTAGAAATAGATGATTTAGGACAACCTACAGTAAATGGAAGTCCTATTTTAAAATTTAGAATACCAAAATTAATGTAAAATGGCAAAATTAACAAGAACAGTAAATTACTCAGACTTCAGATGGGAAGAATATGTGCTAACAGAAGAAGAATTAGCACAGTGGAAAACAGGTGATGAAGATATTCAACAAGAAATCATAGATGATGCCGATTGGGATCTAGTAAGAGATAAACCAATTGATGATTACGGAGATGTAGAATTTGTAGAAGACTAAGTTAAATAAAAGAATACAGCGTTTGCCTATACGCTTAAAATACCTGGCTTATAAAATGCAATTAAAAATGATTTTTGAACAAGGAAAACACGTAGTAGTATCACTTTCAGGTGGTATGGACAGCTCAACACTATTGCTTAAAGCTTTAGATGAGTATGAAACAGTAACAGCTTTATCTTTTGACTATGGTCAAAAACATAGAGTAGAGTTAGAAAGAGCTCAATCACTAGTAGATTATTTAAATGATAACTTTTATGAAACTAATCATAGGGGAGATGATTTTGGTAAATATTCCCCTATTAATTATCGAGTTATTAAACTTGATGGCTTAGTTGATTTACTCAACTCAGCCTTAGTTGAAGGTGGAGATGAAGTGCCTGAAGGGCATTATGCTGAAGATAATATGAAAGCAACTGTTGTTCCTAATAGAAACAAAATATTTGCTTCAATAACTCAGGCAGTTGCTTTATCAATAGCAACTACTAAAAAAGAAATTACTAATATTGCTTTAGGAATCCATGCAGGTGACCATGCAATTTATCCTGACTGTCGTCAAGAATTTAGAGATGCAGATGATGCTGCTTTTAGATTAGGTAATTGGGATAGTGAATTAGTAGATTATTGGACGCCTTATCTTGAAGGAGATAAGTTTACAATTTTACAAGATGGAGAAAGTCTCTGTCAAAAATTAAATATTGACTTTGATGAAGTTTATAAAAGAACTAATACAAGCTATAAGCCTTATCCTAGTGGTAATAGCGATTATAAGTCTGCAAGTAGTGTGGAGCGTGTTGAGGCCTTTATTAATCTTGGGAGGCCTGATCCAATACAATATGAAGATGATGAAGGATTGGCTTCTTGGGAAAAAGTTAAAGAGCACGTATCCAAAATCTTAGCAGAACATGAGTGATAGAGAAATAATGGACGCAAAAGGGTTTGGTAGAGTTCATATACCTGAACCTAAAAAACAAGAATTACCTGATGCTCGTAAACATCAAATAATTTCATTTATTAAATCAGGATTTCGTATTTTAGGATATGGACTTTTGATTGTAAATTTGCCACTTGCAGTAGGGGTTCTTATATTTAGTGAAATAATAGGAATTATAGAAGAATTAGTTTAAATTATAAAGATATGAAATTATTATATTTTTCTGCACCTTGGTGTGGACCGTGTAAAATGTTTGGACCCTTGATGGATCGATTATCATCTGAAGGTATGAACATTCAAAAAATTAATATTGATGTTGAAAACGAAATCACAGCTCAATATGGAATTAGAAGTGTCCCTTCGGTTATTAAAGTAGATGATAGTGGGAATAAAATAGATATGTTTGTAGGTGTAAAAGATATTAACTTTGTAAAACAATTCTATAATGGGTAAATTTCAGTCAAGTAAAGTATTTGATGGATTCTCAACTGTGTTCCGTCAGTGGAAGGCAAATACAACTCATTGTCGATTTCTTCATGGTTATGGAGTTTCGTTTAAAGTTTATTTTGAAGGTGATTTAGATCATAGAAATTGGGTTTGGGATTTTGGTGGTATGAAACGTGCTAAAACTCAAATTGATGGTATGTCCCCTAAAGCATGGATGGATTATATGTTTGACCATACTTTAGTTTGTGCTGAAGACGATCCTGCCCTACCAGAATGGGAAAGACTAGATAAGGAAGGTATAATTCAATTAAGAGTTGTTGAAGCTACAGGAGCCGAAAAATTTGCTGAGTATATTTTTAATAAAATTAATAATTTTGTTCTCGAAGAAACTGAAGGTAGAGTAAAAGTTACTAAAGTTAAATTTGCTGAACATGGTAAAAATGCAGCCTACTATGTTGAATCCTAAATTATGGAATAAAACGGCCCCTTTAGGTCGTATTAAAGATTATGACAAAGTATTACCTATTCTTGAGATCTATAGGTGTGTCCAATCTGAAGGGTCTAGATTTGGAAGACCTACTATTGCTGTTCGTACTACTGGCTGTACTCATCGATGTTATTTTGGTGAAGGTGGGTGGTGCGATTCTTGGTATACTTCAGTCCACCCTGAAAAAGGTACCTTTACATTTAACGACATTATTAAAATTTATGATGAAAATCCTCATGTTAAAGAAATGATGTTAACAGGTGGTAGTCCTACTATGCACCCTGCTTTAGTAAATGAAATAACACATTTTGCAAATGAAAGAGGTATCTTAATTACAATTGAAACTGAAGGTTCTCATTTTCTCGAAACAGATTATCCACTAGGTCTTATTTCTCTTTCTCCAAAATTTAGTAATAGTGTTCCTGTTGTTGGAGCTGCTACCCCTAATGGGTCAGTTACAAATGAAAAAATGGTTAAAACTCATAATCGTCTTCGTCTTAATACTGAAGCAATTAAGAAAACTCTTAGTTATCATAATGATTACCACTTTAAACCTGTTTGGGATGGTACAGATGAAGGTCTTGCTGAAATTGAAGCTTATAGACTAGAAATTAATGTTCCTAAAGATAAAACATTTATAATGCCTGCGGGTGATACTCGAGAAACTTTAGTTGAAATGTATCCTTTAGTATTTGAAATGTGTGCCGAAAAAGGATATAACATGACTGGTAGAGATCATATTATAGCGTTTGATACTAAAAGAGGAGTATAATAAAAATTGTTTAAATAAAAAAAAAATGTCAATTCAAGTTTTTAAACCAAAGTATCGTACAGAAGAAATCTTAAAAGAAATTACAGAATGTCTAGAAATTGGATGGACAGGAATGGGTTTTAAGACTGAAAAATTAGAAGAAGAATGGAAAAAATATACTAATTTTAACCATGCACATTTTATAGCTTCTAATACAGTTGGGCTTCAAATTGCTCTTAAAGTCCTTAAAGATGTTAATAAATGGAAAGATGGAGATGAAGTAATTACTACCCCTCTTACTTTTGTTTCTTCAAATCACGCTATTTTATATAATGATTTAAAACCAATATTTGCTGATGTCGATGATCAACTTTGTTTAGACGTTAAAAGTATTGAATCTAAAATTACACGTAAAACCAAAGCAGTAATGTTTGTTGGTATTGGAGGTAATATTGGACAATATAATGAAGTTAAAAAATTATGTGATAAACATGGTTTAAAACTTATTTTAGATGCTGCTCATATGGCAGGAACTAAGGTAGATAGAGTATTTCATGGAGTGGCAGTTTCTAAATCTCATGTAGGATGGGACGCTGATGTTTCCATCTTTAGCTTCCAATCAGTTAAAAATATGCCTACTGCTGATGGAGGTATGATTTGTTTTCAAAATAAAGATTATGATGCTTTAGCTCGTAAACTTTCGTGGTTAGGTATCAGTAAAGATACTTTTAATCGTACCAATTCTAAAGGCAGTTATAAATGGGATTATGATGTAATTGATTTAGGATTTAAAGCTCATGGTAACTCTATTATGGCTGCAATGGGATTAGTAGCATTACGTTATTTAGATGAAGATAATAGTCGTAGGAGAGAAATTTGTAAATTATATGATGAAGGATTTAAAAATGAAAAATTAATTCAACCTATTCTTCATAATAGTAAATGTGAATCTTCTCGTCATTTATATCAAATTAAAGTTTCTAATAGAAACGAAGTAATGGAATATTTAAACGCTAATGATATATTCCCTGGAGTACATTACAAAGACAATACACAATATGATTTATATTCAGAAGCAAAAGGTACTTGTCCCAATGCTCATAAGCTAAGTGAAGAAATAATTTCACTCCCTCTTCATATGTTTTTAACAGAAGAAGATGCTAAAAAAGTAGTTAAAACTGTTATTAAAGCTATAAAACGATGAAAATGGAACTAGTAAATTGTCTAGAACAATATTGGGAATTTGTCCGTCAATTAAGAACTAACCCCGATAATCAAGGAGGTTTCTTTACTCAAGTTAACATCACTCCTGAACAACAAAAAGACTTTATGTCAGAACATCAATGGGATTATAAAATTTGTTTAGTAGATGGAGAACCTGCAGGTTATATAGGTTTATTAAAAGGGCATGAAATAACCTATTGTGTATCATCTAAATTCCATGGTAAAGGTATAGGAACATTTATGATTCAAGAATATACTCCTCGTTGGGCTGAGGTTGATGCTTATGTAAAAACCGATAATATAGCTTCTCAAAAGGTATTTGAAAAGCTAGGATGGGAAAAACAAATTTATTATAAATTCAAAAACAAATAATGTATACTTATCACGCAACATTAGATAGAGTAGTAGACGGAGACACAATAGATGCTCTAATTGATTTAGGATTTAATACTTTAAAAAAAGTAAGAATCCGAATGATGGGGATGGATGCTTGGGAATCCAGAACTCGAAATAAAGAAGAAAAGAAAAAAGGATTAGCTGCTAAAGCTCGTTTAATAGAAATTCTAGAAGAAAACGAAAATAAATTTATTTTAGTGTCTCATGGAGTAGGAAAATATGGTCGTTGTTTAGGGGAAATATATGTTGAAAATACTCTACACTCTAATAACCCAAACACCCCAGAAATTAGTGTTAATCGAATTTTGATTAATGAAGGTCATGCTAAAGAATATTACGGAGGAAAACGATGAAAGAACTAATTTCAGCTAAAGATATCCAATTTCAAACAAAAATAATTGGTAAACAAATTACTGATGACCATAGAGGAGATAAAACTCCAATTGTAATGGTTGGTTTATTAAATGGTGCTTTTGCGTTCTACAGCGATCTAGTACGATCTATGCCAATTGACGTGGAATGTGATTTTATGCGCGTTAAATCGTATGTAAACCGTAAACAAGGTGATATACAAATCACTAAGGACTTAGAAACACGTGTTAAAGGAAAACATGTTTATATTGTAGATGATATTTACGATACTGGAAATACTATGAAAGCAGTTATTGAATATTTAGAAGTCAAAAAACCAGCTTCAATTTCAATTGTGTCTTTAGTTACTAGAGCAACATCCCCAATCCCAAAACAAAAATCATATCATGCATTTACTATTGATGATGAATGGGTAGTTGGAATGGGAATGGATAATGAAAAAGGTCATATGAGAAATTTAAATTCAATTTGGGCTTTGTAAAATTAGTTTTGTATATTCACATAAAATAAGTTATAATACATGGAAAACAAACGTAGAAAAATCCACGAAGAACTAGAAGTGGTACAAGAAGGGTTTGCTAATGGAGTAGCTCCTGGTTTCCCTCTTAATATAGATCAAAAACAAGAAATGATAGATGAAGCTACTGAAGCTTATGGTAAGTTTTTAGATGCTTTAAAATGTGATTGGAGAAATGATCCAAATTCAATGGAAACTCCTCGTCGAGTATCTAAAGCATATGTAAATGATTTATGGTCAGGTCGTTATACAGCAATGTCTCCTATTACTTCATTCCCCTCAGATGGTTATGATGGAGTAGTTATTGAAAGAAATATTCCTCTAACATCAATGTGTTCTCACCACCACCAAACAATTGGAGGAGTTGTTCATATTGGTTATATTGCTGGAGAAGATGGTCAAGTAATTGGTTTATCAAAACTAAATAGAATTGTAGAATTATTTGGACGTAGAGGTGCTATCCAAGAACAATTAACATCAGCAATACACAATGCTGTATCTAAAATTACAGAAGGTAATTTAGGTGTAATTGTTACTATTGTCGGAACTCATAATTGTGTTTCGTGTCGCGGAGTAAAACATCAAGGAGCAGCAATGGTTACCACTAAAGCATCAGGAGCATTTAGAGATGATCAAAATAATGCTCGTAAAGAGTTTTTTGATAGTTTAAAAATTAATAACGGAGGACATAACATTTAATTTATGAATTTTAAAGAAGAAGTAGAATTAGAACTACGTAATAGTTTAGGTTTGCTAAATTCACTTAGAGACCGAGACCAATTATCAATGACCCCAGAACATGAATGGGCTGAGTTAACAGCACAGCGTATAGCTGATAAATTTAAGGGTAGGTACGTTCCTTTTGTAAGCGAAGTAGAAGAATTTAATGCAACAATGGGAAAACCTAATAATTATGAGCCTAATATACCTGAAAACAAAGCTGAATGGATGTTTGTTTATGACTTCATTCTCGAAGAACTTGAAGAATACAAAGCTGCCTGCGAAGCAGGTGATATTGTTGAGGTACTTGATGCTTTATGTGACATTGCCTACGTCTCGATTGGTAACGGAACTATGCTTCATGGTCTTAAGGATAAATTATGGGATGCCTATCAAGAAGTACAAGCGTCGAATATGTCTAAAGCTTGCTCAAGTGAAGAAGAAGCACAAGAAACGGTTAAAGTTCGTTCCAAAGAGCAAAATGAACCATGTCACTACGAAAAGGTTGGAGACTATTATATTGTCTATAGAAGTCGTGACAAAAAAGTAATGAAGAATATTAATTATTTCAGACCTGATCTAAAACAATTCTTTTAATGTATAAAAAATGTTATCAAGGTGAAAAATTAGGCCCAAACCATTTTGAAATGCATTTATGGGAAAGCGATGGTAAACATCAAGTTGCAGAATATAAAAACACAGCTTATGTTAACTGCCCCAAAAAAGAACACACTTTAAAAGGTCTAAATGGTGAATTTGTAAAACCTATTACAAATTGGTATTTTACTAAGAATGCTGAATATAAATATAAAAATACTTTAGGTCTCCATTTTCACGATATGCCCCCTTATCAAAAATTTCTTATTGAAAGATATGGAATTAATGATGACCCCTCTACAGGACATAAGGAAATATTTTTTGATATAGAGTGTGAAATGGGAGGTGCACTTACTGAAGAATATATTGAAGATGCTCCTAAACCAATAACTTCTATTGCTTGGTGGGATAAACAAACAGATCTCTGGGCAATCATTATTTTAGATAAAAAAGGTCAATTAAATCATACTAAAGCTAAAAACAAAGAAATAATTCCTGTTAAAACTGAAGTAGAATTATTACAAACTTTTGTAAAACGTTTTAAAGAATTAAATCCTGATATTATAGTTGGGTGGAATAGTGATTATTTCGATATTCCTTATCTTTACTACAGAATTGAAAGAGTATTATCTAAAAAAATTGCTACTAGTTTATCTCCTCTTGGGATTGTTAAAACACGTAAATCTGCTAAATATAAAGATCAAGTTACAGGTGAAGTAAAAGCTAGATGGTATAAACAAGATATGTATGTAGATATTATAGGTGTAGAATCTTTAGATTATATGCGCTTACATAAAAAGTTTAGCTTTAGAGATGAACCTTCATATAAACTAGATGTTATTGGTGAAAAATATACGGGGTTAGCAAAGATTGAATATGATGGTAATTTAGATCGATTGTTTGAAGATGATATTCATAAATTTATTCAATATAATTTTCGTGATGTCGAAATTCTTAAATTATTAGATGAAAAACTAGACTATTTAGCTCTTACTAAAAACTTATCACATAAAGGTAAACATAACTACAGTGAAGTATATGCTAATACTAAAACCCAAGATGGTGCTATCTCAGCTTATTTATTAAGTCAAGGAATTGCTCCTCCTGCTCGTGACCCCAACCCAATTAATAAGAAAAATTATGCTGGGGGATATTTATTTTGTCCTACAGCAGGTATTTTTAATTATATGTTTGATGAAGATTTAACATCACTCTACCCATCAATTATTATGTCTCTTAATATTGGTAAAGAAACTTTAGTAGGAAAAATACTATTTTCGGATGAAAAAATAAATGTTGAAGGAAAAGAAATATTTAATTGTAGATATGCTTTAAATGATCTAAAAAAAATGGATCAAAACCTACCAGTTTCGGTTCAAAATGCTAAACGTCAAACTACTGAAATTAAAATTAAAGATTTAATTGAGCTAATTGAAAGTGAAAATCTAGCAATTTCAGCTAATGGTGTAATGTATAGAACTGATTTTGATTCAGTACTATCTACTATTTTGAATAAATGGTTTCAAGAAAGGCTTGTATTTAAAAATAAAATGAAAGAAGCTTATAAAGCTGGTAATAAGGAATTAGGAGAATTAATGCATTTAAAACAACATACAATGAAGATCCTTCTTAATTCACTTTACGGTGCTACAGCATTAGGTTCATTTAGGTATGGTAATGTAATCCTAAGTGAAAGTATTACCCTTACAGGTCAACGTATTATCCAAGAATCAGCGGCTTTTGCCAACAAACATATGAACCAAGTAATGAGAGGAGAAATAGAATTATGATAAAAAAACAAACACTAAGAAGGGGAGTAGTAATTAAATGTGAAGGTGAACTACTATCTAAAGAAGAAATTATAGCATTAAGTGAAAATTGGAATGAAAACCAAGAAATGTTTTTTAGAAAAATGCTAAAACAAGGTGGAAGATTTACTTTAAAAAAACAAAATTTTCATATCACCACTCCAGACTTAATTTATAATAATAAAGGAGAAATTGAAACCACCTTATCTACTAATGATGAAGAATGAGCACTTTAGATTTACATGGGGTCAAACATGCTGAGGTAGAAGAAAAGTTAACTAGTTATTTTTTCTGGGAACAACCAGGACATAAACAATATACTATTATTACTGGAAATTCTACTAAAATGAAAGGTATAGTATTTGAATGGCTCAATAAATATGAATATAATTATTTTATACCATCCCATAATTTAGGTGAAATACAAGTAAGCGAATGAAAAAACCGGACAATTTTGCAGAAAATAAAGCATTACTTCCTTATGGGGATAGTGTTGCTGCTCCTGTAATTCGTCCTGAAAATATAGATGATTGGAAACTTAGAGGAGTTGATAAAGTAAACAAACAATTTAAAACTAAGTTTGATGAATTAAAAGAAGAATTCAAACAACTTTTAAAAGAATATCAATGGAATGAACTTGTATATCAATCTAAATTTAGTTATGAACCTATAATAGGTGAAACTTATCACCTTTACCTTGGGAAGGATGGAAATCCTTTCTTATCTTTAATAGCACCAAATGAATGGAATAAAGAACATATTGGTTCATTTAAATTAAATAGTGAACAAAAGTGGATTAAAGTATGAAGCAATTAGAAAGTACACCTTGGTTTATCTGTGATAAAGAAGATGAAAATTACTGCGTTTATGTAGATACAGATTCTAATTATTACAATGCAGAACCTATGCTTAGAAAACTCTATCCCAACTTTGATAATATGTCAGAGGAAGAAAGAGATGAAAAGTTAGAGGATATTGCTCTTAAATATCAGGATTTAATTACTAAGTCTTACGATACGTTAGCATTAGAAGCATTTAATGTCCCTAAACATAGACTTGAGATGAAAACAGAGTGTATGATTCGTGCTGGGTATTTTAGAGCTACCCGTAGGTATGCTCAATGGATTACTAAAAAAGAAGGTGTACCAACAGATGATTTAGATATTAAAGGATTAGAATTTATGAAATCCAATTATCCTAAAATATTTGGAGACTTTTTTAAAGATGTGTTGCAAAGAGTTATTAAAGGAGCTCCCCAAAACGAAATAGATACCCTACTAAAAAACTTTAGGACTAAAATCCTTATAGATACTAATATTACTATATTAGGTAACCCTACTCGTGTAAAAACATTAGATAAATATTTAGCATCATCTCCTCGTCCCGGAGAAATGTTTTCTTCAATCAACCAAGGTGCTCCTGCTCCTGTAAAAGCAGCAATTAAATATAATGATTTACTTACATTTTGGAAGTTAGATAAACAACATTCTAAAATTACTCAAGGTGATAAAGTTAAATGGATTTATTTTAAAGAAAATCCATACAAAATTGATGCACTTGCATTTTTAGATTTTGATCTCCCAGAAAAAATTATTACATTACTGGATAAATATGCTGATAAAAATAGAGCATTTGAGTCTATTTTAGAAAGTAAATTACAAGGGTTTTATAACGATTTAGAATGGGAATTAAATATGAACCCCTACCGAAATCTAATTTTTAGTTTTTAATATGATAAATAAACACGACTTACAATCAGTTATTGGAAAATATCATTTAAATGGATTAGTAGAATCTGTTAAATGGACTATTGAAAATAACGCATTAAATATTGATTTCCAATCACCTAATAAGGATATGATTGGACGCGTTAATCACGCAAATTTCCCGTTAGAAAATGGCGAAATGGCGGTATATGATACCTCAAAATTAAATAAATTATTAGGGGTTACTAGTGGTGAATTATTTTTAGAGTTAGAAAAAACACAAAAAGTGTTTACTAAACTCATCATCTCAGATATGAATTATACTCTGAATTTTTCACTAACAGATTTATTACTTATCTCAAGTGTAGGTGAAATTACAGAATCAGGTGAATATGAAATTATTAGTGAATTAGACTCAGAAAGTATTAATGCTATTATTAAAGCCCATAACGCACTTGAAAGCGATAATGTAATAATTAATATTGATAAAGATTTAGATTTACAAGATGTGTTAGTTTTATCATTTGGTGATGTCTCTAATCACACAAATAAAATCGATTATCAAGTACCTAATACAACATTAAAAGATGTTCCTTATGGAACTGAATTACCCTTCAATTCATCAATGTTTAAAACTATCCTTAATAATAATAAAGATGCTACCAAAGCAACTATGAAAGTTAATACTAAAGGGTATGTAAAATTTGAATTTGAAGGTGAAAATTGGAGCAGTTATTATTATGTTGTGCGGAAGGCAGATATTTAATATATGTATACTAAAATAACATTGTAGCTAGGGCGCGCTGTTATATTTTTAATTAATCGAGTAGCTTAGGCACTCACAAAATAAATGATATGAGTACATTAGAACACTTAGAACGTTCACCGTTCGACATCCTATTTAGGAATTTCTTCAATTCTGAAGATCAATTCGCTCCGGCGTTAAATTCAAAACAACCACATCCTTTAAACATTTATTACAACGACGAAGGTTTACACTTTGAAGTCGCTTGTACAGGACTTACTAAAGAAGATCTTGATATTAGTGTTGAAGGAGATTTACTTAAAATTAGTTATGAAAAACCAAAAGAAGATATAGATCTTTCAGGTTATATTTATCATGGTTTATCAAAAAAATCATTTGATTTAGGATATAAAATCTCTCCAAAATACAACTTAACTAAAATAAGTGCGGAAATGGAGAATGGGTTATTAAACCTTTTAATCCCAATTTCAGAAGAATCAAAACCAAAAGCAATAAAAATCAAATAAAAGTTATATAAAATAAGCGTGTCCTAGCGCAATTTTATTCGTATATTTACATTAAATAAATAAAAAAATAGTTATGGCTAAACCCAGCAAATCAAATTTACGTTTTATTAAGGATCCAGCATTAGCTCCTTATTATATTCAATTAGATGATCATTGTTACATTGCTCAAAAATCCTCATTTTCTGAGTCAGGTAAGGAATATCAAAACACTATTGGCCATTATGGTAGATTAGGAGCATGTCTTGAAGCAATTGCTCGTGATAGTGTTAAATCCAAAAGTTATGATTCATTAAGAGAATTTATAGAACGTTTTGAGGCAAAATCACACGAACTTAAAAATATTATTAAATTATGATTGAAGCATTATATAATGCGGTTGTAACAACCCCCGTAGAAATGGAGGAAACAATGTACGGAAACATTGTAGTACCTGATTTAGGAAATGACACTAATAAAACTGCTAAAGTAGCAGCTGTTGGCCCAGGATATACTGCAATGGGCGGTACTTTTATCCCAACCCAACTTAAAGAAGGAGACATTGTAGTATTACCTACAATGGGATTCACCAAATTTGAGTTTGATGGTCAGGAATATTGGATTGGTAAAGAGAATGAAGTTTTAGCTAAAATAAATAAATAATGAGTAAAATAATTGAATTTGGTCCTGACGCACGTAAACAGTTGGTTGCAGGAATTGATAAATTAGCGGATGCAGTGGTATCAACTATGGGTCCTAATGGTCGTAATGTAGTTATTTCAAAACCCGGAGAATATCCCCAATCAACTAAAGATGGGGTTACAGTAGCAAAAAGCATTTCACTAGAAGATCCTATCGAAGAATTAGGAGTTCAAATGGTAAAACAAGCTGCTATTCAAACCGCAAATGTTGCTGGAGATGGTACTACTACTTCTACTTTATTAGCACGTGAAATGGTTAAAGCTGGATTACAACATTTAAATAATGGTGCTAATGCAGTTGATATTAAACGTAGCATTGATAAAGCTGTAAAACAAACTGTAGGTAATCTTCGTGAATATGCTGAAGAAATTACATCTGAAGAACAACTAGAACAAATTGCTACAATCTCAGCAAATAATGATCCTGAAGTAGGTAAATTAATTGCAACCGCAATGAGTAAAGTGGGTAGAGATGGTGTTGTTACTATTGAAGAATCAAAATCTGGTGAAACTTATCTTGAAACTGTAGAAGGTATTCAATTTAATCGTGGTTTTAAATCACCTTATTTTGTAACTAATAATAATACAATGACAGCAGGGTTAAGTAATCCTTATATTTTAATTGCTGACCATAGATTTACTAAGATTAAAGAACTCCTTCCAGTACTAGAAGGCGTATCAGGTACAGGTCGTTCACTATTAATTATTGCTCAAGATATTGATAATGAAGCACTTGCTACATTAGTTGTAAATAAAATGAGAGGTACTTTAGCTGTATGTGCTGTAAAAGCACCTGAATTTGGAGACCGTCAAAAACTACTTCTTCAAGATATTGCTGTTTTGACAGGAGGTGAAGTATTTAGTACCGAAAAAGGGATGAAACTTGACAAATACTCTTGGGATTGGTTTGGTGAAGCCCGAACTATTAATGTAACTAAAGAACAAACTACAATTGTAGATGGAAAAGGAGACACAGAACGAATTGAAGCACGTATTGAAGAATTACAGCAACAAATCGAACAAGCGAATTCACCGTTCGAAGTTGAAAAACTTCAAGAAAGGCTTTCAAAGTTCATCGGGGGAGTAGCAATCGTTCATGTAGGTGGTAACACTGAAACTGAGATGAAAGAAAAAAAGGATCGTGTAGACGATGCTTTAAATGCTACTAAAGCTGCTATTGAAGAAGGTATTGTATCTGGTGGTGGTGCTGCTTTATTATATGCTAAGGGTGCTATTGAAGGAAATGATATAGGCTCCCAGATTGTTAAACAAGCATGTGAAAAGCCCTTTGAACAAATTTTAACTAATGCTGGTTATACTTCAGCCGAAGCTCAAATGATTGGTAAATACCAATTAGTAGATTCAGGTAATGATATCTGGGCAGGTTATGATCTTAAAACTGATAAGGTTGTAAACATGAAAGAAGCAGGTATTATTGATCCTACAATGGTAACTCGTTCAGCACTTGAAAATGCTGCCTCAGTAGCAGGTACAATATTACTTACAGAATGTACTGTAGTAGATAAACCCAGTGATCAACCTAACGCAGAAATCGATCCTATGAGTATGATGGGAGGGATGATGTAATGAAAAAAGAAATCAAAGAACATAATGAGCTAATCGCAATTAGAGTTCCACCTGGTGACAGGTGGTCTCTAGTTGATGATTCAACAGTCCATAAAACAATTACAGATGCTTTAGAAGCTTGGTTTGCTAAAACTGGTGAAAAAGCTGAGTTTAGACTTGCTCCTCTAGAAAGTAAGTTGTATGTTATACGTAATAAAGAGGTAGAAATTAAACCACCTCCAGTTAAAAAATATAACCTATATGGTGACCGCGACTAAAGATCACACTTTATTAGTTGAAAAGTATCGTTCTAAAGATTTAGATAGTTATGTTGGAAATGAACACATCAAAAAGACCATTAAACAATATCTCGGTCAAAATGATATCCAAAACCTTATTTTCTACGGTCCCGCTGGTACAGGTAAAACGACTCTGGCTAAGCTTATTGTTAATAACCTTGATTGTGATTACCTTTATATCAACGCAAGTGATGAAAGGGGTATCGAAACTATTAGAGACAAGGTTTCCGGGTTTGCTTCAACAGCTTCATTTAAACCACTCAAAGTGGTTATTTTGGATGAGGCAGATTTTCTTACGATACAGGCACAAGCTTCACTTCGAAATGTAATTGAGACATTTTCACGTACTACACGTTTTATTATGACGTGTAATTATGTTGAGCGTATTATTGATCCACTTCAATCACGTTGTCAAGTACTTAAAATTATCCCTCCTAGTAAAAAAGAGGTAGCAGTACACCTCGCTAGTGTAATGACAACTGAAGATACAGCGTATGAAATGGAAGATCTAAAAACCATTGTAAACCAATACTACCCAGATCTACGTAAATGTCTTAACACAATACAGTTATCGACTCAAAACCAAAAATTAGTTATAGATAAATCAGTATTAGTGTCATCTAATTACATGACATCAATACTTAAAGAATTAAGTAATGCAAAACCAAAATGGCGTGAAATTCGTCAAATCATTGCTAACGCAAACGTTAGTGATTTTGAAGAGCTTTATCGTTATCTTTATGATAACGCTAATGTATATGCAAGTGGTCGTGAAGGAATGGTTGCAATTTATATCAACGAATATAGTTACCAATCCAACTTCCGTATTGATAAAGAAATCAACTGTATGGCACTCATACAAAAATTAGTTGAATTAAAATGAAAAAATTCCTAAAATTTCTTATAATTTGGATTAGTCAAAATATGGCTATACCTTTTTGGATGATAGGACACGTTCATTTAAGTTTAAATATATATCAAGACTTACACGAGATAATCGCTAGTGTAGGGATGAATATTTTAGTAGCGATTGGATTTTATTTAGATTATAAACAAAACAAATAGTCATGGATCAACAACAAATGCCAAATATTGACCTTAAAAATACAGAGTCAGTAGAACACAAAAATGGAAAAGTATGGGCTCAAGGGTTCGTTATTAGGAAAATCTCTAAATTCGTAGCAGGTACTCCTGAAGACGCTTTTATGCCTATCCCAGTCTTTTATAACCCAGCTGATGGTGAAATTTTTCAAGAAACCCTACCAAAAGAATTAAGAGATGAAACAGGTGACAACCCTCTTCGAGTGGTTGAATGAGATAACTCTCTATAAAACAGCTCCTGAAGAAATTTCGCAAGAATCGTGGGATAAATGGAATTCTTACATGATACATAGATATGTATCTATGAACATAGGCTACATTGATATAGTAAATTATGTTCAAAAGATTAATCCACAAAACAAAAAACAAATTTATTCCATCTATCGCGAAATGTTACCAAAGAAGAAAGTTTACCTCAAATATGTAAAAAACCAAAATAAAAAAAATTACCAAGAACTAGCTGAATATGTTGCTGATTATTATGAATGCTCCTTAGGTGAAGCTGATTATTATATTGATATTTTAGGCATTAGTGTTAGAAGTATTTTATGGAAAATGGGAGTAGAAGAGGATGAAACTGAAAAATTAATAAAAAAAGCATTATTATAAACAAGTTATATGAATTATTTAAATACCCCCAATGGATGGGAAATAGTTAAAGAAGAAGGCTTTAATTGGGGCTCTATAGAAAATATTAACGCTAGACGTCAGGTATACCAAGAAGTTTGGGTAAATAAATTATATGAAAAAATATTTGAGGTTGAAGAAGGAGATATTGTTATTGATTTAGGTGCTGGTATTGGTGATTTTACTTGGAGTATTAGAAATAATAAACCCCAAGCTATATACTGTTTTGAACCCGGTGCAGATTCTCAAAAATCTCTTCCTCTCTTAAAAGAGAATACATCTCAAATTCCAAATTGTTTTATTATTGAAAAATTTATGTCTAGTATTGATAATAAAAATAATATTACTTGGGATACTTTTTTAAAATCTAATCATTTAAATAAAATTGATTTTGTAAAAACTGATTGTGAAGGAGGAGAATATGAAATTTTTAAACCTGAAAATATTTTTTGGGTAAAAGAAAATATAAAAAAAATAGTAGGTGAATGGCATCTATCAACACCAGAATTAAAATCAAAATTTAGGATTTTTAGAGATACATATTTAAGATTATTTCCTAATCATGAGGTTAATTCGGTTAATGGTGTAGACATTAAATGGGATTTATGGAATGAACATTTTATTGAATATTATAACGAAGTAATAATTTATATAGATAATAGATAATGATGAAATCAAGTGAAATTATTAAAAAAGAATATCCTCATATTTACAATGGTTATATGGATATCATGGAAGAGCAGCTGGAGTTATTCAGTAAAAAACATCTGGACTATGGTATGGCTAATATCAGTGCTGGGACTTTACTTTCTACTAAAGAAGAAAGGGCTTTTGCTCTTACAGGACTTTGGTATAGAATAAGTGATAAAATTAGTAGATGGAAAAATTTATTAATTACTAATAAAGTTATTAATAACGAACCTCTAACAGATACTTACCAAGATATTGTAAATTATGGTATCATTGCTCAATTAGTTGAGCGTGGTTTATGGAAAAAATAAAATTAGTTATATTTGATTTAGATGGTGTTTTAGTTGAAGCTAAAACCATCCATTATGATGCTCTAAACCAGGCGTTAGGTAAAGACTATACTATTAGTTGGAATGAACATCTATCAGTTTATGATGGGTTAAAGACTAACCAAAAATTAGAAATGCTTACTGAACGTAAGGGTTTACCTACAGAATTACATTCTAAAATTTGGGAAAGTAAACAAAAATATACACTTCAAATGCTTAAAGAACTTCAGCCGGATGAAACATTACAATCTGTAATGAATTCTCTAGTTGAGTGTGGTTATAAAATTGCTGTATGTTCTAATTCAATACGAAAAACTGTATTAACAGTTCTATCTAAATTAGGGATAATGGAGTTTATGGATTTAGTTATATCTAATGAAGATGTAAAAAATTCCAAACCTCACCCTGAAATGTACTGGAAAGCAATATCAATGATGAGTTGTTTACCTGAGGAGACATTAATCGTAGAAGATTCACCTTATGGTTTGTTAGCAGCATCTCGTTCTAAATCTCATGTATTAAGAGTTACTAAACCTCAGGATGTTACTTATGATAATATTTTTAATAAATTAACAGAAATAGAAAAAGGCCAAATTATGAAATCCCCAGCATGGAGAGATAATAAACTAAATGTATTAATTCCAATGGCGGGTGCTGGTTCTAGATTTACGCAAGCAGGGTATACCTTCCCAAAACCTCTTATTGATGTTCAAGGAAAACCAATGATCCAAGTAGTAGCTGAAAATTTAAATATTAAAGCTAACTTTATTTACATAGTACAAAAAGAACATAGATTAAAATATAATTTAGATACTTTACTTAATTTAGTTACACCAAATTGTAAAGTTGTAGAAGTTGATGAATTAACTGAGGGAGCAGCGTGTACCGCATTATTAGCTAAAAATTTTATTGATAACAATTCACCCTTATTCTTTGCTAACTCAGATCAATTTGTAGAATGGGATTCAAATGAATTTTTTTATAAAATGAATGAAACTGAAGTTGATGGGGGAATTGTTACATTTAAATCAACTCATCCAAAATGGTCATTTGCCAAAACTGATGATCAAGGATTTGTAACAGAAGTTGCAGAAAAAAACCCTATATCTGATTTAGCAACAGTAGGTTTTTATTATTGGAAACATGGTTCTGATTTTGTTAAATATGCTGAACAAATGATTAATAATAATATTAGAGTAAATGGTGAATTTTACGTTTGCCCCGTATATAATGAAGCTATTCAAGACAACAAAAAAATTATAACCTTTAATATTCCCAAAATGCGGGGATTAGGTACTCCTGAAGATTTAAAGTATTTTTTAGAAAATTATAAATAATGGATATTTTAAAACTAAAAGATATGGTTGGTGGTTGGTTTGTAGGTGATTTTGAACCTACAGCTTATAAAACTAAAGATTTTGAAGTAAGTTATAAAACCCACCCTAAAGGAGAAGTATGGGATAATCATTATCATAAAATAGCTACAGAAATTAACTATCTAGTTCGCGGTAATATGAATCTAAGTGGGACTCACCTAAAAGAAGGTGATATATTCATACTACACCCAGAGGAAATAGCTGTTCCTGAATTCTTAACAGATTGTGAAATAGTCTGTGTTAAAACAGCAAGTGTAAAAGGAGATAAATATATAGTAGAATGAATATAGTTATACCAATGGCGGGTTTAGGAACTCGATTTTTTAATGAAGGTTTTACATTACCTAAACCATTAATTGAAACTAATGGTAAAACACTTATTGAACATTCAATTTCAACATTAGGGGTTCAAGGAAAATATATTTTTATAACTCGTAAATATGATAACCCTGAGCATAATGTACTTTTAACTAAACGTTTAAATGAAATTCAACCTAATAGTATTGAAATCCAATTAAACGAACCTACTAAGGGTGCTACTGAAACTGCTTTAGCAGCTAAACAATATATTAATAATAATGAACCTCTTATTATTACTAATTGTGACCAAATTACAGATTGGGATGCTTCTAAATTTAATGAATTTATTTCTAACCCTACTATTGAAGGAGTAATAGTTACCTACCCTTCTACTAATCCTAAAAATAGTTTTGCTATAGTAGAAGATGATCAAGTTGTAAAACTAGTTGAAAAGAAAGCAGTATCAGATATAGCTTTAATTGGAGTCCACTATTGGAGAGAAGGGTATATGTTTGTAGAAACAGCTGAAATGCTCTTAGGGGATTTTGAAGAAGAAGGCAGACCTGAATGTTATATATCAGAAACATATAACTACTTACTCTATAAAGGAGCTAATATTAAAAACTATCATATCTCAGCTAATGAATATATTCCATTAGGTACTCCCTATGATCTAAAAATTTATGAGGGTAAAGTAAAAGAATTCCATACTGAAAAACCTAAAACTATATTCTGTGATATAGATGGTACCTTAGTAAAACACGCTCATAGATTTAGTGATTTAAAAGATACTAAACCTGTATTACTTCCAGATGTTAGAGAGAAATTTAATCAATGGGATTCTCAAGGCCATAAAATTATTTTGTGTACTGCTCGTAAAGAATCTGCTCGTGAAATGACTGAATCCCATTTACAAATGTTAGGGTTATGTTGGGACATATTAATTATGGGAGTTACTAGTGGACAACGCGTTTTAATTAACGATAAATTAAATGTAGCACATACTGATAGAGCAATAGGAATCAACGTTATAACCAACGAAGGTTTTAAAAATATAGAATTATGAAATTAATATCACATAGAGGAAACCTAGAAGGTCCTAACCCAGAAAGAGAAAACCACCCAGATTATATTTATGAAGCTATCCAAGCTGGGTATGACGTAGAAATTGATATTTGGTTTGTAGATGGGAAATTTAAATTGGGTCATGATGAACCTCAATATGATTTTCCTTTTGATTTATTTAGTAATTTTTATACTAAACTCTGGATTCATTGTAAAAACTTAGAATCTCTTTCTCAATTAAATAACTTAGATAGTAATGGCTCTAAATTAAATTATTTTTTTCATGAAGGTGACCTTGGAGTTTTAACTTCAAAAGGGTATATTTGGTCAACAAACCAATGTGAACGAGCGGTTTTAGTAATGCCTGAAACCTTTAATCAAGAACCAAATGAAAAAACATTTGGGGTTTGTAGCGATTATGTAGTAAACTATAAATAATGCCTATAAACCAAAAATATAATTTACTATTTATCCATATTCCTAAAAATGCTGGTACAACTATTGAAAATATTTTCTCTATGTATAGTAATCCTAGCAGCTTATGGTCAGGAAGTGAATTAGTTTTAGATGAGGGTAATTTTGCCCCCCAACATTTAAATTATAGTTTACTTAATAAGTATTATACTAATATAGACTTTTCTAAAATGATTAAGTTTACCTTTGTTAGAAATCCTTATTCTAGAACTATTTCTTTATTTAATTGGAATTTAAAACAGAATTATTATAAACCTAAATTTGATAATAAATTTACTAATAGAGAATTTGAAAATTTTTTAGTAAGTTTTATCTCAAAACTAGACTCATCACATAAATTACCTCAAAGTTTTTATTTTGATTGTGATTATGACTTTATAGGTAAAGTAGAAAACTTTAAAGAAGATTTTACTAACTTTCTAACTAAATATAATATTGCTATAAAATATAAAGGCCAACATGATAATAAAACTAATAGTAACCAAATTTTAAATAATTTATCTTCGAAAAATATTAATCTAATTAATACTTTATATGAAGAAGATTTTAAAAGGTTTAATTACGATATGATATGAAAATAGCAGTTGTAACAGCTACTTATCAACGAGGTGACGGTAATACCCCATTAGTATTAACTCGAGCTATTGAATCTTTAAAAAAACAAGCCCACACTGATTGGAAGTTTTTCCTTATAGGAGATGCTTATGCAGATCAAAATGAATTTAATTCTTTTTCTAATCTTCTACCTTCTAATAAAATTTATACAGAAAACCTCCCAGTAAGTATAGAACGTGAAAAATACCCTCCAGGCACTGATAGATGGCATGTTAGTGGAATTACCCCTGTAAACATAGGTATAGAACGTGCTTTAGAAGAAGGTTTTGATTATATAGCTTTATTAGATCATGATGATCTTTGGTATCCTGACCATTTACAATTAATAAATGAAGGAATTAAAAAAACTAAATCCCCATTTATCTTTACTAGAGGATTTTATGAAGTTTCTAATGGAATAAGTGTAGGTATACCTTACCATGGGTATGAATCTGAAAAATTCGAACAATTACGTGTTAATGTAGATAATCCTATTAAATTAAATTATGGTTTTAACGGGTATGCTTGCTTTCCTTATGAATGTATTTTCCTTAAAACCTCAGTTTGTTTAGATTGTAGGTTAATTAAGTTAAGAATGAGAGATTGTTTAGAAGAAACTGGAAAAAGTTCTGTGGGAGATGCTGATTGGTGGTTAAGAATTAGAGAAGAAATGATAGAAGGTAAATATAAACCTGCTTTATTTATAGACCATATTACGTGTGCTAATATAGATGAAGGGTATAGTAAAACTAACACATAATGAAACCAGCAATTTTAATTACATCTCATCCTAATACAGATGAAAAAGAACAAATTTTACAAAATTTTGGAAACTTTATTTCTCAGTATAAAATAGACCATTACTTAGTTACTAACTATCCTCCTAAATCAGATACTCAAAAAAAGTTTAAAGGTTCATTTTTTTATAATAATAATCCACCTGGTCCTTTTTTAGGTAACGTATGGCTAACCTTTCCCCCAATTAGAAAGACACATCATCAAATTATCCCAAATTGGACTTATTCCTTTATGTTATTATTATTAAACGGTGTTAAAAACTTAAAAAATTTAGGTTATACCCATTTTATCTATTTAGGATATGATTCTCTCCCAGATTATGATCTTATTAAAAATTATATAGATAAAAGTTTATCAATATTAAAAGATAAAAAAGCTACATTTACTGAGTATGAGTTAGGGTGGGAAGATTCTTTAAGTAGTACTAATTGTGCTAGTGAAATAGACTTCTTTATAGAAGTATTTGAAAATAGTTTAGAATTATATTTAAAAAGAGAACTTCCTACACTATGTGAACAGTATTGGTACTCATCTTTATCTCTATATTTAAAGCAAGTCCAAATCCTCCCTAAATCTGATGCAATCCCTACTACATTTGATAGTGCTAGTTCTAACTATAAATTTAAATCTGGAAACTACTATTTAGGGTTTGATAAATCTTCTAATAATATTCTAATAATCACAGATAACTTAACCTTAAGTATTCAAGATAAAAATTCAAATATAATTCCACATAATTTTTTAAGTTCTAATCTTAAATCAGAATATTTTCCTAAAGAATTAACTGCATATAAACTTGAATCTATAGAAGATGAAAAATATTATGTAGATGATGAACTTTTATTTATTAATACTCCTGAATGGAGAAATTTAAATTATTTTGAAGACCTATGACCTATAATGACTTAATATCCAAATTACATTCCTACTCAAGAATAATAGTCTCAGGACCTCAAAGATCAGGTACTACTTATGCAGCTTTTACTTTATCTCAAGATTTAGAATATAAACATATTGATGAACAAGAATTTGGTACTCATACTGCAGAAGGATTTTTAAATGTTCTTTCTCAAGAAAATATTGTAGTACAATGTCCTGCTGTATCCCATGTTTTAGACCAAATCCAATCCCAAAATACTATCATTTTGTGGATGGATAGAGATAATGAAGATATTGCTAAAAGTGAAGATAGAATTGATTGGCATCCTCATTGGTTTAATGTTGAAAAAAACAAATACAGAACTATATATGGTGATGAAGTTGATAAATTTGAAAGAAATTCATTAATGAAAAAACATTATTGGAATATTCAAAAACAAAATTTAAAAACAGATTATTTAGATATTCCATACTCTATTTTAAAAGAAACAAAAGGTTTTATTTCAAAAACTCAAAGAAAAGATTTTGGAGTAAAACAAATACAATTATAAATTTGGTTACCCGAGAATCCTTTCGTATATTTACCGATTAAATAATTTAATGATTAATATTCAATATAATCACCCAAATATAAGAGTAGAAACTAAACAAGTTTCTATGCTACATAATTTACCTTTAACTTTAAATGTTAAATCTCATGTTAGTAAAGAAACTACATGGAACTGTCAATTGGGGGACTACAGCTGGGCAACTTTTTCTAATGATTCTATTTTTGATATTGAAATAAAGGATTCTAAAGGTAAAATTGTTATTAATAGGGAATTTAATATTTTAGAAGATGGAAGTTATTTAGACAAAGCACTACAGATGTACTGCCAAAACTTAAATAACCCCCAAGGTTTAGCAATAGGCTCTCATGATGGTGAGTTTGGAGAATGGGTTTTACCTACTTTAGGTAATTTTACTAAAACAACTTTAGTAGAAGCATCAACCCCTCAATTTAAAAAACTTAAAAAAAATTACCAAAATCTCTCTAACGTAAATTTGATTCAAAATCTAGTTACTACAGATGGTTCTAAAGTAGAATTTTTTGAAGGAGGTAAGGGTTATACTAATTCTGTTAAAGAAAATGTAATTAGAAGTTGGGAAAAAGAAGAAATTAATTCCAATTTACGTGACTCTATTTCAATTAATGATTTAATAAATCAAATTACCCCAAATAAAAAATTAGATTGGCTACATTTAGATATTGAAGGGTATGATGCTGAAATACTTAAAGCAATAAACGTGGAGTTATTACCTAATTTTATTATATTTGAACATAACAACTTATCTAATAAAGATAAAACAAGTATAGAAAAATATTTTACTGATCTAAATTATACTCTTTATAACGAAGACCCAGTGTCTTATTTAGTAATTAAAGATAATGGCTAAGAAAAAAGCTCCTCAAATAGTTAGGAATATAAAAAATAATCCACCTAAACCGGTTGATTTTGCTTATGAGAAAAATATCTCATACTCCCAGCTATCAATGTATACACAGTGTCCTAAAAAATGGGCTCTACAATATAGAGATGGTCATAAAATAAAGGAACAAAGCATTCATATGACTTTTGGGACTGCATTACATGAGACATTGCAAATGTACCTTGATGTTATGTATAATCAAAGTGCAGTAAAAGCTGATGAGTTAGATTTAGAAACAGATTTTGAAACCCGATTAAGAGATTGTTATGCAGAAGCTTATAAACAAAATAAAGGAGAGCATTTTACTGACGCCCAAACACTTCGAGAATTCTATTCCGACGGTGTTGAAATTATAAATTATATTAGAAAAAATAGAAGAAATTATTTTTCTAAACGTGGTTGGTGGTTAGTAGGTTGTGAAATACCAATTGTATTGGCGCCAAATCCGCATTTACCACGCGTTAAATACATGGGCTTCCTTGATGTCGTGATGTATAATGAAAATACAAATAAATTCATTATAATCGATATAAAAACCTCGACACGAGGGTGGAATGATAAAGCTAAAAAAGACAAATCAAAGCAACATCAGTTAGTTCTATATAAAAAATTCTTTTCTCAACAATATAATATCCCAATAGATGATATTGATATTGAGTTCTTTATTGTAAAACGTAAGTTATATGAATCACAAGATTTTGTAATAAAACGTATCCAACAATTCAGACCCCCCTCAGGTAAAACTTCAATTAATAGAGCAACAAAATCACTAAATGAATTTTTAGATAATTGTTTTACATCTGAGGGGTATAATGAGAAGAATATGCCTGCTCTAATTAATAATAATTGTAAATGGTGTTCTTACTTCAAAACACATTTATGTTCTGCGACTTTTGAAGGATAATAATATACGTATATAAAAATATAATAAATAACGTTATGGCTAGTACAGATAAAAAAACACTTACAAGTGTTAAAATCAAAAGTGATTTATTCAACGAATTTAAAATTGAGTGTGTAAAACGTAAGTTCTCTTTCCAGAAACTTGCCGACCGCGCTATTCATTTATATCTTACAAATGAAGATTTTAGAAAAAAAATAAATAATCACAACAACTTAGAACTTTAAGTAAATGAAAGAAGGTTATATTCCTAAAGAGCAACGGAAAAATATTTTGTTGCTTACTGATGATATCAGATTCCCATCAGGTGTAGGCAATGTAGGTAAAGAAATAGTTTTACATACATCCCACCGTTATAATTGGTTTAACTTAGGGGCAGCAATGAATCACCCTGATAAAGGTAAAATAATTGATATTTCGGAAGAAACTAATAAATTAGCAGGAATTAAAGATGCTAGTGTTAAAATTCAACCAAATGATGGTTATGGGGATCCTAAAATTTTACGTAACTTAAGAAAGCAACATAAAATTGATGCTATATTTTTAATTACAGATCCACGTTACTTTGAGTGGTTGTTCCAAATTGAAAATGAGGTTAGAAATGAAATTCCTATTATCTATTTAAATATTTGGGATGATTTACCTGCTCCTATGTATAATAAGGGATTTTATGAATCCGTTGATACACTATTAGGTATTTCTAAGCAAACAGTTAACATCAATAAAATGGTTTTGGGGGATAAAGCTAAAACTAAAATTATTGATTATGTACCTCATGGTATGAATACCGAAGTTTTTCATCCTATTATAGTAGAAGATTTAGAATTTACTACATTTAAAAAACAATTAAATGTTGAAGATAAAGATTTTATTTTATTCTTTAATTCTAGAAACATCAGACGTAAAAACATCCCAGATACAATGTTATCTTGGAAGTATTTTTTAGATGAATTACCTAAAGAAAAAGCAGATAAATGTGTATTCATACTTCATACAGAATTAGTTAGTGATCATGGTACAGATCTTTCTGCAATAGCTAACTTAATTTTTGGAGAGAATAGCCCTCATATTAGATTTTCTACTAATAAATTATCAGCTCAACATCTAAATTACCTATATAATTTAGCAGATGCTCAGATTTTATTAACCTCAAACGAAGGTTGGGGTTTATCTCTTACTGAAGCCTTACTAACAGGCACTCCTATAATTGCTAATGTAACAGGTGGTATGCAAGATCAAATGAGATTTGAAGATAAAAATGGAAATTGGATTGACTTTGATTCTAATTTTCCTTCTAATCATAGAGGTACTTATAAAAAACATGGTAAATGGGCTTATCCTGTTTACCCCTCATCACGTTCTTTAAAAGGTTCTCCTAAAACTCCTTATATTTGGGATGATACTTGTGATCCCGAAGATGCTTCTAAACAAATTATGAAGCTTTATAAAATGTCCCCTGAACAACGAAAAAAATCAGGGATGAAAGGTTATAAATGGGCAATAGGAGATGAAGCAGGTTTTACTGCTAAACATCAAGCTCAACGTGTAATCAAAAGTATTGATAAAACATTTGAAGATTTCCAACCAAGAGAAAAATTTGAATTTATTAATACTAATGAGTATAAAATAGAAACTGTTCCACATAAATTATTATATTAATGAAACCCTTATTTTTAATTAGTTGTCCTTTTGATACTTACTCTGGTTATGGAGCTCGTAGTAGAGATGTTGTTAAAGCTATTATTAAAACAGATAAATATAAAGTTAAATTAATTTCCCAACCTTGGGGAAACACTAGATTTGGATTTTGCGATGATCATCCAGAATGGGAATTTTTAAATAACCATATTTTAAATGAAGAATTAATCGATAAACCTGAATTTTGGGCTCAGATAACCGTACCTAATGAATTTCAACCTATGGGAAAATTTAATATTGGAATTACAGCAGGTATTGAAACTACATTAGCAAATGGAGCATGGGTTGAAGGTATGAACAGAATGAATTTAAATTTGGTATCATCAGAACACTCTAAAACCTCATTTAAGAATGCCGTTTGGGAAAAGAAAGATAAAGCAGGTAAAACTATAAGTTCTATTCGCCTTGAAAAACCTATTGAAGTGTTATTTGAAGGAGTTAATTTAGACACCTACTTCCCAGATAATAAACCATGTATGATTGATTTTGATATTAAGGAATCATTTGCTTTCTTATTTGTAGGTCATTGGTTACAAGGGGAAATAGGCCAAGATAGAAAAAATGTTGGGTTATTAGTTAAGGCCTTTTTAGAGACTTTTAAAAATAAATCTAAACAACCAGCATTAATTCTTAAAACATCGGGTGCTAATAGTTCTTACATGGATAAAAATGAGATTCTTAGAAAAATTCATGTAATTAAACAGAGTTGTAAGGGAAATCTTCCTAACATATATTTACTTCACGGTGATTTTACAGATAAAGAAATGAATTCTCTTTATAATCATTCTAAAGTTAAAGCTATGGTTAGTTTAACTAAAGGTGAGGGATTCGGTAGACCTTTATTAGAATTTACTTTAACTAAAAAACCATTAATTGCAACAAAATGGAGTGGTCATATGGATTTTCTTAATCCTAAATTTACTACATTAATTAATGGTAAACTAGAAAATGTCCATCCTAGTGCTGCTAACCCAATGTTATTAAAAGAAAGCCAATGGTTCTCCCCAGACCACAAGGATATTTCAAAATCATTAAAATCTGTATTTGAAAATTATAAAAAATATTCTGAACTAGCAAAACGTCAGGCCCATTATAGTAAAACAAATTTTGATTGGGAAAGTATGAAAGATAAATTAGATAATCTTCTTACTGCTTTTGCCCCAGAATTCCCAAAACAAATCGAATTAGCAATCCCAGAATTAACCTTACCAACATTATGAGTGTAGATAATTTAACAATATGTGATAGATGTGGAAGTGACGCATGCTATGTACAAGAAGTAAATAATGAGATTAAAAACTATATGTGTTATGGTTGTGGTTTCATTACAAATTCATTAATGAAAAAAGATGAACAATTTTTTGAAGAACAATTTGCTCTTTTACCTAAACTTTATAAAGAAATATCAGGTGAAGATGAAAAAACAGGTTTAATTTGGATGCCCAATACTGTAAATATCCCAAATAAGGGAATGGTATTTGCTGAGGGTCAAAGTGCTGAAAAGTGGATGTGGTCCGCTGTAAAAGCAGTTCCTATGCCTAAAGAAGAGAAAGAATCATTTAAAGCTAAAGGTAAAGATTATGAATTTAAAATGGATATGACTACTATAAAATATTACCCTGAAAGTGATTTTATGGATGCTTTAGAATATATTGGTGTTTTTGAAAATTAAAATATGAAATTAAGTTATGCAATCCCTGTTTGTAATGAATTAGTAGAAATTCAACATTTAATTAAATTTTTACTAGATAACAAACGCCCCGAAGATGAAATTGTAGTATTATATGATTCAAAAAATGGAGATCCTGGAGTAGAAACTTATTTACGTAAAATGAATGTTGAAAGGACCTTATTTAGATGGAAACCTTTTAAATTCAATGGCAATTTTTCAGACATGAAAAATCGTTTAAATGGAATGTGTGAAGGCGATTACATATTCCAGATTGATGCTGACGAAATGCTTAATGAATACATGATAAAGATAATCCCTCAAGTGTTAGAGATTAATCAAGGGGTAGATTTAATGAGAGTTCCACGTATTAATAAAGTAGAAGGATTGACTGAGGCCCATATTCAAAAATGGGGTTGGAAAGTTGATGAAAAAGGTAGAGTAAATTGGCCTGATATGCAGTGGAGATTATATAGAAATGATCCACGTATTAGATGGCATGGTGAGGTACATGAAAAAATTATTGGGCATGCTACACATGCTGTTTTACCTATAAAAGAAGATTTTGCTTTAATTCATAATAAAACAATCGAACGCCAAGAAAAACAAAATGCTTACTACGATACTTTATGATTTCAGTTATAATCCCAACATATAAAGAACCAGATGTACTTGATATTTGTTTAAATTCAATATTTAAGGGTCAAGATGGTGATAATGAAATTATTGTGGTAGTTGATGGATTTAAAGATTTAAACCAACAAGTATTAGATAAATACCCTAAAACTAAAATAGTAAATTTTAATGATAATAAGGGTGCTATTACATCCACAAATTGGGGAGTTTATAATGCATCTAATGATTTTATTTTAATAGTAAATGATGATAATGTTTTTCCTGAACATTGGGATACAAAATTAAAACCATATTGTCAAAAAGGTAAAGTAATTACAATCAACCAGATTGAAGCTCAACCTTCAATGTTTAAACAAACCCATATTAAAAATTTAGGGACTCCAGAATCTTTCAATTTAAAAACTTTCTGGGAATACGAAGCATCACTTCCTATCCCACCTCATGAAAAATCAGGATCACAATGGCCTTTCTTAATGTATAAACCTGATTATATGGCTGTTGGGGGGTTAGATGTTTATTATCCTTCACCTCATGTTGTTGATTGGGATTTTATGTTAAAGTGTGAATATGTAGGTTTTGAAATGGTTAGAGTTTATGATTTACATTTATATCATTTTGGTAGTATAGCAACTAGAAGAGATCCTTTAATGAATCAAATTAGTAGTGAAAAAGAAAAACAAGCACATTACTTTTTTTCAAATAAATGGGGTCAAACAATAGAACATGATCCACAAACCAATTCTAAATTATTAACTAAATTTAAATGAAAAAAATCCTTCAAAATAAATATGGAAATGGTTTAAATATAAAAGAATCACCTAAAACCGAAGCTGAACGTGAAATAACATTATTTATTGACACAATAGAAACGTTAGAACATATTTGGCATGCTGAGCATGAATTGAATAATGATTATGGAGTTGATTTAATTAGTTTTAGTCAATATTATTATCATGCAATAGAAAATTTAATTATAGCTAAATATGGTTATAATAAAGCTGATATAATTTGGTGGTGGGTTTTAGACAGATTTGCTGAAGATGGTAAGTTATTAGGAGTAGAAGATAAAAATGGAAAAGTTTATACATTAAAAACCCCTCTAGATTTGTGGAAGTTTTTACAAAAATTGTGATATGTATTGAGTAACCAATAAAACTCGATATGAAAGACATAAAATATATAAATTGTTCGGTTTGTCAAGAACCAATGCCTGAACTTAGACTAACTAAGTTTAATTATAGTTTTTGTGTTAACTGTAGTGAAACTAAACCTAAAAAAGCAATTAATGCTCAATTTGGAGAAGGTGATCACACATTTAATGAAATAGTATTTATTGAAGATTAATGCCAAGCGCGAAACCACTTAATAAAGAATTAATATTGGCAGCTATGTCTCAAACATTGAGTAATAAAGCTGCTGCTCGCTATTTGCATGTTTCTTATACACACTATAAAAAATGGGCTAAAACATATGATGCAACGGAAGAGGGTTACAGTAATTTATTTGACCAACATTTAAATCAGGCAGGTAAAGGTATACCTAAATTTTTAAGAGCAGATGGACCCGAACCTGCTTTATTAGATATTATTGAAGGCAGAATAGATGCTTCATCATTTAGTCCTGATAAATTAAAATATAGATTAATAACTGAGGGATATTTAAAAGAAGAATGTTCAGTATGTGGTTTTCATGAACGTAGAGTAAACGATTATAAGATACCATTATTACTTAATTTTAAAGATAATAATAAAAATAATTATCGAAAAGAAAACATAGAATTACTTTGTTACAATCATTATTTCCTACAAGTAGGAGATATATTTAGCGACAAACAGATTAAGGGTATAGAAGACCATGTCCCAACATATCAAAGTGAGGTAGAATGGGAATTAGATGATTACCAAAAACAACAATTAGAAAAACTAGGTTTAAGCGATCAAGATGAAAGCGATGACCCTTATTCCTTAGTATCCAGACGATGAAAAAACGTAAAAGTAAATTAGCACGTAAAAAACGTAAACATGATAAGTTAGTTAATGATTATGACAATCAAAAGTCTAAACATTTAGAAAAACTAGCTGATAAAATGTTGGAAGACCAAGAAAAACTTAGTAAATTACGGGATAAGAAATCAGACGGTAAATTTTTAGACCTATTTTAAATGGTAAAACGAATTAGAATAAAAAGTATAGAAGAATTTGAAATGATGCTTCAAGATCAAGATCTTAAAATTTCCAAAGCTATAACTGAAGTGGCATTAAAAAATTTAAAAAGTAAAAAACGTTTTATACCTGTTTTAGAAATTCATGTTGAAGAAGAAGGACAAATTTTTGATATAACCTTGGATAGGCGAGATATTCTTAGTACATTACAGCAGAATTTAGAAATTCATGAGCGTAACGAAGATTATGAAGGTTGTGCTCGAATTGCTAAAGCAATACAAGAATTAAAAAAATAATTGTATGAAAAAGGTTATGTTATTAAGTCTCTTACCATTATTTATTAATAGTGGTAATATAGAAACATTAGAAGTATGTTATGAAGAAACTATTATCGAAATTAAGCCTAAGAACATTCAACCTGTTATTACAGATGGAGACCTTCTCAATGCCCTTATTTTTGTTGAGTCTAATGGTGATGATTCTGCTATTGGCGACAGGCATCTTATAGGAAATGAAGCCATAGGTGTATTACAAATTAGACCTATAATGGTTAGAGAAGTTAATAGAATCTTAAAAATTCAAGGTAAAACAAACCTATTCAATTTAAAAGATAGGTTTGATCGTCAACAATCAATACGTATGTTTATGGTTTGGAAAAATTTCCATCATAAAGATAGTAATAATGAAGTTATTGCTCGTAATTGGAATGGTGGTCCTAAAGGTTATAAAATAAAAAGAACCGAAAAATATTGGAATAAAATAGAAAAACAATTAAATAATGAGTAATACAAGCGCAAAACAACGTTACGAAACATTTATGGAATGGCATAGTTGGGCTAAATCTAACTATCCAAACTTTAAAAATGCTGTTAAAAAGAAAAAACCCTCACAGCCACGTTTTAGTGACTATGGTAAGTAAATTATCTGTCCTACAAGTAATGCAGATTATGTCAGATAATGACTTTGTTTATATGATGGAGTATGAACCTGGTACTATAATATCATTATGTAATGCTTTAAGTATTGAACTTCAAGAATCAAAAGAAAATGAAAGTATTAGTAATAGGAGAAACTTGTGTTGATGAATTCGTTTACTGCGATGCTAAACGATTATCACCAGAGGCACCAGTACCTGTTTTAAACCCAATTAAATCGACTGAAAACCCAGGAATGGCAGGTAATACATTTGCTAATGTGAAAGCATTATCACCTGAAGCTATAATGGCTAATATTACTCAAAAGAAAAAAATTGTTAAAACACGCTACGTAGAAGAAAAATCAAATCATATGTTTCTTAGAGTAGATAAGGGTGAAAAATTTGATGACCATCTCCAATGGAGTATGTTTATTGATTCTTCTATTGCTGAAGCTGATATTGTAATAGTTAGTGATTATAATAAGGGGTTTTTATCAAACGCTGATTTAAAAGAAATTGCTCGTAAATCAACTTTATCTATTCTAGATAGTAAACGTAAGTTAACTGATGATATTATTGAAGGTTTTACATTTGTTAAATTAAACGAATCTGAAAAATTAAATAACCCAAATTTAACTAAAGATAATATTATTACTACTTTAGGTAAAAAAGGTGCTGAATATAAAAATATATTATTTGAATCACCTAACCCCCAAGATACTATTGATGTTTCAGGTGCTGGTGATACATTTACAGCTGCTTTTATAGTAAAATACTATCAATTAAAAGATGAAAGCGCAGCAATTAAATTTGCTAATCGTAAGTCCTCAGAAGTAGTCTCACAAAGAGGTGTAGTAACCCCAGAATTCGAATGAAAGAAATAGTTATATTTGGTTCATATTGTAATACAAAAGCTAAATTAAATGCTTTAGAAACTAGTATTAAAAAAGCAAAAAAATTAGGATTAGATGTTTTAGTATTTGGTAGATATCCTATCCCAGAGTCAACACAAAAAATGTGTGATTATTGGATTTATGATAAATCAAACCCAATTATACAAGAACGAACATTAAATCATTGGTCAATAGCTGAAGGGAAATATATTTCAAATTGGTTTCCTGATTATGGGTATGCTGCTTTAGAACAAATAGTAAAATCATTAGGTTTTGTTAGAAATTTAGGTTATGAAATAGCTTATTGGTTAGTTTATGATGTAGATTTAACTAATTTTCAACCATTTAGAGAAGTATGTTTAGATAAATTAATTGACCACGAAGTAATATGTCATAAATTTACTCCTGTTAAACATCAACCTGAAAAAGGGCTTGATGGAACTTCTATAGGTTTTAAAATTAATCCTAGTTTTACCAAATTAAAGGGTGTAATGACAGAAACTTTTTATCGTGACTTAATTACTAGGCGTGATAATTTTATTTCTGAAGATTTTATGCAAGAATGTTTTAAAGTAAGTGAATTAAACTATCATATCTTAAAAACCAAACCCAACCTACCAGCTACCTTAACATCAACAGGGTTAAGAAAACATGGTGATATACCAAAAGATTTTCCAAAAACTTTACAATATATAACATATTGTAATATTGGTTGGGACGAAGATAATAATAATGTTAACGTATTTATTTGGGAATTAAAACAACATATCTATAGTATAACATTTAATTTTGGAAATAATAAACATATAATATTAGATAAAGCTTCAACCTTTGAATTTAACTTAGATTATAAACCTACTAAATGTGAAATAGTTGAAATTAATGGTGAGGTTATTAATGAAGTATTAGATCCTGAATTTACGGATTTATATTGGGGAGTATTTAAAATAAGAAATATGCCATAATATTTGGTTATTCCAAAAATTGTTCGTATATTTACATTATAAATAAAGGTTATACATATGCCACTTTGGAAATTTAAAAATTTAAATAAATACGGTCATCTTAGAACCCGTATTATGTACACTGAAGATTCACAATTTACATACAAGCCTAAAGGATTAGGTTCATTTGTAGGTGTAAGTAGATTCCATTATGAATCAAGAACCCCATATCATGGCTTAATGACATCTCCAGCAGATGGTAAAACATATCTTACACCAGATTGGATTGAAGTATTACCACAAACTACTCTTGCTGATATTAAGGTAGCTGAAGAGGAAACTCGTGGGAGAAAAAAAGGTAGTACTAAAATTGAAAATCCAAGAGAATGGAAATTTGAATCAAAATCAGATCCAGATAGCTGGTATGTAGTAAAGCAGGTTAGTGAATTTAAAGTAACTTGTAATTGTATGGGTCAATATAGAGCAAAAGACCGTAAATGCCGTCACATGAAAGAAGTGATGGAAGAATTAAATATTAAATAAATTATGCATAGATTAGAATTAGAAATAGAAATCAAACGTTTAAGAGTATTAATGAATCAAGCATTTGATGATGGTGATGAAGTTACTGGAGATCATTATATTGATGAAATTGATGTATTAGCTAAAATATTAAATAGTGGTATGAGTCAAGAAGAATACGCTAAATGGTTAAATTCAACAGAACACGAACGTGAAAATCATCACTTACCAATTGAAATTAGAGGTGCTGTTATTGATGCTATTAATAATGCCAATTTAAGCAAACGGATGGTAGATGAATGGAATTCATATCTTGATTTTGATTTACATGAAAA
>Ga0181398_1000006_pt1 | contig 68759 bp, 68 predicted proteins | sample 21SPOviralmetaG_FD_130127 | JGI IMG/M metagenome (GOLD analysis project Ga0181398, IMG submission 130127) | Marine viral communities from the oligotrophic San Pedro Time Series (SPOT) site, San Pedro Channel, CA, USA - 21 SPOT_SRF_2011-04-29 | ecosystem: Environmental > Aquatic > Marine > Strait...
ACTTCTCTGCTTTTTCTGCATATGTCTCGTAACCATAACGTTGTGCATCGGTTTCAGAGATGTACATTTGTGGTTCTCTGGCGAACATGTTTGTCCGTCCACCATCTTCAGTTGTTACAGTCATGATACACTCCGTAATGTTTCTTCACATATTATATAGGAAATCTAAAGTTTTGTCAAGTTATCAGTCGTCGTTCCTGCCATAACGGATACAGGTCTTTTGGTTTTCTACTGATGCTCTACACCACTGCCTCACATAAGAATCTGCATCCACAGTCATTCTAAGGTGAGCATCGTTGTGGACCACCCCTATGAATGCTATTACTCCGAACATCAGGAGTGAGGTCATCACCCCTGGATTCGTTATGAAAGTTATAAAATATTTTTTCATTCTACTCAGTATACCACGAAGGCAGATTAGCAATCATCCGAGAAGTTTTCTGTTATATTACCACCGATTTCAGATGCTTTATCTTGTGTAAAGATTGCAACTATACCACCAAGGACAGGACCCACATAGGGAATACCAATAAGAGTAGAAGCAACACCAGCACCTACGCTAGCTCCTACAACTCTTCCTGTCTGTTTTCCACCACCTACCGCCTCTATACACGCGACGGACTTCTGGTTTGCACTGTCGGTACTCCCTTCGATCTTTGGGAGAGGACCTCCTTCCATATTCAATGTCCCCTCCATCGTATATTGTTCGTTAGTATACTGTGTCCGTGCTTCTCGGGACATCTCACGACCACCACCAAACAAACCACCAGGTTTATCAATAGAACGATCTAAATCTAGAGACTGAGTTCTTTGAAGAATTTTTGGATCGTTAGCATTATATCTAACACTGTATCCGTCAGAGTTTACCTTAGCTTCGTATGAAGAGTATTCGCTTACTGGTAAGTTTAGATTAGGAAGTTGTGCTTTCTTATTAGCCAACAATCCAATCAAAGAAATGTGACTAACCCCAAGTACAGTACCCAATGCTAGAGCAATCCACTTTAGAGGATTGGACTGCTTAGGACTTTTTTCAGTAATAGTTACGGTAGCAGTATTGTCATCTTTGGGTTCAAACATAACAGGCTAGCTTTGCATCTTATTTAGGAAAGACATAAAAAAAGGGACCTTTCGGTCCCTTCTCTTGAGCATTTATCAGAACGAGTACTTCGTTCCAAACTCAACCTTCCAAGAAGTGGTGTCATTCTCCTTGAAGGTGTTGATCCACTTACCGTAACCAGAGAAACTATCAGTGATCTTCATGCCGGTACCGACTTGAATCACGCTGAAATCTTCTTCTACTCCAGTATTGTCACTGTAAGCACGACCCACGCCACCTTCCACATAGGGAGTGAAGCGACCAACTTTCTCGCCGTAACCGACGCGAACTTGGTGGGTACCTTTAGAGTAGTCGTCGTCAGTGCCGACGAATTCGTGCTTGGTCTTTACATAAGGACCAGCAAATGCTGGAGCAGCAGAGAGAGCTGCTGCACCAGCAGCAAGAGCGATAGCAAATGCTTTCATTTTAGGGTATTATAGATTTACTGTTTGCGTTGATCAGAAGTTGAACTTGACGCCCAGTTTACCGCCGTATCCACGGTCGATGTTGCTGTCTCCACTGCCCAAGAAGGACACTTCACCATATGCACCCAGTGAATCGGTTACAGCGAGTCCAAGACCTGCCTTACCTGAAGGAACAGTGTCGCTCTCAGCGCCATCGGGCGAGACAACGCTAGCGCCGCCCTGCACGTAGTACGATGCAGAATCACCAAGTGCGCCTTCGTACCCCACGTGAAGATCTGTCGTCGTCGAAGTGTAGTCCGAACCCGTCCAACCAGCATTGGCTTCGACGTTGACGTAGGGACCTGCCAGGGCAGCAGACGGAGCCACGATTGCAGCAGCGGCGGCGAGAGTTGCGATTGCAGATTTGATCATTGAAATTACCTGTTAGTTACTTGCGGAATGGTTACCCGCAGATGAATAGGGACTCGACTGTCCCGTGTAAAGTTTCGTGACTAAGCACGAATACCTATTTAGTGTATACTAATTTCCAAAATTTGTCAAGCTAGTCGTGAAAACCCACCAACTTTCGTAAATTCTAGACAGTGATTGAACTTATCAAAGAGTTCATTCTTATGTGAGATGATGAACACATTTGCATCTTTGATCACAAAACGGACAATCTTGAGAAATTCTTCTGTTCCAAACCCATCCAAAGAAGAATCAAATACTTCATCCATGATTAGTAGATTGGTGACAACGCTATTCTTCATACGGGCAATCTCCCTCCAAGTAAACAAGAGAGCAAGGTCAATCCTCATCTTCTCACCCTCACTGAATGATGAGTAAGAAAACTTCTCGTGAACTGGAGTTTGGATCTTTTCATTGAACTCTTCATCAAGGGTAAAGTTGATGTAGAAGTCCATACGTTGAAGGTAATCGTTGACAAGTCTATTGATCGTAGGAAGATACTTCCTAATGATCGAACTTTTGACACCATCATCTTTCAGAAGAAGTTGACCTTGAGTTAGAAGATCAAATTCATCTTTAGTATTTTTGATTGTTTCAAGTATAGTTTTTAGACTCTTTTTATATTCAGATAGTTTTACATCTTCAGCACTTCTGTTCTCAAGTCTATCGGTAATGTCCTGAATTTCTGATCCCAGATTTCTTTTTCGCTTTGTTGAATTAGAAATCCGAATATTGAACTGAGAAATTTCATTCGAGAGGTTAGTAATCTCCTTTTGCAATTTTAGGAATTGTTTTTCCTTTTCTTCTTCTGCATCGATCGCCTTTCCAATTTGGGCAAGACTATCTTCGTGCTTCTGTAAGAGTTGCTGGAGATGTTCAATTCTATTTACCCTAAAAGAATCTTCGATAGATTGAGTACAGGTAGGGCAGACCGTATTATCATGGAAGAACTTGATTTCTTCTCCACTACTGTGCTTTTTTGATTGTAGTTTTGCTCGGAACTGTCCAAGTTTCTTTACAGTATCCCCTGAAGAAGTATAGTCTTTGATAACTGTTTGGAGGTCTTCGACTTCTTCAATAAGATTGATGACACTCTCTTGATACGAGACTGACTCCTTATCCAGTAGTACGATCTCTTCCTGTTTGGCAGTGATATCATTCTGAGAGGACTCCTCAATGGTTTTGATAAAGCGTTTCTGCATCAGAATTTTGTCTGCTACAGATTCCTTCTTCAAGTCTAGCACCTTGAGGTTGTCTTTCGCGTCCTTCAGTTGGAGTTTGATGATGTCCAACATAGTGGAGAACACCTTGATGTCCAACAGGTCTTCAATCACCTCACGCCGGTTAGCGGCAGTGAGTTGCATAAAAGGAACGAAAGAAGCAGACCCAAGAATAACAATCTGAGTAAACGACTTGTAGTTGAGTTTGAGTATCTGTTTTTCCAGATAGTTCTGTTGATCATTTGCAGAGGAATCCTCATTCAGTTTAGAACCATCTCGGTAAATTTCAAAAATATTAGGTTTGATCCCACGAACAATTTTATACTCCCGTTTTCCGACAACAAAATCAATCTCTACAACACAGTCTCGTTCATTGACAGTGTTGACTAGTTGAGGTTTGTTGACTTTACGGAAAGGTTTTCCAAACAAAGAAAAAGTTAGTGCATCTAGAATGGTGGACTTACCTGCACCATTCTGTCCAACAATCAAGGTATCCTTGTTTTGGTTTAGACTGATAGTAATGAACTGATTGCCGGATGACAAAAAGTTTTTATAACGAATTTTTTTGAATTCAATCATCCGGTTGAACAGGAATCACAAGATCATCTTTAGTAATGACGGTGTACTTTGTACCCGTACGTTCACATGCAGCAATTGCTGCTCTGTCGGCGATGTGTATGACCTCCATAGGGTCCTTACCATCAACCTCTAACATCATAGCATATCTTTCTGCATCGTCCTTCTCAGTAAAGAAAAACACAACCTTCTCCCCCATGTCATTGATTACGGCAAAAGCACCTTCTTTTGGTTGACCGTTACTGGGGGTGATTATGTGCATTAGATTACTTCACATGCGTGTTGATAAGTTGTTCTTAGTATATCTTTTATTCGTGATTTATTTAGTTCTGTCTCTAAATCATCAACATACCTATTGAGAAGAGTCATGGTGTCTTCTGTCTGCTGAACAATCTCATCATCCATCGCAATCATTTCTGACCGCTCAATAATTTTGATCTCTACAGGGTTTACTTTTTGAAGAGATTCTAGAAAAAGATCAAACTCTTTCTCCTTACTCTTCTTGAACACAACCACCTTGACAATCTTATCTCTATACTCAGCGAACTTGAACAGTTGACGAGGAGTGTCTTCGTACTTGATAACCTTATACAACTCGTGAGAGTTGTTGATGTTCTTCATCTCAAAGGTTTCTGTATCAAACGTAATGCATCCTCTAGGGTCATTGACATCACTCCAGAACATCTGGTAAGGATTACCAATATAATAAATCTTACCGTTGCTAGACCTGGTGTGGAAGTGTCCCGACAATACCTTCTCAAACTTCTGATACACATCAATATCATTACCATGTTCCATGACATGACCATGGGTGGCAACAAAACCATTCAGTTCTAGGTGACCCATAGCAATCTTTGATTTAGTTGCTTTGATCTTCTTGTAGGTTGCGTCTCGGTTCTCGTTATTGATCCAAGGGATAAACAAGATAGGCAGACCACATACATCTATCTCCTCACACTGACTAACAATACGAATGTTGTCGTACTCTCGTAAGAGTAGATCGATAGTATTGATGTCGTTAGTGTTCTTATAATATGCGGTGTGGTTGCCCACAACAGACACCACAGATACTCCCATATCTCGGAGACGGTCAAAATAATGTGTCTTCGACCAGTCCAAAGAATATAAGTCAACACCTTTACGGTTGTCAAAAGTATCTCCAAGATCGAGAACAGTTGTAATGCCTTCTCTTTGAAGCATTGGAAAGAAATCTTCCTCATAGAACTTCAAAAAGTAATCATGATATATTTTAGAACCTTTTTTGAAACCAAAGTGTTGATCTGTGATGATGGCAATCTTCATGCACCGTCCTCCGTTTTATACATCCATTCTTCAGTATGTCCCACTGACCACTTATCAGAGTTTTCAACTCTATAGTTCTGTGTGCAGACTTTGAAATCAGGCATCTTAGTTTCTGCTGGAATAAGACTCATGTCTTTCCAGATAACACGATTGTTTGGTTGTGCCGCAAACTGACCATTGTCTAGTTTGATGATGTTGAATGATTTATGCTCTGGATCATCTTGACTAAACCCAGTGTCTAAAGTAGAAGATTCACTATGGCAGCAATCAATGGTGAACATGTACTCACCAGGATGCATCTGCTTATCTTTACCAAAGAATTCACACCTTGATAACATGGGTTTCTCAATTACAGTAAGGTTGTAATCAAAAGCATCCCAGAGTTGCAGGATGTCAAGAGACAGATCACCATGATCTTCTTTCCAAACAAATGCACTCAGAGGAAGTTTGTCAAACAAAGCACCATACTCAGGAAGCAGAGTCTCAAAGTAAAGTGCTTTATATTGAACACTTTTGACAGACACCCAGATGCCATCAGTGAACTCTCCGTGACCACGTTCATGATCGTAGAGAAATTCCTTCCTAACCTTTACAGGAACAGGAGGTAAGTTGTGAACTAGAAATGCCATTACTTTTTCTTTTGTTCAGTACTTCTGTATCCATAAAGTTTTGGACTGATTCTACCCTGTGCTTGATCAAATCTAATAAAATTCTTTTTGTACGTATCGTAGTAGTGATCAAAAATATCTACTGTCTTATTGCTCATAGTAATATCATATGTCTCTACACCATCAACCAAATAAGTAACTAGGTATGCAGTGTAAGGCAGTTCACTATCATTTGCCTTTTCTTTATCACACTTTTCAAAAAGAATGTTCACTTTCATCTTTCAAATCTACGTGATGGGGCAAGGGGTCGGCGGTAATTACGCTCATCTTCTTTTGCTTGAATAACAATTTTACCAAGCATTTCCATTATCCGAAGGACTTCTTCAGTTGATGCTTGAGGAATTTGTTCTTGCACAAATCGATATTTGGCAAAGAATTCTTCCCCATAATAAATGTAATCATCCACAGTAATTGTCATCGATAGTTGTTACGATACTGAACTGCGTCTTTGATTGAGTTATATTCAGAAGAACGATCTATTTCATCTGAAGCAAAAACTTCATCAAACCCTGATCGTTCAATGATCTTCTGACGGATCTCTAACTGCTTCTTCTCCTTTTGGATCCGACGCAAGAAGGCGTAATGAATAATCTGGGTAAAGTATGCAAATGGGTTCTTAGACTTCTCTGGATTGAAGTTATTGATATACTGAACACAGTTCTCAATTCCGTCACAAATCATGTCATCCTTGAACATGTAGTTGACGAAGTTGGGTTTGTAAGAAAGGTGGGTAGCAATCTTCAAAAAGCATTCCCCAAGGTAATTCGTAATCCTAGGTTTAGGTTTACCAAGGGTCTCAGCATCAGCAATAGATTGCTTGTACGCAATAATTGCTGTGAGAAACTCTTTGTTGTTTACATAATGTTCAGATCGTTTACGTGTCATTTTGTAGACATTTCATAGTATTATTATAGCACAGCTTGACAGAAGTGTCGATTACCTATAGACTAACTCTGTCAGGGTTCATCGGGAGGCTATAGCTTAGCTTTGAATATCTTTAGAAGCATCTTCAGCACTATAGAGATTCTCGAACGTCTGTCTTGCTTTATCAACGTTATTTACATATCCCATTTCTTTAGTAAGATCTGGATGTTGTCTAGAGAAACCAGAAGTAATAATCTGATTATAGGTAGCAATAACGAACTCATCCTTGATCTCACTGAGAGTGATGATACGGTTGAGATCGACTATGAATATATCTTCATCTGACATTTTCATCCAAGGTTCAAACTTATACCCCAACGGGGTATTCGCACCAGGGGTGCGAACCTCTTCACATACAACAGGATTTTCTAAGATAATTTTCTCATCATCATCTGCATTGATAATAACAGAAGATAAGATTTCTTCTCCACTTACCAGTTTGATGGCAGCAAGAAATTCATCAAAGGGTTCATTAGATTTTGACTTGGATGATGTCATAGTTGAATTTCTCTTCGTTATAGTATTTGATTCTTTCGATAAGATGATTCAGAGTATAGTTTTGCCTCTGATTCTTCTTGCAATCATCTGCTATGTCGTATAGAGTTGCTTTTAGTTTAGAGTCACTTTTCCTCAGAACTCGTCCAATCGACTGTAATGTTCTAATTCTAGATTTACTAGGTGAAGCAAAAATAACGTTGTGTAAATTTTTGATATTGATCCCGGTAGAGAATGTACCGAATGATGCAATGATAATAGCGTTTGATTCTGTTTCCGCTATACTCCGTACTGATTCTCTTTCTTCAACGTCCACGCCTCCATGGATAAAGAAAACTTTCCGGTCACTCCTATTTATGAGGTTGTAGAGAACCTCTCCGTGTGCGGCAACCCGACTAAACAGGATCAATGTATTGCCTTTGATGTCCCACACTAGGTTTTTGATGAAGTTGTTTCTCTTGTCGTGACCGATAAGATACTGAACTTCGTCCTCATACCTCTCAAAGATTTGAGGTTCGTGCTTTAGTAGTAGGACTTTGATATTCAGTGTAGCAAGATAACCTGCTTCTTGTAGTTCGCTGGTATTGATAATCTTGTATGATGGACCGAACAATCCCTCTAGCACCCACTTATGCGTCTGTGTGCCGTCTAAAGTACCTGTGAACCCATATCGATAGGGAGTGTCAAACATCTTCCCCATGATCCCTACAAGAGATTTAGACTTGAAATTATGTGCTTCATCACCTATAACAACATCAAACTGTCTAAACCATTTTTTGTCAAGCTTGTAAATTGACTGCCATGTTGATATAATGATCGGAAGATCACTATTCAGTTCTTTACCACCGTAAACTCGGTGACAATATTTTTCAGCATCCCAACCATAATCTATAAAATCCTTATACATCTGCTCTACTAGAGATGTTGTAGGGACAATAATTAGAGTTCTTCTTTGTTTAGCAGTATGGTATCTGGTGACTGCATAGATCATTAGAGATTTGCCAGATCCTGTAGGAGAGATAAGTAATCGTCTCTTCCTAATCAATGCATCATATACACCATCTATTTGATACTCTCTAGGTTTATGCCGAGAAATTGCAGTCAACCAATCTTTTACACCTTCCTTGGATATACCCTCTTCTTCCTGGTATGGCAAACCATAGTGCTTGGAGTTTTCAAATTCAAACGTATATTCGTATCTCTTACAAAACTGACAGAGTTTATCCAGCAGACCTACGTAGATTTCACGCTTCTGGATATTGAACAGACGTATTTTGCCATCCCAATACTTGCTCCTGTACTGAGGCATGAACTTTGCCCCAGGTACATCGAACGTAAATTGATCTTGTAGTTCGTATTGGATATGTGGATCACAATCTACGACTAAAAAGACTTCATTCTTTTTTCTAATAACAAGATCAACCATAACCAGAAGAGAATCTCCTCCACTCAATAGCATTTTTTATTTGATACGTTCGATTTGATACTTGTCTTAGAATTTCTTCTAAGTACTTCAGCATAGTATCGAAGTATTCAATCTTTAGTTTGATTTTAGATAACTTTTCATCAGACTCAAGATATAACTTGAGGTCATCTTTATCTCTGATTTTGTAAGGAAATGGTTCTGCTTCATATACAGCAGCAGTTGCCTTACCTGTGTAAAATTTTCTTCTATCTAACAGTAACGTGCTATAGATGTGCTCGTTCTGCTTTCGCATTAGAAGTATTGTATTATATAGTTCATAATACTTGGCGTGTAATTGAGGGATCTTCAAAGACTCAGAGTCTAGTTCATCCTGGTTCATCACACTATCTTTATTCCACATGCCTTGGATATACTCAAGACTACATGGATTAGACTTTCTTTCCATTGACATCGATCACATCATAAATGGTGTACTTGAATGATACCGTAGCGGTAAAATATCGTTCCTCAGTTTCAACGGCACTAAACGGAATGCCAGATAATGATACAGGAAATAGATCTTTGAATATAACTTTCAAACTAGGTAGATAGTTGTTATTCAAAATCATCAAAGTTCCATCAGATCTCTCGTTAGTAAGAGCATCTTCAGGAAGCCAAAACCTTCTATCCCTTTTTAGTTCCTGGTATTGCTGTAAAGATTCTGGAAATCCTAGTCCAGTAATCCAATCATAAATTTGTAGATAGTTTTCACAGTTTTCATCAACCATGAAATCTAATTGCAAATCTTCGTACTCTAGTTTATCCCCAGGAACAGGAATGTTTTTTAGGTAACTAGATTGTACTGCACTTCCTAAAGAAACTGTAGGAATGTTTGCTCGATTGCAAAAGAAATCTACTTTAGGACACCGGTTCAAAACAAATTTGAACCCAGTAATGCTTAGGAAATTCCTATTGCTCGGCTCATTTAGTTTATATGGAGGAGTAGCACCTCTAACGCCGGTCTCCAAAATATCATTGCGGCAACGATCTATTTAGAGACGATACTCTTCTAATATATCAAGAACACCGTTCAACGCAGCGTTTGCACCTTCGTGCCAGTCTTTGTTCTTAGAAGACCAAGAACCATCGTAAAGTGCTGTTTTTAGTTTTAGAACCCGAGTAGCAAACTCTTCTTTGGTTACTGAATTTTTAGGCATACCAACGTTTAGATTTCAAGTACTCAAGCACATTTTGCCTGACATCCATCAGCTCATTATAGCACTGTTGGTTGTGAGCACAATCTCTAAGTGTTGAATCCGGTTTCAAAACTGATTCGATAAACAGATCTAACCCTCGGTTCCATTTAGATTGTTTATCTTCTTGGTCCAAAATAACGTTTTGGTCCTTCATAATTACACAAGTGCTGCTACTATTTACTATAGCAAAAAACCCCCCCTACATTGAGGGGAGGTTTATAGTAAGATCTATACTAGAATCTCTTTACAGATTCGTTTACATTCACTGGACTCGTCACTGCATTCAATAAGGCATTCATAGTAGTCATTGATTCTTACGTTTTCCTCCTCCAACATTTGAATTCTACCCCACTCATTCAACTGATTGTTTGAAATGATGTTGTGCATGGAAAATCCCAATTCGACATAGTATCTATACAACTTTGTGTTTGTTTACTAACATTTCTATCTTATTTACATTACTATAAATACAAACAAAAAAATATGAAAACTGAGTATAAATGTGTTATGATGTGGGATCCCACCTTTGAACGCATGCGCTATCATTGGGTACATAAGTCTGAAAAGGATCCTGTGCAATTCGTAAAGAATCTCAATCCTGATCAAAAAGTACTATGAGTAGTAAGATGATGTTCCTGGTTGACACTGGCAAAGGCAGGTGTGTCAGTCATGATGGGTACATTCAACTCGGTAGTTTCTCTCATAGTGTAGAGAAGCATCTTGAGTTGTGTCCTGAACAGGAATGGCAGGTAACTTACTGGATGCCTGATCCCTTTCGGATCAGATACCCAAGACCAAACTATCAGCATACTATGAAGGCGAATGAAGGTTCTCCTAGGACTGACAACGCAACAGACAGTAGACCAAGGGATTTCCCAGATCAACCAACAGAAAGACTTGAGAGGGCATTATGAAGTGTAAAGTTGAACTATACAAAGCAGGTACAGTCTTTCATGAGACTGTAATTGCTAAAGACTATAAAGATGCTAAGGACGTTGCTTTAGCAAGAAACCCTGGTGCTACTATTATGGGAGTCACCGCAGTATTTGAATAACAACATGAAAGTAATTACTGAAGGCAAAGTCAAAACTGTATACCTAGGTGATGATGCTGATCGTGTCATCATTGAGTATCACGATAAAGTGACTGCTGGCAATGGTGAGATGGTTGATCATCCTTTAGGAAAAGGATCTCTCTGCTGTAGTATCTCATCAATCATCTTTGAGAAACTTGCCAAAGAAAATATCCCAACCCACTATATCAATATGGTTGGTGCTAACAAGATGATCTGTAAGAAGGTAGACATCGTTCCTCTAGAAGTTATTTGCCGTAATCGTGCTGCTGGATCTATTGTTCGTGAGACAACTTTGGTAGAAGGTGCTCCACTACCACATCCAATTGTAGAATTCTTTCTGAAAGATGATAGCAAGCATGATCCTCTACTCACACCAGACCGGGTGCGTTTGATGGGATATGATCCAGAACCTTTTATTGAGATGACCCTTCGTATCAATGATTACCTTCGGCAGATGTTCTACATCATGGGTATTGATCTGGTTGACTTCAAGATTGAGTATGGTTATGATGCTCACGGTGATTTGTATCTTGCCGATGAGATCAGTCCTGATAGTATGAGACTATGGAAGATTGGTAGTGACGAAAGATTTGATAAGGATCTATTCAGAAAGGACGAAGGAGATATCGTTCCTGCCTATCGTGAGATCCTTGACCGACTACAACCACTTGCTATTCAATGATAAACGATAAAAAAATTGAAGAGTTGTATGCAAAAAAATATAATACAACTACAACTACAAGAAAGGATATCGGGGACATTTATGTTGAAGAAATCCCATGGAATATAAAGTCAAATAATCTTGACAAAGTAAACTATTCTCCAAATTTGATTAGTGCCGATAAACTTTTTGACCACCTAAATTCTGGTAAAATGTTGAAATTTTTATTTGTTGATTACAGAGGAGATAGTATTATTACAGAAACTCTTGTTGATGCGATACATATTTCTTGGGATTGTTTGACAATACAATGTCAAGGTAAGGGTGTCATTCAAGTTAGTTCCGATTTGAAAGTTGATGAATCTCAAACCAAAGAAGATTTCTTGAAAGGATTTACTCCTGCTTACAGAACGTATTTCAAAAAAGAGAGAAGTAAAATTGATAAATTAGAATTGAAGTATTGTGGAGTGTGAATTCAAATGAAACACCACATCCCCGATGAGATTAGAAAGAACTCTTTTGATTGTTTCAAGAGTTTGAATGCTGCTGAGAGAGCAGTTGTTATGTTTGGTGATGAAGTATACCGTGAGTCACTAGACCTTGAGAATGATGATGCTGAGTGTTGGAAGATACCCAGTGGAGAGTCAACAACCTTTGTTGGTTGGAATCCTATGTGTGTCCCTACCATGGACTACATAGTATGGAAACTAAAACGTCGTGAGCAAATTACTAAAGGAGAAATTTATTAGATGAAAATAAAGAACAATGGATAAAATTGACACACAGGGAATGAGTCTTCCTGGTAAATCAAAGAAACCAAGTAGTTATGCTCCTATGCCAGTGAAAATTCGTACAATCTTCACTGAAGAAGAACGTATTGAGTTGAAACAAATTATTCATGAAGCACTTGACGAGAGAGAAGAGTGAATAAAGTAAAGATAACACCAGAAACTTATCAAAAGATGGAAGATGAGTTTCGAGAAGAAGGACTTGCCTTTACAATTACTATTCCTACCCAGGAAGCGATTGATAAATGGCAGAGTGCCACCCCTATACCCCAGCCAGTGAGGCATACTGTCGATATGGTTGCTGAGATGTGGAAGAAGCATAGAGAGCAACCTGAGGCAGGTCCTGAGGCAGATAAGATTGCTGGACTCGCTCTTATCAGAAGAGCAGGTGGTTTACTGAATGCTGAAGTTGAATACCTAGACAACAAAATTATAATTACTTACCCATAAAAAAAAGGGTCCCGAAGGACCCTTTGTGAAGTATGTGAACCGTGATCACATGAGGTTTTGGACCTTGACCCGACGATAGTAGGTGTTGGAACCAGCGGTGATACGACCAAGACCCTGTGTGGTGCCTTCGGCGTAAGGGTTTGAGACCATGCCGTAGCGAGTCTTGAAACCGATTTTGGGCTGGAAGCTGTCCTGACCAACGGCGCGAACCATTTGCAGGGGCACGTAAGGGCAGTAGAACAAACCAGCGTCATAAGGGTTAGAACCCTTGTAACCCATGACATAGTACTGATCGGCGCTGAGGTTAGCAGCGAAGGGATCAATATAGACGCGATAGCGACCGTTCATAACACCAGCGAAGGTGTTGCCGGTGTCATCAACAGTCATGTTGGATGACAGGGCAGGGGTGTAGTCCAGTTGACCAGCAGCGGTCAAGGCAGAAGCAACATCAGCGGAGCAAAGGATGATGTTACCCTTCCCGCGACGAGTTTCTTGTGCGATTGCGTTAGCGTCACGCTCCAGACCGAAGATCATACCCTTGAACTTCTCAACCATCCAACGTCCGTTGGAGTCGGTGTCGAGGTCGAACACGCCAGTCGTGGCAGTGTTGGTTTGGGCACCAGGCTTAGCAGCCTTGTAGATGGTACGGATGATCTCGCGGTTGATCTCAGCAAGAATCTCAGTGCTGAGGATGTTAGCGAGTTCCGCTTCAGCATCCAGACCGTGGATCGCCTTCAGGTCCTGAGCAAGCTCAAGGCTGTACTCTGCCTTCAGGGCACGTGATTTGGCGGTCACCGAGACTTTCTCGATGCTGAACGCCATCTCACGGAAGTCGTTCGAGGCACCATCGCCCAGAGCTTCAGAAGCTTGGGTGTTGAAACCTTGTCCAGTGCTGTATGCGTTGTTAGCACCACCGTTGAGGATGGATGGGTTACTACCACCTTGGGCGGTCGTACCGAAACCAACAGAAGAACCACCATCAGTTGCTCCGGTGTAGTCACCCTGTGCCAAACTGGCGTTAGAGTTCTGTGCGGAGAATGCCGAATCGGGCTCGTTGAAGAATGCTTCTGTGCCAGACTGATTGTCGTAGCGTGAACGCATTGCGAAGATCAGTCCAGTAGGACCGTTCATCGGTTGAACGCCAGCGAGGTCATAAGCGACCAGGTTGGGCATTGCACGACGAATCAGACTGATCAGTACGGGGTCGAAACCTGCGACAGGACCACCAACGGCAGCGCCGCCAGAGAAACCTGCGGCTCCGCCACCACTTGGGTCTGTGTTTACTGTAGGAGGTGCTTCGCTCAGGAATGCACGCTCTTCGCGTAGAAAACGCTCTTGGTTTTCGAGAAGTTGGGCGGTTACAGCCTTCCGGTGAGTGTCCTTGATGTTATCAAGTCCTTCTGCCTCTAGGAGGGGTGCCCACTTCTTCTGGAGATTGCCAGAATTGAACATTGGGGTATACCTTTTATTAGGTTAGGTGTTGGTAAATACTATTGGAACTTAGTTAGTGCGTTGAGATATGCACTCATTGCCGGAGAATGTTCTTCGACCATGCTCTCTTCGGAACTAACTTCTTGGGAATCAACCACAGGTTTCGCAGCAAAGTACGACTCCTTCAGCGTGGCAAGTTTTTCCCGGTAGTGTTCTTCACTTTCAAACTCAACACCTTTAGAGAGTTCAGAAAGCTTGTCTTTTTGGGACAGTGCTAAACCTTCACTTACTTCATCGAGGATGTTGTCTGAAACAGAATCTGACAGACGCTTAGTCAAAGCGACATTACTATCGATCTGTTCGTTGAGTTTTGTCTCCATTTCATCTAACTTGGAAGTCATCGCTTCCAAGACATCATATTTATCTTCAGGGATTTCAACATAATGTTCTTCAAATAGGGTCTTGAGACCCGTCATAAAGGATTCCGAAAGTTCACCTCGGATTCCAGTTTCGACTTGTAGCGCATTCTCGTTGATCCACTCGTTTGCAACGAACTCTAGGTATGAATCAACACGCTCAGTCAACTCAGATTTGAAAGCAACAATTTCTTGGTCGTATGCTTCCTGGAACTGAGTTTCCAGAGTGTCTGCCACTTGATCAATCTTGCTACGTACAGCAGCTTCAAAGATCGTTGCGGTCTTTTCTTGGAACTCTTTAGAAAGTTCTTCGCCTTCTAGAAGAGCAGCAACATCTTCGGTCACGTCGATCGTGATCTCGTTAGATGTTTCTTCTTCTTCGGCAACTACGGTTTCTTCGTCGGCAACCGGAGCTTCAGCAACAACTTCTTCTTCGGTCTCAACTTCTTCACCGTAACCGGTGCTCTTGAGAGCAGCAGGTCCAGGCAGTTGCACCGTGCCAGAGGCATTGCGGAAATGAGGATCACCCGTCTGTGCAAAAGTTGCACTAGGTGTCTTCAGTTTGTTACTGTCGTCGGTTGGTTTTGCGTTTGTAGGAGTAGGTCCGCCGAGGTCCTCAACTGCACCGTTATCGGGTACATAGTTTGGGGCCTTGGGCATAGGTTCTGCTGATTTGGCACCCTTAGTAACCTGGTTCTCCATTTCATTTAGATGTTTTTTCGCAGCCATCGGTTAGCTTCCGTAGTTCCTAGTTATACTGTTATTATTTAGATATTTATAGATCTGAAAGGAATTTAGCAAACAAGCGAAACTTGTGTGCCTCCAAGACTTTTTGATCTACAGCGGTATTTATGCTCTCTTTGATCTGATTGCACTGAGTCTCGCGAAGAATACCTCCTTCCCAAACCCATTCCTTACCTTCCATAATCCCGTCTACAAAAGCATCGGGAGCAGAAGGATCGGCAACAATATCAGCAGCAGTTGCTAACATGAAATCTTCGCCGACATAGTTGACTCCATCACGAGAGGTGATAGAACCCATACCACGAGAAGATACTCCAAGTTTCACACCTTCACTAATGAGAGACTCAGCAATCTTGCCCATGGGGGTAGACAAAATTTGTGCCTTACCTACAAAGTTGTTACCCTCTTGAGTGAGAGAAACAATCTTATGAGACACTCGGTCAAGATTGATATGGGGTCCATCAGGATGACCCAATTCACCAAGTGCACGACCTTTGTTGGTAAAAGATTCGTTGTAACGTTTTACCTCATTGCACATAGTGGCAAGAGGATAGCAACGCTTATTGCGATTTACCACTTCCGCTTGAAGAAACGGACCTTGAATATAGAGAGTCTTCTTACCGTCTTTTTCTTCAGTAAGAATATCTACTGCTTCAATTTCCTCAGAAATTAGTTTCATCCTAGTTGTACCTCGTGAAGATGCATAGTAGAACCATCAGAAGTTTCAGGTGCCATTCTAAAAATGACAGACCTAGAAACCGTGGCAGTTCCTGTAAAATCACCGAGACTAGAAGTATCGGCATCTACCGTAATTGTCATACCGTAACCGTTCTGCCGTTGAGGAGAAGAGACTGCTGTCACTTCCACGTGAGCAATTTCGGTATTATAACCACCAACCGCAGAACCCGTCATAGTGATATAATCACCAACACGAAGTTTGGTGTCTTGACGATCAAGTGTCAGTACACAAGGGTTTGCTTTAGTTGCACTAGTAACGTTAGCGTTAGAAGGGTGCCCGTAACGATAAAGGAAGTCATGACCCTTTTCAACATGAAAAGAACCAACACCTGCTTGAGCGATCGTGTTGCACACAGAAATGTGCCCACTCTTCTTCTCAGAACTACAGGCAACATACAAGATGCCAGTCTTTACGATCTTTGCACCTGATGCAGCAGTAGTAGCATTCGCACTAGTTAGTTCACCGTGGTCTGCCACCAAATGTAGTGGTTGTGATGCGCTCATTCTTCCTCTTGCGATTCTGGTTCAGGGTCAGTAACAGTATCTACCGGTTCATCACCATCTGACTGATCACCAAAAGTGGCTGCTGCTACGGCAGGAGTTACCTCCTGGACCTTCTCTCCTGATTTTTGATAAAGAAGAGATTTGATAGCATCATTGATTTCGGACGGTGAACTTTCACCGCTGCCCATCATGTCAAGCAATTCATTAGTATCCATTATAAAATAGTAGAAACGCTAGGGTTATTTATATCTTCGCTTTCTTGATCTCTAACGTAGGAGGTTCTGCCGCGCTAGAATCCATGTCATCTGCCACAGAATCTTTGCCTAATTGACCATTTTCCATTTGACCTTGCATGATCGCATTTTGAGTTTCAAGAGGAACTCCAACACCAGTCGCATTCTCTTCTTCCATTTCTTGCTCCATCTCGATAATCTCTTCATCAGACTGGCGCAAGACCTTACGCTTCACATAGTCACGTGAGTAATAAGTACCGATGTATGGTTCAATCTGAGTCATAATATTGAGACGCTCGTTCATCAACTCAGTCTCTTTCAACTCAGCAAAATGATTGTCATACAGATAATCGAATTGGATGTGCTCTGCCATCTTATTCCAATCTTCTGGAGTAACGATGTTTTTGAGGATCAACTGAGTCTTCAGTAGATCAAGGAAAAGAGCAGAGAAACGTTTGCGGAGACGACCTACAAACTTACTGAACATTAGTTCGTCACGTAGGATCTCACTAGAACGACCCATGTTGAAACCAGTATCACCACCAATGCGGGACTCAGGAACATTTAGTGAACGATATAGTTTCTTCTGGAAGTATTCAATATCTCCAAGTTCACCTAGATTCTGACCACCAGGCAGGGTAGTAATTTCAGTTCCACGACCACCTTCACGACGGGGCAACCAGAAGTCTTCCAGCATGGACATGAACTTCTTGTCGTCTTTGATCTCACCAGTGTTGGCGTCATACACCAACTTGTTACGGTAACGACTCATCACATCACGCAGATACTGTTCTGCCTTGACCTTTGGTAGATTACCAACGTCGATGTAGAAAATACGACGCTCAGGTGCACGCGATAAACGGTAGATGACGAGGGAGTCCTCAATCATACGCAGTTGATTCAGACCCTTGATTGCCTTGTGTAGATAAGAAAGGGTAATTTTTTTGTTACGATCAATTAGACCAGAGTGGACATGACAGATGGCATCCTTTGCAATACGGACACCTTTACCTGCAACAGAACCATACTTTTGGGTTACACCGGCAGGATAGTAAGTGTAAAACTCTTGGATCTTAGTATCTCTAGTTACAACTTCTCCATCTTTCTCATTGGAAGGAAGATTTTGAGCAACTCCTTTTTCCTGTGGGGGTTTGACCCTCATCAATTTGATTTTGAGAGCATCAATATAACGTATTTCTTTGATACCTTCGTCAGGTTTTTGTAAGTCAATTACTTTATGATAATAAAGTCTCCCGTCAACATACCAGTTGCGGAAAATCTCATGAGACTTTTTATCGAACTCAAGCAGATCCTTTACTGCTTTGAATTCGTTGCGAATAACTGTTTTTAGTGATGTACCAACCTGGAGGTTGTCCAGGTCAATCTCCACAGGGGAATCATTTAGATCTGAGACAATTGCCTCATTGACAACATGCTCTACAGCAGTGTCACACTCTGGGTGCAAAGACATGTCCCTGTACCGTTTGATAACATCAAACTCTGTACGGAAAACACCTTCAATATCTACATACTGACCATAGAAACCAGAAGAAAGGTAGTAATCAGAACCGTCCTCATTACTGGGAGCGACGGGACTGATTACACCTTTAGACTTTTTATCTGCATCATCAAGTGAAAAACCAAAAAGTTTGGCCATAATAATATTAGTAGGTTCTTATTTACCTATTTATCAGACCACCGATTGCCTGCTCTGACCATCATATGCCTGCCACCACTGGACTTGCATTGTGACCTGGAACTCTTCAATCACATCTTGTGCATCATAAGTGAGTTCAATAGCACCCACAGAAGAAGGCCAACAACCCACCATTTGATAGCGACGGAGGACTTCAATCTTTGCGGGATTAGAGTCACCAGAAACTGACAGGTCAGTTGAAGCACGACCAAGTTGGTTCACAACCCAGTTAGCATAGTAGTCAGAAGGATTGACGGTGCCAGATCCATCAGATACTTTGGTGATGAAGTTTGCCCACTTCTCAAACGCTTCACGCAGTTTGAAATCACCATCGTTGATAATAGTGATGGTCCAAGGTTCAAAGCGACGATCACCAGCAACCTTGAGTTGACGACCCCGGAAAGGGACCACCACTTCTTGGATGTTAGATGCAGGGATTTGTGCTCCCTTGATCATCATACGATAACTGTCATCCTTGATGTCTGGGAAGATAGCACTGTCATCTCCTGCCACGGAGGGGAAGTCCATCTCAACCTCAAAGAGGTTAGGACGGGCACCACCACCGATCAAACGAGATTTGAAAGAGTCAATCGACCTTGTGTTATTGCGAATTGAAAAAATGTTCTTGTCTAAAGCCATTGTTAGGATCTCCTATGATCAGACAGTACCGACGACTTCACTAAAGGAGACGCCCGTGCGAGTAGCAACGAATGTCAGACCGATGAAGTTGATGGAGCGAGCGGGTTTGATAAAGATGTCAGCAATGAATTCATTACGATCAATTGCATCAGGGGTGTTGTTCGTCTCATCGCAAACAACCAGGAAGTCCGTAACACCACGCTTCGATTGAACGTCGCGTAGGAAAGGTTCGACAATGTTCACGAAGTTGGTACGAGTTCCAGCATCATTGAGTTCAAAGAGTTGTGCTCTTGCAGCATTCTCAATTGCTTTCTCCAGAGTAATGAAGAGGCGACGAACGTTGATGCGATCAAAGGCACTCTCGAAAGAAAGACCCGTCTTGTCACCGAATAGAATAATTCCTGATCCAGGACGAGAGATGATTGGATTGATACGGTTGGAATATAGTTGATCCCGAGCATCTTGACCTGGGTTGAATGCCAGTTTGATGGGGAAGTTCAGGTTACCGCGAGTTTCTCCAGCAGGAGAGAACCAGGGGAAGTTGTCACGGTCAGTCCGTGCACAAAGACCTGCAATGTCCGAGGAGGTTGGCATGTATACAAACTTCCGGTTGAACCGGTCGTACACATACTGATATCCACAGTCAAAGATTGCGTAAGAAGATGATGTTAGAGGAGCAAAGAACTCAAGAACATTCTTCAGTTTGTCAGAGTTATCAGTAACGTTGACAACAGAAGATCTGCAAGGTGAGATAAACGTGATGCAATCTTTACGGAGTTCGCAAAGTGAGATCAAGTGATTTGCTTTTGCTTGCTCTTCTTCTTTGTTGCGGTAAGCACTACCTTGAAGAAGGAATCGAATGTCAGAGTCAACAGGATCGCGGAACTTATTGTAAGATGCAATAACGTCACCCAAGGGTGCTCCAAATACACCGATACCCGTATAATCGAGACCTGCTTCTAATTTATAAACCTGGTTACCAACGGAGTTGAACTTGATGTTCTTAGAGTCTTGACCCCAAGCACCAGCATTAGCAACAACCGCTGTAAATCCAGAACTAAATCCAGAAGCAACTGGTTCTGTGTTGTTGTATGAGTCACTACCAGAAACCAAGGAAGCACCGGCCCAGATATACTCAGACTTCTCTGCAAGATACTCCTTATAGTAAATCTCAAGATTGCCAGAGACCTTAGCGTCCTTCGACTTAGAAAGATTTGGGAACTTCTCTAGAACAGAAGAAGGATCACCAGTTACGTTACCGGCAGCGTCAATAACTACAACGTGAATTGAATCGTTGTTACCTTCGCGAGCAGTAGTGTAGTTACTAGTTTGTGGACGGTTCAGAATTGAACGCCAAGGCAAAGTAACCCGATCAGTACCACCATCTTCAATGCTGGTGAGAATGTTCTGAGAGTTGTACCAGTCAACACCAGTGACTGTTGAACCCATGGCAACAGTAGCACTGCTGCTATTCACAAAGTTCAACTTTTGTCCAGTTTTGAACTCACGTTGGGAGTTTTGCTGGTAAGAAACTTGAGTTTCAGTTCCACCAATAACTGTGCTAACAACTCGGACATCCACTGTAGTAGCAGTCTTGCCAGTAACGATACCTTTCAAGATACCTGTTGCAGCAGTTACTGTGCCGACGCCAATAGTGTTTCCTGTAAGGAATTGAGTAACACCCATACCAACGGTTACGTTGGATGCTAAGCTACCAACCTCAAGAGTAGGGGTAAGAGTTTGGTCTGCAATATTGTCAATGACTGCGACCTTGATTTCATTCGCCCACGATCCGGGGTTTTTCGCAGCGAAGTACCAACCGAGGTCATCGGCATTGTTGTTTTCGTAATCATCAATGTTCTCAACCATCAAAGAGGTTGATGCTGCATATCCAACAGCAGCGTTTGCATTATTCAGGTCACCTCCCTTACACCGGACAACATCCAATTTGCCCCCGTAAGAAAGGAAATTTGATGCCGAAAGAAAAGTCTCGTAGTGATAATCAGTCGTTCCCACTCCGGGTTGACCAAAAACTTCGATGAGTTCTTTTTCGTTATTGATCCGTGTAATTTCGTTGACCGGGCCTCTACGAAAAGGTGCCGCTAATCCCGCTACGACGTTGACTGTAAAATCAACGCCACCACGAGTTAGGTCAACCTCCCTAATTGAAATCCCCGGAGATGCTAATCGAAGTGCCATTCTAACTCCTTACTGTCCCTACGATGACTAAGATTATTTAGGGAAAAGGGTATTTATGAACAACTCTAATGATAATCCCACATGTATGAACGATCTCCGTATTCGTCAACCTTCCAGACCTCACCTGTGCTATCTATGATTTCAGTCTCATCATCAAATCCATTACTAACAAATCCAAAGGGTGCCATGTCTTGTTCAATAGCATTTTTTTGTTCCTCATAAATTCTTTTCCTGACATCCTGATCTGTCATTTCTTTGAAATAATCTTGAGCAACTAACCAAGCAAAGATAACAAGACACATTGCCAAGTCATCATTAGAACCTTCCTCTGCTTCAAAAGATTGTTTCTTTTGAATAAATGTTGTTAGTTCTGAAATAATTTGATAATCGCAGAAAATTAGTTTATCGTCTTCGACCAGAGTTTTCAGGTTTGAGCATCCTATCTTCTTAGTAACCTGACTCATCTTGACACCTAACTGGGTCTTGACTCCAGAGAAACCAGATCCAACAATCTGACCTGCCCGTCCACGCATAGCAACCATCAGAAGGTTTTCATATTCCAAGTCGTAGAAAAGAATTGATGCTACCTGGTCACCAATATCATTGACCTCACATAAGACATACGCATTGTTGTATGCTCTACCAACCTCATCAATAATTGATGGGAAGAGCATCGGTTTGATTTCATTATCTCGGAACGTGGCAACAATTTTATAAGGGAACTTAGTAATATCAAATACACAGAATGTGCTATAGTCTTTTCCTACACCACGTGCAACGTCAACTGTAATAATATAATCACCTTTTTCTCTTGGGGTTTCAAAAACTGATAATTTTCCGTTTCTCTTTACCGGGTCTTCAAAGACCATTGATTTTAGTTTAGCAGCAGAGATTAGGGTATCAACAGATCCTAGGAACTCACACTCAAACTCAATCTGAAACTGTTGCTCTGACGTGTTAGCAATAGTCTGTGCTTTCCATTTAGCATCTCTACCTGGCACTTCAGACCAGTGCACTTCAGTAGGAACATACTCGTTCTTACCACGCTCAGCGTCATGCCACATCCTGTAGAAGTGGTTCATGCCATGAGGCGTAGATACAATAATTACTTTAGAGGATTTACCAGATGAGATTGTAGGATATACCGACGCAAAGAAATCATCTGCCAAGTGGTTTGCCACAAACGCAAACTCGTCCAAGAAGATAATATTGAATGACATACCCCGAACAGCGGATGCTGAGGTTGATGCTGCGATGATCTTAGAACCATTTTCTAGTTCCATAGATCCTTTGTTCCAAGCTATGATGCCTTGCTGCATCCAGCTCGGCAAGTTCTCGTACGCCAGTTGTAGTCTGCCGAGGAGATCACGAGCCGTAGCTGCTTTGTTTGCGAGGATTCCGATGTTGACGTTATCATTGAAGATTGCGTAGTGCAATAGATACGACACCACAGTTGTAGACTTTCCAGTCTGTCGTGGCATCTTACAGATGTTGAATCTGTTCGCGTGGAAGTTTCTGATCAGATTCCTTTGAAAAGGATACATCTCAAATCCAACGAGACCTTCATCCACGTTGACAATTTTTATATATTTTTCTGTAAAATAAACAGGATCATTTTTGCACCGAACGAACTCAATAATGTTCTCTTCGGTAAACTCCTGTGTGGTATTTGCTTTTTTTAGATTAGGATTACCAAGATAAATGTCACTCATAAATCACCTAATCAACATTTCCATTTTCTAAGGGCAAGAGCTTTACGAGTAGGTTCTCCATTTGGTTTCTTCATCGGTCCTTTGACTCCACCCATTCTCGCACAGAAGGATCGCTTTCTAGGACCCCCTTCAGGTTGAGGAGCCTTGAGATCAGAACCAGGATTCTCGCGTTCATAAGATTTGCGTCCTTTTTCATTCAATCCACCTTTCTTGTTTTTACCTTCTTTACGCTGCCATGCAGCAGCTTCTTTACGAAATCCAAAGAGCGTCTGACTAGCAGTGCTGTTTTGTTTGTTATGAAGTTTATAGTTTGGCATTGAAGCAGATCCTGGACTGATCTTATTCAACGTATCAACTTTTTTTTGATTTGTTCTGTTTGCAGTATCTGCGGCATCCTGAGCAACACGAATAGGATTTGGAACACCAACTTGTCTGCCACTAACATTCATCGTTGGTCCAATATAACCATCACCTGGTTTTTCTTGAAGATCTCTAGCAGATTCTAAGATAGGAACAACAGTGTCAACATACTGTTGGTAAGTAATACCTTCTTTCCAAGAAGATTTTCCAAATGCACCAACAGTACCACCAATAGTATCTCTTGCTACTCCTGCTGCCCACCCAATTGCTTTTGCGGCCAGATGTGCTTTTGATCTAAGTTTCATCCCACCCTTACCTTTTGGTTTCTGGGTGCCTGGTTTTTTACCGTCAACCTTGGCAAGAGGACCACCTTTTTGTCTTGTCATGTCTTTTTTACCAGCGCCTGATGGAGGACGGCGTTGACCTCCAGAACTATCAGAACTAGAACTAGAACTAGAACTGGAACCTTTAGTATTCCCAGAACCAGAAATTTTCTTTTCAGGAGTTACATCACGGACTTTCACGTCCACCACACCCATGTCTACTGCCTTACTTACATTATCTGATTTTACTAAAGCACCTGGTTGTCTTTTTACCAGGGCACCACCCTTATTAGACTGACTGCCTTGTGAATTACTGCCACGCTTGGCAAGAGGACCACCTTTTTTTGTGGATGTGTTGGATTTATTGGCACGTGCTTGCGCCTGCTTACGTACTCTATCTGCTTTATCTGCCCAACCAGGATTCTTTTGCTTATAGTCGGCGAACTGATCGTCGCTCATCTTAGCGAACGCATCACCAGGTGCTTCAAAAATAGGCAATCTATAAGTATAATTCATCTGGAAGACTACTTATCGGTATTATTTAGCAGACCTTTTTTGATCATCTTTTGTAGTTCACTTGTGCTACCTACAAACAAAGCATTATTAGTAACGTTTTTAGGACCATCTTCTGCTTTCAGATCCTTCATTTTCTTTTCCAAATCAACAATCTTATCAGTTACATCACCAACGTGTTTGATCAACTGTCCAGCAACTTCATATGCCCTAGGATGTTGTGTATCCATACACACATCAAGAATACCGTTTACTGCTTCTTGTCCTTTTTCTACAAGATTATACAGTTGAGCACGAGAATATTCATAATCTAGATCAGGAGCATCTGGTTTTTCCTTGATCTTTTTACTGATTTCTTTTGTCTCACTAACAATCTCAGACTTTACATCTAGTGCTTTATCAATAGCATCAAAGTTTTTCTTCACAAATCAGTACCAGAAACAGGACTAAATTCAAGACCATCTGCATCAAAGAAAGATCTGGTCTCTGAGAATCCAAAGGTATCCCCATAATCAACAATATCTGAATCAACTGAGTTGACTAAATCGATACTATCTCCACTAGCATGCAAACCATTGGCAGTGCTAAACTGTCCACGCATGACAATCAAGTCGTTACCGGAGATCTCTTTGACCTTCATAACTTCACTGTTGATTTGAATAAATCCTCCAACAGTGAAAGAAGATCCTGATGTAACTTTTACGAGTGTTGCTTTTTGATTGAGGGCGGCGGCAAGAGACCCTGTGCCATCATCATTATAATCTTTGGCGGCTTGTGGAACAACAGTGTACCGTTGCTCCCTTGGAGCGCGGACAGCGGTAGAGTAATCGATTTGAACTTTTTTGATGATTCCATTTTCGTCCGTAGGAACTTCTTGATAAAAGTAAGTTTTTGCTACGAAATCAAGATCATATTGAATGAATCTACGAGTTGAAAAATCACCTTCATACTCATCAGTAAAAGATACATTTGATAGAGTAAAAGGAATATCTCTCTTTTCTTCCACACCTTCTAGCATATTTACTGTTACGTTATATGCAGGTTGAAAAAATGGTAAAATTTGTTCTATAATTTGCAAAGCGTCATCTTGCAACTTAGTCGCAAAACTAAGTCTAAATCCCACATCATATGGGACTGGTAGAAACATTTTTTTGATCTTCGTCTTTTGAGACGGAGATTTCATAGTAAACTTTTGAATTGGAGATGCTTTTCTAGTAGCATCATAAGTATATGAAGACAACTCAAATGACAAGCGAGGCAAAGAAATCGCTATGTTGTCATCAAAGTTTGATTGTTGTTCAATGCGGGCAAGGAACCTTTGGATAGGTCCGTATGCAATAGGAACTTTTATTTGACTAATAGATTTTCCATCACTAGCATATTTTTTGATAGTGATATTATTGAACAGAGTGCCGAATGCAACTACAGTCTTCCGAATAGTCTCATTGTAAAAATAATTACCAATCATTACACTTCACCAAATGGATTTTTCTCTGTAAAATCTAAAATACCGTCTGACTCAATCTGAATTACGTCTCCAGTGTTGAACTCGTCTTCAGTATCATCATAGTCAATAGTATTTAGACGATATGCAGAACCCTCATTATCAACGATCAATTCACCAACTTGGAAGTCATTGCTGATGTTGCGTGCTGTCAAAGTCAAACTGGAAGCATTCCAAGAGGTAACAAATGCTGTGCTAAGAGTAGATTGTCCAGTAATAACTTCTCCATAAGAGAATGTTCCAACACCAACGGTTCCCGCAGCAGAAACTTGAATAGTGGGTACAGTGGTATAACCACTGCCAGCGTCAGTAATACGAATAGATTGAAGGTTCCTATTGGCTCCAAGAACACCATAACCTTTAGCAGTGTGACCTGCTCCGGGAGGTGCAGAGAAGGTAATCGTGGGAGGAACAACATACTCACTACCACCAGAGGTAACGGTAACAACACCGACACCACCTGTTGTAGAGATAGAGACTTGTGCGGCACCACCAATACCATTACCATCTTCAGGAAGGAATTGGATGGAAGGGGTGCTTGTATAACCAGTACCTGGATTACTAATATAAAGTTCGCTAATTCTACGGCGACCAAATCCTGAGGTAACGCTAGTGATAGCAACAACAGTTGCTGTTGTTCCTCCTCCTATGGGAGGAGCAATCTTCACTGGAGGATCAGCAGTCCATCCAGTACCACCGTCCACCAATGTGATAGAACGGATACCTGTTTGTAGACTGGTAATTGCAGATGCAGTGTTACCAACCGCGACCAGTCTCAAGGTAGCGTTGTATCCTGCCGTAGCAAAATCATCATCTACGACAGTGATTCCAGTATCAATAACTTCATCCTCATACTCGAACGGTTCACATGTTAGAGTATATGAATAGTTCTTCCGTAGTTGATAGAAGTTGCTGATATCATCAACATACTTGATTTCCAGCAGAAGATCTCTGTATGGAAAATATAAAAGATCTCCTTCTAGAGGACGAGTAGGATCTTTCGATAAACCAGTTCTTCCTGCAATCAGCGGTGTAATATAGTTTGTATACCTATCCTGAGAGATAACAATCTTCATCTCTGCGGTGGTTCTCACCCCAAATTTTGTAAGCAGATTGTATCCAGAATCAAATCCTTCATAGGATTCAATATACCCTTCAATCGGGAAGGAGTTCTTGAACTCAGAACTTGTAACCTCCCGCATTATATTTTTTATATTTACAAAATATCTGGGCAGATAAACAAACTCCACCCCATATATTTGGATCTGTTCATTGATGAGATTTTGTACAAGACTTTGCTCACCTACAGTGCCTTGCTGAAAGAAGGGATTTAGTGCCATTATCCAATAAGATCAAGAGGAGGAAGTTCATACTCATAGGTCATCCTTTCCTCAAGTTTCTCAATTTCGCCAAGAGCATCTTCATACATTTGCCTACCGTTGAGTTCAACTCCACCTGGCAACTTGACACCTTGGAACTTGATTAGGTTTTGTCCCCACTGCCGTTTACACAATGCAGTAAAGTATTTTTTCAAGAAAGGATCATTATATACTTTAGTATAGTCATTTGGGTTGAGAACTCTGTAGCAACGAATGATTAGATAATCTCCAGCCTGCATACTATTGCCATCAACATCCAAGTACAGACGACCTTGACGACGATTGAATCTAATCTGTTTTTCTGGATGTAGGATATGATCCAAATCTTCCAGATATCTCTTAGTCATTGTGTATCCAAGCAGTTCCATTGAACTGAAAAAATACACATCATTCAACGCCATTTGGTAATTGATGTTGAACATGTTCGTCGAGATCAGACGATTGTCCAGTTTGAAAACTCTTTCGATCCCAATAACCGCGTCAGGAATCTGGATGAAATTCTGGTTCTCCTCATAACTAAAGGTGGTGACGCCAATTCCAGTAATATTTGCACTAGCGGTGGTGGTAGTGATACCAGTACTCTTATCGAGTGCTTTAGCTTGAATTGCATCAAGAAAATCCTGTGTGACTTGATGCTTTAGATACATCAATTCTACACCGTCCATATGGCGGTTTTGATAAATCTGAATGGCATCATCCATCAGATCTTCAATTTGCTCATCGGCAACATTGATTTCAAGAACCGGAGCACCAAGTTGCCGTTTGGCGTAGTTGACCAACTCCTGTCTTGTGGATGGGTTCGCCATTTATATCAAGACTTTCTTTTATTTATGAACGTCTTACGACAACATCCAACTCGTCACCTACATCTAGACCAGTTATGGGGTTGATAATTGTTATAGCAGGGTTGCCAATATTCCAATCAACTGATCTTTGTAATAAGACACCGTTCAAATATACTTCCATATTTTCCGAAGATGTATCGGAGTTTGATGGAGCAAATGATGATTGACCAGTAGTAGCAGTTAGTTGGTCTTCTGCTTGATCCGAACAAATATCAACCTCATCACCATCAAGACAAGCTTCAGTCAAAACAACAGCAGCAGATGCCTGATAGTCAATATCTCTTCTAAGCCTGACTCCATTTAGAAAAACTCTATAGTTTTTAGAGGCAGCAAGATTACCAGCAAGAGTAAATGTTGTTTGGTTCTGTGTTGATGTAAAAAATTCTTCTTCTAAAGTGTGTCCAAAATAGACATTGATATGTGCATTGTCACCTGCGGTAAGTCCAGAATTGAAAGTTACTGTTTGCGGTGCTGATAATTGATAATCATTAGAAGCACCTAATCTTTGTTTGACACCATTGATACTTACCTGTACAGAGAATGTAGTTGCCTGTACACCGTCATCAAAAACATTGGGCGCAGTAAATGCAGTTTGTCCTTGGGTTGCTTCAATATTAGACGTACTAATACTTGTAGCACCACCTACAGCACCTCCACCACCTGAGAGTGTCTTGAAAGATAGTGAACCATTTCCATCAGTAACCAGTGCCTGATCTTCACTCCCGTCGCTTGAGGGGAACGTAAACCCTGATATAGTGCTTATACCAGTAGAGTTTATGTTGCCAGAAAGACCATTACCAGTTATATTCAGACCAAAGCAGGTTACAATACCTGTTAGGTTTGCACCAGATCCAGTAAGACCTGCGTTGTGAACAAAGGTATTACCTACATTATATCCAGTTGAGTGAACAAATACTCCATTACCACCAATCTGAAATCCACTGGTAAGTATTGTTGTACCTGCGCCAACATTTACGCTGTTGTCGTTGAGGGTTACACTACCGCTTCCTACGGTTAGAATACCAACAACCCGACCATTTCCTCTAACTAGAAACTGAGTCTGTGCTGCACCAACTACAACAGTCTCGTCTCCAAAAGTACCAATACCGGACGATAATACGTGCTCGGTTGATATACCAACTTCTCTTACAGTAACACCAACACCAACACCAGATTGTCCTGCGGCGATAAAGACTTTACCGTCCGTGGTGTTGATTGCAAATTCCCCTACATCAATAGTACTGGGATAATGCGGTACCTTTCCCGCGATACTAGATCGCTTTACTTTTATTGATGGAGCTGTCATTTATATCGGTGCTATGTAGCATCAAAAAGTGGTATATACCACTATCACAATATTTATATGTTATAATTAGTAAGGGATTACGATATTACATGAAGACCCTCGTTGTACTTATTGGACCTCAAGGATCGGGCAACCATCTATGGTCAAAAATCTTATCTCTACACGAGGATGTCTTTGGGTGGAAAACGCTTCTCAAAAACTATTGGGAGGCACACCGATTATCCGAACCCTTCGCGGAGTATTGGAAAGACCCTGATACCTTGCGAACCTTTGACTGGTCTCGAAGTGAATATTTCTTTACATCAATTAGTATCCCCCTCGGCATAAAATCTCAAGGGACCTTTCGTTGTCCAAACGTCGTGCAGTTTTGCACTATCGCCGAGAGTATGGGGATCTCAGTAAAAGTACTCGTCTTAGGACGAGATAAAAATATTCTACAAAATCAACAGGAACGTTTGCGAGAAGAAAGTACACTACGTTATTTTTTAGATCAATTACCAAAAATCAATAACCCAACATATCTTAGTTACGAACTACTCTACCTGTATAAGCAAGAGTATTTGAAGTCATTGGATATTGGTATTCCTATTGCTTGGTATGACAAACGTGTAGATGAAATTTTGAAACGAGATGCTAACGATAAGTACGTTCAATATATTGAAAACAATCCTTTGGATGACTGCAACAAAACTGGAGTTCCTGCTCCATTAGATCCTTTTGAGGAAGGACCTACAGGAGCACAACCAGAAAAACCATCTAAGTGTTGTTGATGAGTAAATATGATTTTGGAGGACTTGAGAAACATCCTGCTAACATTCTAAGATTGATTAGTGAGTTAGAAGGGTCCTATCAACTTTGTAAGTATATGGGTTTTGAAGAGGATATGAAAGTCCTTGAAGAAATGAAAAGACCATATTATAAACTTTATTTCAAAACGAAAAAGGAGTACAACGCAAATAAATGATATTGTTCAGTGGTTGTTCATTTACATATGGTGACGAACTAAGTAACCCAACTAAAGAAAGATTTTCTTCATATTTTGATTCCCATAACATCGGTGAATGTGGTCTCTGTAATGATGCTATTGTCCGAAATACTATATCTGAAATAGAATCAAACCCAGAAAAATATAATACTGTTGTAGTTCAGTTTACTCTACACACTAGAACCGAAGTTCCTCTTCAAGACGGTTATCTTCCCATCACACCTCAAAATCTAAAACTTGAATCGCGGAGGGTAAAGCGATGGAAATTTGCAAAAGCAATATACACTAATGAATTGTGGACTATGCATATTGGTAAGGAAAATATGCATAAGAATATATTTTTTATGCAAACATACCTTAGAATGAAAGGATTGAAATATGTATTTCTGAGTATTGACGGACATAATCCAAAACATAATCATTACATCAACTCATGTTGGAAAGACATGATAGATAGTCCAATTACTAATATCCATGATATAATTGGATTTAGATATAACCATCCAGAATATTTTGATGGTTTGCATGGTCATCCAAATTCACTAGGTCATGAAGTCATCGCCAATGCAATCAAAGAAAGATTATGACGGTCCCTTGTATGCACCATGGTCTAGTGTGGTAAAAGGAAGGCGACAAAGAGCAAAAAAATTACTTATTGTTACTGGTCCACAAGGATCTGGTAATCATTTGTTTGCTAGAGTGTTTAGTCAGCATCCAGATGTTGTTGGTTGGGAGAAACTGAAAACAAATTATTGGGTTGCATCTGATGAAGAACCCTTTGCTGAGTATTGGGTAAACCCAGACCTGCTAGATTTCCCTGATGGAGATTATTTTCTAGCAAATGTAAGTGTCCCATTCTTTTATGATGGGGTAAGACAGACACCAAAAATTTCACAGGTATGTCATCAAGCATTACATCTTGGGGTCCAACCTATCGTTGCAATTATTACTAGAGATCAAAATATCAACGCTGTCCAACAAGAAAGAGTCGGCGGGGAAGTTACCCTACCGACTGCTATGCAGTATTACAAGCATATTATCAATGACGAGTGGATTGAAACTCACTTCTTGTCACATGAATGTTTTTTTCTTTGGGGAGAAAATTATATCAAGTACGTTGCAGATATGATCAACTTCCCTGTAACGACCAAAGGCATCGACCAGTATATAACCAGCGATGCCAATGGAAAGTATGTAAGTGCCATCGACCATCACTGGTTAGATGACACTATTAGGGAAGGTCGTAAACCGTTCAAACAACGGCAAGTGGAGTAGCGGTGTTCTGACGGGAGATCTCCAGAAGATCAGAACGCATACGCTCAACAATACTAAGAACGCGGTCCTGAAGTTCAGCACTACCTTCCACTAAACGACTCAGAGCACGACCACCCAGGTTAGAGTGGAAACCTTCGTCCTTAGCAATAGCAGCGTAGCGTGAGGAGATAAACTTGTCCTCTACACATTCTGCCATTTCAGACCAGACTGCTTCTGCACGACCTTCAGCAACGAGCTGATAGGCAGCAAGGGCAGCAGGATCTTGAGCAGCTTCGTACTTCTCAAGCAGAGAAGCACCCTTTGCTTGAGGCTTGCCTTCTTCGGCAGCAAAGGCAGCAGCCACATCCAGTTCTTCACCAGTGATGTGTTCGATGACTTCCTTGACCATACGGAAGTGCTTTGCTTCGTCAAGTACCTGCTTGCTCAGTAGTTCGAGATCACGCACGTCTGTGCTAGGGTCGGCAGATGCTACCTGACCAGCAATCGCATACATGTTCTGTGCTTCGTTGACCATGCGTCCACGAAAGTGCTCTACGAGGTACTCCTCGCTAGGGGAAGAAGCGAAGAACCGACGCACGTTTGTGCGAGATGCTGCGAACAGTTCTGAATTTCCTTCTTTGATTTTTTTTACAAAATCTGTTCCAGAAAGCATTTTTGAATCCTATCTATCTATGTGTTTATTTAGTATACCGGAAGTAATAACGTAGATGTCCTTGAGGAGAAGTTTCTTCTTCCAAACATTCTAGGTTATAATTATAACTTGCAGCAATATTATTTATTTTTTCTTTTTCCCACTGATACCAAGTGATTCCATCATGCTCTGCCCAATCATGAGCAATACCTGGATTGACCCTGAAGATGCACTCTTTCAACCATAACTTATCTAACATCTTGATTTGGGAATCAATAGTTTCCTCATCCCCAAAATTGATTGACCCTAGACACAATGCAATATCTGCCGGAGGAAAATCATAGGCATAATAATCTTCTAATGATAAACGTAAATGTGCCTCTGAATTGTATGGATCTATGCCTATCAGACCTGGTATGAGATCGCGAAAACGATTATATCCACAACCAACATCTAAAACGCTGGAAGGGTTCTGGTCATTTACATGGTCAACAATTTGATACCCAGAGTGCTCATAACCTTCAAAGTTATGGTCTTTCCAGACACCACCAAAATAAGATTCCATTATTTTTTAGTAGTCTTAGCAGACCCCGTGTTTGGTGTTTGTAACTCTTGAATTTTTGTAACTAATTGTTTTTGTACATCAATGAGACTGTTTATCCTTGCCTCATATGCAATACATTTCTGAGTCTCATCCGTCAAGCGTTGGATATACACTTGTAAGACTGATGTCAATTCTTGTTCTTTTTCGCTCATAAAAAAGGGGGAGTCAACTCCCCCTATATAGCAACTTTAGAACGATCCTCCATCGATCGATATATTCTCCAAGGATCGAGTCGTGCCAGAACAGGAAATTACCTGCGAAGCGCCAGCACAGTCGTTCACGTAGAGGGAACCAATTTCCAATCCACCGTATGTGCTAGGAGTCGTAACACCATTGCTCTCAGTTGCTACGCTTGCGAGGGCGAAGCGAGTAGCAGAGTCATCCCAGAAGAACGCTGCCTTCTTAGCAGAACCACTAAAGTAGTTCATTACGAGACCAACGTCTTTGTTGGTGTCAGAACTTAGAGCACCACCATCAACCTTTTGAAGTTCGAGGATCGTGTCCTCAATCGTGGTATTGACGGTATTGATTGAAGTGGTGTTACCGTTGACAACCAGGTCTCCGGTGACGGTGAAGTTGCTGCTAGCAGTGATTGAACCGGTAACTGCAAGGGTTGATCCGTCGAACGTCAGGTTACCACTATCCTCAACGGCACCAGAAGAACCTGCAAGGAGGACTCGACCAGAAGTTAGGTCAGACACCGTAGCGGAGGACAGAACGGTCTCAGCGCCCGTTATACTTGCACCATTGGAACCGTTGATAACACCACCAACTCCCAGAGTAGAACCATCCCAGGTCAGGTTGGCATCATCTTCCAAAGCACCACTAGTACCGGCAGTTACGATACGACCGTTAGTCAGGTCAGACACCGTAGCAGAAGACATGGTGCTCTCAGCACCACTGATGTTCATACCACCGTTGCCATCAATAATACCCGTAACAGTAAGACCAGCACCTACAGTAGCGGTGGTGGACTTCAAGAAGGTATTGGTAGAGATACCCGTGACATTGATGGCAGCGAAGGTTGCTCCAGATCCACCGCCGAGCACGTAGGACTTCAGGTTGGTAGCAGTCAGTTTGCGGTTGGTTCCATTAGCACCATCATCCACAAGTAGAAGATCTGCGTCACTAAGACTGCTGGTAGCAGTAGCACCATCAATATCAATAGCACTTGCAGCGACCTTATTAGCAGTGCTAATCGTATTGAATTTGCTGTCAGCAATAGAACCTGCTAACTGAGCGTTGGTAATGGTACCAACCAGACTGCTAGTAGGATAGCTATTAGCGTCTTGTAGGTTGAATGCTGGAGTAGCATCAACAGCACCAAGAGCAACCTCTACACCGCCAAAGGAAACGCTATCGTTAGCAAGTTTGGCGTTGACGATACTACCTGCTAACTGAGCATTGGTAACAGTACCAGTTAGTGCAGTTGTGGGTAGGTTTGTGGCATCTTGAAGATCAAACGCTGGAGTAGAGTCAGAAGCACCAAGATCAACCGATACACCACCAAAGGAAACGCTGTCGTTAGCGAGTTTGTTATTAGCAATGCTGCCTGCCAACTGAGCATTGGTGATCGTACCGACCAGAGAACTGGTGGGATAGTTGGTGGCATCTGCCAGGTCAAAGGCAGGAGTAGCGTCAGTAGCACCTAGTGCTAGACTTACACCACCAAAACCAACGGTGTTGTTAGCGAGTTTGTTATTAGCAATGCTGCCTGCTAATTGAGCATTGGTGATCGTACCAGTCAGGTTTGTAGTTGCTAGTGCACCGTCAAAGGTAGTAGCAGTGGCAATACCACCAACCGTCAAGTCAGAGACCGTGGTCAGACTAGACAGGTTGACAACGTTACCAATAGACTTCCAACCCACCAGTTCTATTTCATCACCGGCAGTAGCACCAGTAGTAAGAACTGCTGTGCTTCCGTTCGTAGCAGCGTAATCAACACCCGTTATGAGACGAACACCGTTCAGATAGATATCAAGGAATCCAATACTGTAACCAGGTCCGAAGTTGAAGGTAGTTTGATCTTGAGTTGCTGTCTTTACTTCTGAAGTGGTAAAGGTTGTAGAAGCAACACCAGATAAAATAACGTCAGCAATTCCATCTACAAGTCTAAAGTCTTCTAGACCTGTACCTCTGAACTTGAATGCAGTAACAATACCAGCATCACCAGTAGCAGTGGCGACACCAACTAAAGGAAGTAGACCAGCGTTAGCGTTACGAACGTCGGTTGCAGTAACAACACCACTGGAGACCACGTTACGCAGAGAAGCGTCACGAGCAGTCAGTTCTTGAGTAACCGTCAGATCTGTGGCAACAGTGGCAGCACCCGAAACAGCAAGCGTTGAACCGTCGAAAGTCAGGTTTGCACTGTCTTCCAGTTCGCCACTGGTACCAGCAAGAACGACGCGACCGTCAGTCAGGTCAGAAACAGCAGCACTGTTGAGAGTTGCACCACCAGTTACAGTCAGACCAGAAGCGATGTTAGCACCGCCGTCAACGTCGAGTGCACCAGTAACAGTTGCACCAGCACCAACCTTCAGGGTCGTAGTGTCAGCAAACGTTACAGTACCAATGCCGCTGACATTGATAGCACTGAAGTTAGCACCAGCACCGCCACCAAGGACATATTCCTTGACACGGGACATTGCCGTCTTGCGGTTAGTGCCACTGGCAGCAAGGTCCACAAGCATAAGATCGGCATCCTCAAGGTCGGCACCAACGTCAGTGGCACCATCAATGTTGACAGAAGCAACGTCAACTACAACAGAACTACTCAGAGCAGTTGCACTCAGAATCTCAGTGTTGCCGACCTTGAGGACCTTACCAGAAGCAAGGTTGATGTTCTCGGAAGAACCGAAGTTGTCACCAGTTGCCTCAAACTGGAAAGTCTTGTCGCCCTCACCAGAGTCAATGGTGATACCAGCACCATTAGCAGCAGCATCATCAGCAGCGCCAGTGGCAATCTGGATATTTTTGTCGTCAATATTGACGGTTGTCGAATTTATGGTAGTTGTCGTACCATCGATCTGGAGGTCACCAGCAATTACAACCTTACCAGTGTCATCACCTACACCAGCAGGGTCAATGGTAAGAGTTGCTGGACCGGAGATAGTGTCGGAGGTAACACGGATTGCAGAACCTTCAGCACCCGTGTGGAATGCAGTACCATTTACAACACCGCCTACTGTCAAACCAGAAGCGATGTTAGCGCCACCGTCAACATCAAGAGCACCAGTAACAGTTGCACCAGCACCAACGGTTAGTGTGGTAGCCTTAGCGAAGGTTACTGTAGAAATGCCAGTAACGTTGATAGCAGCAAAGTTTGCACCTGCACCACCACCAAGCATGTAATCCTTGAGGTTGGTTGCAGTGACCTTACGGTTTGTACCGTTAGCACCATCATCAACAACCAACAGGTCAGCATCAACAATACTGGTTGTGGCGGTAGCACCGTCAATATCAAGGGCACTAAGAGCAACCTTGTTAGCGGTAGACAGCGTGTTTAGTTTGCTGTCAGCAATGCTACCTGCAAGTTGAGCGTTGGTGATCGTACCAGTCAGACTGGTAGTAGGAAGGTTCGTTGCGTCTGCCAGATCAAATGCAGGAGTTGCATCGGAAGAACCCAGGTCAACAGATACGCCACCAAAGGAAACGCTATCGTTTACAAGTTTGGCGTTGGTAATACTACCTGCCAACTGACCATTACTAATGGTTCCTACCAGACTACTGGTGGGGTAGTTAGTAGCGTCAGAAAGGTTGAATGCTGGAGTAGAATCAGATTGACCGAGGTCGAGGTTTACTCCACCAAAGTTGACGCTAGTGTTAGTAAGTTTAGCGTTAGCAATACTACCTGCCAACTGGGCATTGGTAATGGTACCAACCAGACTGCTAGTAGGATAGCTAGTAGCGTCAGAAAGGTTGAATGCAGGAGTTGTATCAGCAGCACCCAGTGCCAGAGTAACACCGCCGAAAGCAACAGTGTTATTTGATAACTTGCTATTAGCAATACTACCAGCCAACTGTGCGTTAGTGATAGTACCAGTTAGACTGCTAGTAGGATAGTTAGTAGCGTCAGAAAGGTTGAATGCTGGAGTAGCATCAACAGCACCAAGAGTAACCTCTACACCACCGTAAGATACTGTGCTGTTAGTAAGTTTGCCATTAGCAATAGAACCTGCTAATTGAGCATTAGTAACCGTACCAGTCAGACTAGTAGTAGGCAGATTCGTTGCATCTGCCAGGTCAAAGGCAGGAGTAGCGTCTGTGCCACCCAGATCAACGGATACACCACCAAAAGAAACGCTATCGTTTACAAGTTTGGTATTAGCAATAGAACCCGCCAACTGTGCGTTGGTGATGGTTCCTGTTAGGTTAGTAGTTGCTAATGCACCATCAAAGGTAGTGGCAGTTGCAACACCAGAAATAGTCAGTTCATCAACGGTCTGAGATCCAGTTACTGTCAGACCAGAAGCAATATTAGCTCCACCGTCAACGTCAAGAGCACCAGTAACGGTTGCACCAGCAGCGACCTTCAGGGTCGTAGTGTCAGCAAATGTTACAGTACCAATACCACTAACATTGATGGCAGCAAAGGTTGCTCCAGATCCACCGCCAAGCACGTAGGACTTGATTCGTGAGGCAGCAGTCTTCCTGTTCGTTCCACCACCACCATCATCTACGATGAAGAGGTCAGCATCAGTAAGATCTGCGCCAATATCAGTACCACCGTCGATGTTCAACACCGAGAGAGGAGTAGTAATATCAACTTCTGAAGACCAGGACATATTGCCCGATCCGTCTACCTTCATGTATCCGCCTGCTACAGCAGCCGCGGGAAGGATATAATCTTGACTAGAAGTTAGTGCTGCTGGTGACTTGAGGGCAACATAATGGTCTCCATTATTTGCACCTTCTACAAGACGAACAGCAGATCCAGATGTTGATGTTTCTCTTTCCCAGTAACGAGCAGATCCAACAATCTTGTTATTATTTGTTGTAGAATCAATACCTACAAATAGGTCAAACTCGTCTACAACCCATCCTGGTTCACCTGCTTGGAGACCGGGAAGTGCTGAGAAATTACCTCTCTTGAACTGTAAGACAGGAGCTGTCATTGGCTATTATACGCTAATTAGTATGCCGTTAGTCACTGGAAATAACAATTCCGATCAAGTCAAATAATAGTTTGTAGTAATTACAAAATAATATTTTATACTGTATGAAAATATTTATGTCTAGAATGACCCTGCATCAAGGTCAACCTTATCATCTAAAGCATCATCTAGATACTGAAGTGCTTCAGCAGATATCCCTGCACTAGGGGGTGCCCCTCCAGGAACGGTTGATGCTCCTGTTGCAGCATCGATCACTTCGTCAGGGTTTACAAATTTGAATGAGGATGATGATGCATCATAAACCAAAACAAACCTGTTTTGATCTGCATCTGTAAGATTAGATGTATCCACATCTGTAAGTTGTGTCATTCGATCCACGTCGCTTCCTCCTGCACCACCTGCTCCTTGTAAATTTACAGTAAAACTTTCAGATGGTCCTGAAGAGACAAGACGTACTGAAAATTGATTATTCTCTAATTGTACGTTCATGCAATCGTTCCATTGACTTGCGACTGACCATGAATTACTTTCGTTACTTTGGAAGTAATATCATTTGTGATCAAGACATCGTAATTATAACGACCACCAGTAATGATACCGGTTTGAGAGTTTGTTAGACTAATAGTAATTTTACCCGCAGTTGGTGCAGCACCAAAAGTTACTCCAAAACCAATAAATCCAGCATCAACACCCGCATGCTTACTCATCTTTGCGGCGATGCTGTGATTCGTTAGATTTAGAGGTAATCCAGTGGGTGCGGTTACTGAATAGGTAGCAGAAAAGTCAGTACCTTGTTCAATTTGAATATTTACAACTGGTACTGCCATATCTTCTTAGAATGTCACTGTATTATTTATTCAAATGCTTGTGAATTAGATCTTTGAGTTCCTTGATCTCTCCTTCTAATTCACTAATTCTACTATTCTGCAATCGTCGTGAATTTCGATCTGCAATATATTTTTTATATCCAGTGGTGTCAGTTGACACCACCGCACTCGTCGTGAGATCCTTCTCCAGGTTCGGATAGTTCTCCACTTTCGCTCTCTTGTTCATAAAGCAACTCCCATAGAAATCCCCAACTCATTCTTCTAATGGTCTCTTTTTGTTGATCCTTTTGATGATTTTAGCATAAGCAATCTCCGCTGGTGTATAAGTACCAGGGAACTTCTTAGCAATTTCTAGGATTTTTTTAGCAATCTTTCGATCTCCTTTGTTTCTTTTTATCATGCTACTGCAATAGTACGGAAGTCAAGTAGTTCTGGTGCCTCAGACTGATTGTTAGAATTGAATACAATCTTTATTTGGAAAGAAGTAAATTGTGGCAGGTCGTCAGCAGTGTACTCATATTCGTTGAACGAATTTTTGAGACTTGGCGAAACGTTTCTATCAGGCAATCCACTGTTGTTGTTATCATTGATAACATCACCAGATGCATCTAAGTTATTGAATCCAGGCATGGGTTCAAAGACTTGATCAAACTCAGAAGTGTCTTCTCGCTTGAGACGATAGAAAACACGCATTTCACAATTAGCAGGACGATTAGCAGCAAAGAGAACTTTCAGTGATGTAGAAGGATTCTCAAGTCCAATTTCTTTAGTCTGATAAACCATGGTATGTGGATCATCAAGTACGTTGGAACGACTATCTGTCAAGAAGTTAGTAATTGGTTTGTTGATCCTATTAGACTCAGTAAGAATAGAACTTTTGAATACATCAACTACAGGTGATACATTTTCATTGTCAGTGGTAAGAGTTGCCTCAAAGGTGAATGATTTAGCACCAGGCAGTGCAAGGATAGAGGACTTTGCTTGCTCATTCTTACGTGAAGCAATAATACGAGTAGATGACAACTTAGTACGTCCAAGAAGGGAGATATCCTCAAACCCTTGGTCTGTGAAAGAAGTCTCATTACCATCAACACTGGTTCCACTAGTAGTGCGAATTTTACCAGTTACTTTAGTTCCAATTGGTGTACTGTGAGAGATGTTAGGATTGACAGTATCGTACACGATGTTACTAGAACCACATGCACCGGCACCACCACCCACTTTATCTTTTGCGAATAGAACACTACCACTAATTTTCAGGAAATAACTATCCAGAGCAATCTTACCTTCAATGTTATTAGTAACATCAATCAGGTCATGATCAGTATTGATCTTACGAAGAGACATTCCAGAGAATTCATATTTTTGAATTGGAGTGTCGATAGCATGATCGATAGCAATGGTGTTATCAATAGAACGAACAATTCCGGAAAGTTGGTTTGTGCCAACAGTGGTATAGGAAATAATCTCGGCACCAATTTTTGTGTATCCAGGGTTGCTTGCAGATACCTGTGCACCTTCAAAGAAGTTGAATCCTGTGCTACTTGCAACACTAACAACAGAAGTCAAACTTGCAGCATAACCAACAGTCAATCGGGTTGGGATGCTATCGCCACCAACATCAGACAAGGAGACAACAGAGTTTGAAGAATGGTTACCATGACTCAGATGGTTGACTTTCAAGTGACGACCATCATATTGGTCAGAGTTGATAGTAACAACCTTGGGAATAATGTTAGTTTGAACAGATGCAATACCTGCTTGAGGACCAGCAGATGGGATGTAAGAAATTGAGTCAGTGGTATTGAAGTCAGGACCAGAGACGTTAGTTATTACAAGTGCACTAGTATTAGTAGTAACACCGACCGTCAGGACAAGGTTCTTACCAAGACCCTTGGTTCCAAGGTTGGCAGTTAGAGTATCACCAACAGCATAACCCTCACCAGTGTTATCTGTTTTGACAGTTGCCCCAGTAATGTTACCACTAGAGACAGTCACCACACCAACTGCATTCTGGCCACGACCAGTAGAAGTGATGAAGTTCACCGTGCTGTAAGTACCATCTTCGTAGTCGGTACCGGCTTTAGTTATAGACAGAGTATTTGCTGCTTGACTGAGGTGAGACAAACGAGAAGCAACTGTTCCTCTGGCATTGGTATTGTTTTCTTGAGAAACAACTACACCCTCAAAAATATGAGGACTGTCAGTACCTGACGCAAGACCAATGTATACGCGCTTAGAGAATGTTTCAATAGGATTCTCAGGCAACTTATTACGTTGGTTGAACAAGTTCAACTGTGGATTGTACAACCGAATTGATCCAGGTTGTGTAGTGAACTTTGCTTTGTATGTCCTATACTTCAGGTCTTCCAACTGCGATGCAGTCCAAGTAAAGTTGCTCTGTGCTTTGAACAAAGAACCTTGATCAGGTTGCTTAGCAACAATAACTTTCTGGAACTGATTCAAGTCAGCAGTGGTAATGTCTGCTTCGCCAACTTGAGAAATCCAGGCATCATATTCGCCAGATGCAGAACCCAAATATAGTGCATAGTTGCCTTTGGGAAGATATACTGGAGCACGGAATTTGAAGTTTGTCGGTGCAGTTCCATCGTTAGAAATTGCAACCTGTTCTGGGTTCAATTCAACTTCACTATTTTTCATCATCTTGGCAGATGGATAACCATTTTCCAAAGAAACAATACGAACTTTGACTGGAACTTCTTCTGCTTTACTCTGGAAGAACATGTCCACAGAGGTCAAGAAGATACCAGGGTTTTCCGTAACCTCAAACGACTGTGCTAGAGGATCGTCTTCGTTGACTTCCGGCGGTGGGGGTTGGATAACATTAGTGACGTTATTTACAACGTTTGTAATGTTGATAATAACCGGTTCGGGTAGAGCAGGTTCTGTGCGAATAACAGTAGTTTCTGTAATTTCAAATCCTTCAGAGAAGAAGTTTTGCGTAGAGTTACTGAAGTTCTTACCAGGAATCTGATCCTCAGGTTTGATCTCAAGCAACTGGGCAGTGTTCTCTCCATCTTGGAAAGTATTTGGTGGAATGTAGAAACAACCTTGAACACAACCAGTAGAGTCAGATACCAAGCGAACATCATTTACTGTTGCCTGTGCACCACTAGTCTCACCAACCAGAAGCATGCCAGGAGTCAGGACTCCGAAGAAGTTGGAGTCGGACTTTTGGTTCAGGGACGAACAATCAACGTTCAGAACAGTTGTGGTCTCTGAGTAAGAAGACGACAATCCAACCGTAGAGGAGTATGGGTTGTCACCGTAAGTGATTTGTGGGTTGGCGAAAGGACCTGCCTTGTGGTTAGGTGCTGCCAATCGGAAACGGATGTCAGCAGAAGTAGTGGCATTCTGCATTGTGAACATGTAACCGATGATAGTCTCACCAGTCTGGAAAGATCCACTCTGAGGAGTAACCTCAACCAGTTTAGGGACGGTATAGAAGTTATCATCAATCATATCGGTACCAGACCAATATGAATAGTGACGGGTATGTGGTTTCAGGACAGTTGAATTGAATTCAATGTTCTGCTCACGCATGAACGGAACTGGTTCAGTCTCAGAGATGAAGTCATTTGCAAATCCTTCACCCTCAGTGATCGTCTGTTGGACACGATCGACATACACATCAGAATCGGGAACCAACTGAAGCACACCGTTCCAGTCACGGTACATGTAGGGGTTGACACTCTCCAGACGGGTAGCGTAGGGTTGGTTACGATCTTCAACTTCCTCATATTGGAGAGTCACTACATCTCCAGTCTTTTTGATGTTAGGAGAACCTAGATCTTCGGCAAAACGAGGATCCACGGCAGGATCAGGTGCACCAGTCAAACCAACAACACTATTAGATCCAATCAAGAGATCAATAGAGTCACGTGTTTTCTTAGGTGTTAGTTTACCAGCATCAATTTCATATTTGATTTCTGTCTGTGTCTTATCTGCAACATCAAATGATCTGAATGGATCAACAACAAAACCATTCTTGAAACGATCAAGTCCAGTATCAGGATCTTTGATAGTCAAACTTTCTGTTCTAGACTCAAGCAAAGACAGTGATGTAATTTCTTCTAGATCGTCAATACGATTCTCCAGTTTGCCGATATCCTTCATGGTATATCGACGGTTTGCCTTGAATCTTATAATAGTTTCTAAGCGAGCATCATAAATGTATGGTTGATACTCGATAGTTGCAAGTTCAAAAGCATTACCAATAGTGTCTGGAAGAACCGGATTATCAGAAGGAATACCTTCTATAATACTAAAAGAGTTATCTGGATTTAGATATAAACGATCTTTTCTTCCCTGATAGTAACTAAAGTTGAAAATAATATTCTCGTTAGACTCAAGAACATTAGGAACAGACTGTCCACCAGAAGCAAAACTACGAGAATCAAACTCAAAGGGAGAACGACTACCAGAGTAAGGTGCTACCCTAGGACGTAAATCAATGATGTCACTGTTACGAACGTTTGCATAAGAAGGAATTCTGTCATACTCCGCCTTCTCATAACTAGATGCAGTAACAATATCACCAGCATCCTGAGCATTGACCTCATAGTGGTCAAAGAAAATCTTCAAACGACCTTGAGGTTCACCAGCATTTTGCTTACGAACCAAACGTCCAAAGTCATAATATTCATCCCTTTGACCGTTATCCAGAACAAAGTTCTTACGGATGTTAGGATCACCAGGAGTGATGACAGAAACATTTGCCTTGACACCACTAGTTTCAAACAGAATCTCTTCAGTTTCAATAAAGTTGCGTGAGTTTTTAGTAAAAATTTCAATAGAAGTGCTACCACTACGCGCTAAAATACAAGCAGCACAACCAGAAGACTGTCCAATACCAATTTCACCAACAATCAAGTCAGTATTATTGTTATTAGGACCAGTAAATGATGATAAAGTTATAGCTGGTATAGTTGGATCTCCAGCCCCAGAAGACTCAAATACAGCATGAACCTGAACGATATCTGGGTAGTCAAGTGAGACTTCTCTATCTTGAACTCGTTTCCCGTAAATTGAATTAGCGGTAAGACCATCAGAAAGACCTGCACTACTAGAGTTACTAGATCCATCTACCACAAGAGCAGTAGATTTTGTAAGAGTCTTTAGTTTAGAAGATATGTTTGTTTTCTGTTTTGTAACATGAACAATAACATTTGAAGACTGACTAGCAGTCAATCCAGAAATAGTACCAGACTTACTACCACCAGTGAATACAATTTGGTCTTCAGATAAAGTTTCAATTGCACCATTATTGTAAGCAATAGTATAACGCTCTTCATCAAACGCAGAATATACAAAATCAGTACCAACCAAAGATGGTAAAGTCAACTGACCACTACCATCGGTTGATTGATTTGTCAGTTCTTGACGAGTAGAAATAACAGCATTAGTTAGATCAACGCTCTCAACATTACTGTTGGGCATTTCTGCGAATAGGAAACCTGAGTCGGAATCAACTAATTTGGGAGAGACAACTTTTAGACCAGTGATTGCAACAGTGCTACCAGGCAAATCATGATATGCAACACCAGAAACTGCTGCGTTAGCACTTTCTACCAAGGTTGCACTTTGATTAGTCCCTGAAATAGCAGAGACCTGGTTATAAACAGTATCGCTTTGTCCAGAGACGTTATAAGCAACGATATCACCTATCTTGAGACGCTTTGCCCATCCAGTAGAACCGGAGGTCAATGCGCCACCAGAGGTCAGGAAGAATTCTTGTGAACCGAAGTTGAACTGTTCTTCAAGAACAGTATCGGCAGCAAATGTACGACTACCACCTGTAGAACGGACAGACTTCACATCTGCCATGCCATACTCACGTACTTCAGTGACGATGCGACCTTGGTCTTCTCCATTCACACGAATGGGTTCATCGAGCAAGAACTTACCAGCAGTTTCGCAAAGAATAAGTTCTGCACTGCTGGTGCTACTACGAAGCATACCACGAGCACCAGAACGAGTACCCTCAACTAGAGCAGGTGCATTCAAAGTGATTGCTTGGTTGACAGTTACCTTAGTATCTGTGACAATATCAAACAAGAAGAGTTCAAAAACTGAACTATTGCCGGTGTAGGATGTGTTTTGAAGTTTATAATCGTAGACGCGAGCACGACCGATGCTGTCACCGGATGCAGTTGATTTATTACTATCAAGACGCTCACTACGGAGGTCAACAAAATCAGAGTTAGCCGCAGCAATAGCAATCTTGGCTGCACTCAATGTATTGTTGACACGGAGGCGATTACCTGCCTCAAATGGGATTGCACGATTTTTTACTTCGTTTGTGGTACGAGGTTTCTTGACATCAATAAATCGAGTACCAATAACTCTCGTTTCAAAACCTTGCACATATGCTTTACCAGGACCAACCCGGATACACATCAAATCTTTGGATGGTTTGTTACCATCTTCAGTCAGTCTTGATGCACTGAATTGACCAAAATTAGAGTACCGATCATTTAGACACTCTTTTGCTTCTAAGTCAAACTTATTGACAAAGTAATTGCCACTTTCGTCAAACGTACGACGAGCAAATTCTTTAGCAATTTCGCTGTAGACAGTACGATCAACTAACTGCTTGACTTCACCATTATCTGCACGAAGTAGTTCAATAAAGTTTTCATCATTGAAATCATCCAGACTCTTACTTGACAGAGAAAGACTAATCTTCAGTCTATCTGCACCCGGAGCAGTAAAGTTAGAGAAACCTGCTGCGTTATCATACAGCGTAGAATCCTCTACAGCAGTGATGATCTCCTCAACTACTTGGAATCCTACACGCAAGGAGGGAGCGTTGCTGTACTGGTCTAGTAGGAGGGTCTGAGTGGGTACTTCAACGAAGGCACCACGTGCAAAGAAGATACCACGAATCAAGGTGAAAGCAGAACCTGCACCACTTGCATTAGAATTGAGGGCAGTAGCGAAATCAGAACCCTCAGTAATAGTTGTTACTCCATAAGTGAAATCTTTCAGAGTAACTAAATTTTCTCCATCTATGAAAGTAGATGTTGAAAGATCTTCAGAACTAGTTTCATACTTGATATAAAGTGTAGTGCAATTGTCAGTAGAATTTTCTGCTGACAGAACAAGAACTACTTGAGCAACGACGCCAGAAATTTTGCCTTTGATCCGGAGACCAATCAAATTGTCATAATAGAGTTCTACAGGAACACCAAAGAATGTAGACTCTACCTTGACATAAGTATAATCAAAGTCATAGTTGAACTTACCAGGGATTACAACAGATCCCTCTTTGAATATATGTTTACCAAATTTTTCAATCTGTCCTTGTAGGATAGACTGTAACGTTGTCAGTTCTCTAGCTTGAACAGGAGATCCTGGTTTGAACAGAACTTTGTTGAAATTCTTTTCAGAATCAAAGTCGTCAAAATATGGACTGACATTTAGGTTGGTGTTCTGTGGCATCGTATCAGAATTCTAAGATAATTTTGATATCTTCTCTTTGGTTTGTCGCTCTAGTAACTTCTGGACGATTATCTACGTAGATAATATCGCCAGAATACTTTTGGATTTCAGGAGAAGCAATACCAGAATTGAAAGTTTGTCCGAAGTAATAAGTGCGGTTGTTTACAGATGTAGATACACCAGTAAACCCACTATCGATAGTAAGAGTCTCTGTGCCAGTGGTTGTTTGGACCACGACATTCAAAGATCCGCCTGTACCAGGGGTTTTCGTAAACCTATTTAGACGGTATTGATGCATGGATGCTGTATCTCCATTGGCAACACTACGATCTTGCCAATATTGGAGAACTTGGGTTACAGTATCGTATCCAATAATTTTACCAAGAGCAGTAGAACCAATACCTACTGTCTGTGACAACTGCCCATCAGTCTGTACTGACATGGTAGTAGAAGCAGCACCAGTCAAACGAATACCATACAGACCAGATGCAGTAGGAGCATCCAACAGGTTAGTGCTACCACTAACAAGAGGATTCTTGATAACTCCAATACGAGCAAACTGGTTACCTGTAGGGAAGTCAGGATTGGTAACGTCTGAGTTCTCAATACGTGAGTAAACTAGAACTTTATTAGAACCTAGTTCACGGTAGATGTCAGCACCATGCCCACCTGGAGGAGGAATAATTACTGAGAAGGATGCTCCAGAACCATTGACGACGGCATTTAGGTCAAGGGTTGCAAATGTATATCCAGTACCACCATTGGTGACCTGTACTGTTGTCGGTTTGCCATTGACAAAGGTAACAGACGCTACCCCATCTTGACCATCTCCACGAATGGGAACTCCATTCTTTGTACCAGAGAACTGATATGAAGCACTAGAAGTGTTCTCAATAACAATAACTTCAATCTTTCCATCAACAGCAGCATTACGAACATCTGCTACATCAGTGTTTTTTGCCCAGTCACGGGGGACTGGAATATAGTCGGCACTATCAAACTTGATAATGTCACCTGGTTTGATAGTATAAAGATACTTCCAAATATATCCATCACTTTCCAAACGAGGTTGGAGATCAGTGTGCACTGGTTCTTGGAGAGAAATAATCCCCTTACCACTATTTGATGGTGCAGCACCATTGTAGACACATTCATAAACTCGGAAGTCCGAGTTGATGATATAATAATTAGAATTGTAAAGGTTAGTTGAACTAGTGTTTGGACTTAGGTTATCAATACTGTAGTCATGACGATACATTTCATAGATAGACCCACTAACCCAATTATTTTTACGGATAACTCGAAGAACATCAGTTGAATTGATTTTCTTTGCAGAAATCAATGTGTCATAGATTTTATCGTGTTCATCGAAATTGTCGATGGGTGCAGGGGTGCTGGTGTTCCAATCCGAAGATACATCAGTGGCGTTTGGTAAGCCAATAAAAACATAATAACTGTTATCAGTGGTCGAAATACCACTAACAAAGTTAGATGCGTTCAACACCCTAATTTGATCAGTTATAATGGCTGGCATTACGCTAGTGAACTTTATCTTTTTATTTATGGGAGATCCAAGAGTAATCTGCTAGTTCTCACAACTTCAGGTGCAGTGGACAGACCAACTAGACCTTCTGTAGAGTTGACAGCAAACGAAGTACCTATAGTTCCACAGGTAACTTTTGCCCAACTAAATGTGCCATAGTTGTTACCTACATCACTACTCAGACCTACAAACCCTGATGCTAGACCATGGTTTGTTTCGAGATTGACATGAACTCTAACAACTTGGGAGGCAAGATCTTCGATATGTGATGCTTCATATACACCATCTAAGAATTCTGTAGCAATACCAACTGTTGTAGTTCTATCTTGAGAAAGTGCGGTTACACCGGTACCAACATTAGATCGGGAGATAACAAAGTAATCACCGGTACTAATACCGGTCTTGGATATACCACCATATTTATTGACTCTTGCTTGAGCATTGAGTGGGATATGGAAGTGTAATTGCATTGCTTTAGCACTTACACCTACACCACATATAGTTCCCTGGTCACCTGCAATGTTAGCAGTTTCGATACTAACAACAGGTTGCACATAAGTGGTAAGACCAAATCCAGTGGTGGGTCTAGCAGTGTCTACAATCTTGATAGGGAAATCTGATATTGGATTGAAGGTATTACCCTCACTAAATCTAAATCCAAGAGCACCACCTTGCAAGTAAACACTACTGTCACTGCTAGCAATATTTTTGATTATTCTGGAAGATGGGAAAACATTTCCAGCAAGTTCAATACGAGATTTACTAACTTTTACACCGTCTACAAAAGTATCATGTCTCTGCTTAGTCCATCGCAGAGGACGAAGTGGATCTTTTACATCAGTAATATTAGCACCCTTATAGTTTGTAGTAAGAAGGGTATCGCGACTCAAAATATCACGAACAATTCGTCCATCTTGATCAATAATCTTCACACCATCACCTTTCTTGATGGACGCGAGGGCACTAGCACTATCAATATCAGAGTCGGTTCCTCGGTAGAATAGAATCTGACAACTAGACTCTGCTACAGGAGGTTCAGTAAATTCAATTCTAGTTCCTCCAGAGAAATTGTATGCAACACCTGGTTTTTGAAGGACATCATTGATGAAGATCAGCAGAACATCATCAAGACTAATTGGACTACCTTGAAGTTTTTCAATACTAAGAACAACATTGTTATTCTTCAGTTGGAACACATTCTTACGACCATCAAATTCACTACTTATATCATCAAGAATTTGTAACTTACCAAACACCCACCCAGTAAACTCATCATCTGCGGTATCTTCTACTGTAAAGATAGCGTTTTGGAAATTTGCTCCAATGGTGCTAACAGTCGGAATACCAACTACATTGAGGGTCTCCCCAACGGTATACCCATACCCAGGATTAGTGATCGTGAACTGACCTAGACTTTTTCCAATACCGATCTCAACAGAAATGCTAGCACCCACACCAGTGTTAGAACTTTCTAGTTTTACATCATCATATAAACCAGGTTGATAACCAAAACCTTGACTATTACCAATAGAAACAACAATACCCCTTCTAGGTAGTTTGTTGGCATTTACATCATCGGTGCTAATGACCTCTACACCACCAGGAGTTTGAGATCCAGTGAATCGAACGGAAGTAATACCTGTTGTAGAACCACCAATAAAACTATAATCAGTAGAAGGTTTTTGGAAAATATTATTGATTAGAATAGCACCAAAGTCGCTAGTAATGCCTGTAGTATTACTACCATCAGAAGTCAAGGTAAATGTCTTACCAATACCAGTAAAATTTTGTGCGATGTCGTCAACTAAAATATTGCCATCATAATCACTTCGAGTAAATGCTCTACCTTGGAAAGAACTACCAACAATATCGTCAGCAAAGATTAGGGTATGAGTTCCAATACCAGCAGAGGTAAGTGCAATTGGTTGATTAGTTACTGCGTCATCTTTAGTATCTGCAAATTTGAATGTGTTAGGAGCAGATTGAATAATAAAATACTCTTGGTTAGTAACCAATGGTAATGGTGGATTCAACGAACGAATCTTGATAGCACTTCCCGTTTCAAGATTTTCTGTAAGTATACTAAAGTTGTGGTTTGTTCCTAGACCAACGATAACATCTGAATTGATACCAACTTGTCTACGATTACCACCAAAAGGAACATCTACAAAAGTAATTTGATCTCCAATAATGTTATAATCACCAAACACCATCATGACGGTGGATCCAGAAGTATGGGATTGTAACTTAGTTCCTAACCAACTCCTATTTACAAGCAGTTCATTTGGATTGCCACCAACATCGGTGACTTGAACCTGCATGATCTCATCACCGATCTTGAGTAGACTATACGGTTCAAAATCACTTGCATCAGATAAGGTAACCGTATTATTAGCAATAGAAACTAGTGTTGTAGTAGAAGTTTGCCGTGGATAAACCGGAGACTGAACAATATTGTCAATCAGGATAATGCACTTGGTGTTTAGTTTCTTTGCAGTAAAAGTATGAGTAGCACCTACACCAACAGTTGTAATACCAATAGGAGAATTCTGTAACGCTAATGCTTTTGTTGCTGCCAGACGAATCTTATTCTCATCAACCTTGATTGCAAACACACTCTTAGGTAATGTAGTTGCAGCACCAACCCCATTCAGTCCATGCTGAATTCCAATGGGGAAAGTTGTCCCAGTAAATGCTACATTAGGATGAGAATCATATATCAACTCCTCACCAGTCCGATAGAAATGGTTAGAGATAATAAAGGAGTCGTCTCCCAAAAGAATGTCGGTTGTACTATCACCAATAAATTCTTTCTTGAACAAGGGATCTCCCTCATGTTTCAGATCGAACGTACGAAGAAAGGTCTCTTGCTCAGAGTTGAATTTTTTGTTGACGGACCCTAGTAGAAATCCCATTAGATTGTTATGGTTGTGTCGTTTGCGACGTTATCAGGTTTGTCAATTCGGATTTCAGAAACCCTGACAATGTAGTCTTTGTTTGCTAGTGGAGTAAACCGCAAACGCATATTGTTACCACTGATGTTTATATCTATGGCACGAATATCACGCTTGATATTAGTAGCATTAGATAGGTTATTGTATACGTTATAATTTGAATATCCTGCAAATGCATTTGCGGATACGTTGAACGATGAGTATACATTATCTGTGGTGTTATGCACTTCAATAAAATACTTCACTGAAGTATAGTTAGTATAATCTTTAGAAGAAACAATAACTGCGGAAGGAGTGGCAGTAGCAGCAATCTCTGTGCGATCAGCATTCAACTCAGCATCACCCACATCAAGTTTAGTAATATCCGAAACATTCAGTCCAGCAGTGGTAGCAACACCAACAGAGGTGGTCAAAGTTCTGATAGTAACTGCCTGGTTCGCTGCGGGAGTATATTGGAGTTTGAGAACTCCGCTATTTTGAACAATGTCAAAATCTCCCAAGGTGCTGCCAGAATCCATGTTGCCATAATCTGAGAACAGGACACCACCAGTGCCATCTGCCAAGAAGTTATATTCCTCAAGGTCAGTTTCACTATTGCTAGAGTGAACAACTAAAATTGTTCCTGACTTGAAGTTAGAAGCATCAATATCCTGAATAGTATATGTTGAGGGAGAACCAATTGCAGAGAAAGCAGAGGAAATACCAATCTTCTCGATGTTGGCATAGGAAGTGCTTCCCGAACCAACAGAGTTGAGAACTCCTTCCTTATAGAACGTGATGTCGTATGTGTATGTATTATTGTAAGGTTCAAACGAGACTTCAACAATAGTTCCGTTTTGATTTACAATAAATTCTCCCAAATCAAATGCATCTGACAGATCAGAATATTGGTTGATATATGCATCAGTTCCATCTGTAAAGACAGCAAACTCACAATACTGAGTAGCATTGTATGAAATTCCTAGAGAAGAATCTAGGACAACTTGAGCATAATATTTGACAGCAACAGGACTATTAGGAGAAGCGGTGTCAAACTCATCAATAGCAATTGTTTTGATGAGGTTTGGATCATCATAGAACTGGGGACTAATATCATCAATCTCCAGAACACGATTAGATTTACAGATCAGAGAAGAACCAAAACGTGCGGAGTTGAAAATAATCTTGTCACTCAGCGTGTTGGTTGAATTTGGTTCCTCATAAACCAAGTCAAAGTTATGGATATTGGACAGGGAGTCTTCAGTATCCATCAGAACTACAGACTTAGAGATTGTTCCTACGCCAACACTTACAGTAGAGGTTTGTCCAATACCAGTAGATTGTGATGGGATCAACAGGTCAGAATGCTTTTTGAATCCCGCGATGTGTGCTAGTGCATCAACCGGTTCACTCCATGAAGAAATTCCAACAGTGCTCTTCAAAGAATATGCGAATGACTGATAATAATCACTATCTTGGATGCGTTGATAGAAGTTAGACAATTGCCCAACAGAATCCTCCCAACCAAAACGTTTTTTGAAGACTACATCAACATCAAAGTTTCCAGTAAAGGTTTCTATATTTTCAATAGTACCCCCTGCACCAGATAGTTCAGCAGTAACACTGTCACCAACTTGGAATCCATCAACGTCATTGACACGAATGACATTTCGTGTTTTTCCTTGCCCAGAAACAATTTTAGAAGTTTTAGAATTACTCTTATTGATAATTTTTTCACCTTTGAAGAAGTTACCTTCTTCTAGAGTCACTTCAAACTTAGCAATGTCCTTATCATTACTAACTGTACCAAATGTTCCCAAATCATATATGCCTGGATCAACGGGGACCTCATAAGTAATTGTTGCTTTGTCGATAAGACCGACAGCCGGATCGACTGCCGTTAGAGTAAAGGTATCAAATCCAAACGTGGAGGAGTTATATCCATGACCAGAAGTTACCCCAACATTTTCAACAAATACGTTATCACCAATTGCAAACGGAATGTTGGTTGCAGTAAATCCTGTATTAGGAGTTTTTAGGGTTACAATAACATTAGGAGCACTGTATGCGACAGTTACAATACCAACTCCATTGCTGTTGTTGATAGCAACCATCTTATTATCACCACTACTCAGATTATTACCTCCACTAATGATGCGGACTCCAGATACACTAGAACCAAGAAGTTCTGCTTTGATTTCAGTATTAGAACTAACTTCGTTCTTCTTCGTGTTATAGATGATTAGATCTGGACCTATCAGATAGTTCTTTCCAGTGCTAGTGATAGCGACGTTAGAAACGGTAAAGTTATCTTTCAGGAAAATAACCTGAGGCATTTCTGCCTCTGGACGTAAGGTTTTATCTGAAGGATAATCATAACCAGATTGGATAAGTTCTACAGTATCCAACTTACCAATATTTGAACCAGAAGCACGTAACAATGCAGATGTTCCAGTTGTTGACCCAATGGTTACTTGAGGGAGATCTTTATACCGAGCACCCTGAGAAACTAAACGAACCTTAGCAATTGGACCCTTCTCATTTTTAGAAGTAGTGTTATAATTGATATCTGCTGTTACTGAAGTGTAACCAACACGTTCTGGGTTTTCAAATATGTTGAATTTGAAAGTATCATTGGTAGTAGAACTAACAGACGATTTGGTCGTAAAATCGCTTTGAGTGACTACAATTTTAGTGTAGTCATCAATAGAATCATCAATCTCAATAATTTTAGTATTATCAAATGATTCTAATTTATAGAATAAAGTTCTAGGAATTTCTGGGGTAAAATGCACAGATGCTTTAGCACCAGCAGAACCGGGAGCACCACTATAAAGAACTTCAATGTTAGACTTTCCAGAACCAACAAAGGACTTCTGGTAGGATTGATCTAGATAGAATCCAAGTTTGGTATTGACCAATGATGCATCTGCCATATCAAATTCAAGCAGATCTCCATCAATAACCGTAACTTTAGGGTTTGTTGAAGAACCAATACTTACAAATCTATTACCGGGATTGTAAGTAAGAGCAATAGAACTAGTTCCAGTAGAAACTATGTTCATATCAATTTCATCACCCGGACGTAATGTATGAGGATCTTTAGTAGTAGCAGTTACATCGGTAATTTGAATGTTACCCGTAATTTCTCCTCTGACTGATTTGAAGGAGTGAGTGTTGCCAATACCAATATTACTATAGAAAAGTGCTCGGTTACTAGAAGAACTAATCTGGTTCTGCATAGTGACAACACCAACCAAGTTATTATCAATAACCTGAACAAACAGAGTTTCTGGCAGACTAGCAGACCAACCAGAAGCAGTACCAACACCAGCAGTTAGATATTGAATAGCAGTGCTGTTATCATAGTTGTAAGCAATTTTTTCACCATTGCTAAACGGATGATTTGGTAGGAAGATAGAACCTTTAGGAATACTACGAGAACCACCAGCACCTAAAATTCTTTGGTCGGTGATAGTATGAACTTCTCCTTGACCAATTGATGCACCGATACCCAACTGAGAAGTAGCATCAAAGTAAATACGCTCATCTGTTGGAGTAGAGTCACAACTCTCAAGTCCAAAAGTAAACTTGCGCTCAAGACGATCAATACGTGCCCCATTAGTATGAGCAACCCCAGCAGTGCCGTTCTGTGCACGAATTAGATCAATTTCATTTCGTGTAATACTAATTCCATAAACAAGGAACTGTTCATTATCAATACGAAGGATATCATCAATCTCATACTTACCTGGGTCATCAGACAACTTGATGCTAGTAGTAATACCACCATTGGCACCAAGAGCATTCATAGCAGTAGTCAGACCAGATCTGACAGAACTTACAGTAACAGTATGGCGACCTTCAAGTTCTTTATGGAGAGTAGAAGAGACATCATCAACTCTCAAAGTAGTTCCAGTAACCAAGTTGTGAGGAACAGTTGTGATACCAGTGACCTTGCCACCAGTATACACAAATGTAGTATCAGGGAACTTGTTTATTGTAGAAGTGAATGAACTGATGATTGGACCACTAATTTCAGAAACGCGGGCAATTGCACCAAATCCATCGGTATCACTGTTATCAAATACTACACGATCACCAACACCATACTCATTACCCCCATCAATAATCTCAAGTGAAGTAATTCCTCCACTCTTTGTAGAAACAATTCGCGATTGAACGAATGTGTTTTTTTGAGAATTAGAGACAAAATCGTATGAATTGATATTATAGTTTTTAGTATTCCTAACCAGGTTGTACTTCAGGGGATCAATGTTTTGGTCAAAGTTGAATCCCAGATTCAATACCTCTGGTTGAGATCTGTAAGAATCTCCTACAACATATGGGAAAATAGGTTCTCTACCATTGTTGAATGGACTACTAGGATTAGAAATCTGGTTGTTAGTTACTGTGACAAAGTATGCATATACTCCATTTGGATATTCTGGGGTAACAGTAAATCTACCATTATGCTCGTCAAGGTCCCCAAAACCAGGAGTATATGTATAATCCTCAACAAAGAATCCAGCAGGATAATCTACAATGCTAGGACCATTAGTACGCTGAGTAGATAGTTTTGCATAACTAGACTTCATATATGCAAGAAGACCAGTACCATTAGGATTTGAGAATCCTACCGGTCCATATATGGGGTTGCCGTCATATGCCCAACCAAGTATTGGTGAGTGGGTGTTACCAAGATCTTGAAGATAATTCCTCAAGTTACGTGGTGCATAGTAATTTACATAAGGGTTGCCAAGACTACTGTCTTTAGCGACTTCGTAAAAACCATCATCCGCTGATACATCACCAAAACGTGCATATCGATCTACCTGGTTGACAACCCACTCATTCAAATTTGCAGAGTAGATTGCATCACCACCAGGAGTTTTTGCTGCAACTATAGTTTGAGATTGAGTGTAGTTACCACCCTTATCAATCATCTCAATAGAAGTAATCTGACCATTAGAAATAATAGCCTTTGCCTTTGCTCCCACACCATCACCAGTGATAATAATATCAGGTGTGCTGAAGAAATCTTTTCCTCCAGACTTGATGATAATTTGATCTATTCGACCATTGACAATAAATGGTTGTAGGAATGCTTCTTTACCAATAACAGTATTGACTTCTGGTTTGAAGTTATCGTTGATTACAGTAGAACCAAAGTCAGTACCAGGATTGGTAACAAAAACTCTTTCAACAGTTCCTCTAACAATAGGCGTTGCTGTAGTATTAGAAGTTGAAATACCCTGACGACCACTGATAGTAATTTGAATCTCAGGATCTTTGAATATCTGTGTACCTGTACCAGCAGAAAGGATTGAGATAATATTTTTATTATCTCTGTCAGTGGTTAGTTGAAAACTATCATCAGAAACTTTTGATGTGAAATATTGACTATTATTAGTCAAACCTCCAGCAGGTGCAACATCTGATGAGTAAACAACTACATCACCACTATTGAATCCGTGGTCATCAATATGAATTGTATTTGTAAATGTATTGATACCAGAAATGGTGGTGATTTCTCTGTTATGGAAGGAACCTTCTCCTTCAATCAAAATCTCATCAACTCTACTACGTCTTCTAACAGAGGTAAATCTTTGGATACCTCCACCACTACCAGTAATCGGAATAATAATATCAACATTCTCTGCTAAGGCATTAGACTTAGTTTCAGTAAGACGGAATGAGAAGTCATTAGTTTTTTTGACAAAATATGATGAAGAGTCAATAAGAGTTCCTGGTGTCGTGCCAATACCAATATTGCTTGTACCATTCGTGGTATAGATAACCTCCTCACCATTTGCAAATCCATGAGGTTTGGCAAACAGGAAGGTATCTGTTGAAGTGTTTACCACACCACCAGTTGTTGTGCTGTCAAAATCAATGACTTGAGGCACAGTTTTCATCTTTGCCCGTGCCACAACATCCTTATGGTTGCCACCGAGGATGGATACAGTAGGAACTTCTACATAATCAAGACCTACAGTATCGTCAGCGTCCACTAGGACCTCTTGTAAGGTCCCTTTCATCTGTGGTATACAAGATGCACCCACTCCGGTGTGTCCTGCCTGTGCAACCGATAGACGGGGAGGATTGATGACATCATATCCATGACCTCTATTCAGGACAGTGACAGATTGCAGGGAACCATAGAAAAGTTTATCGGTTGCTTTGTAGGAGTAAATTTCAACACCGTTGACAAACATGCCAACACCACCTTGTGTTGTTTTGACTACACTAGTTGAAGGAAACTCTGGAGTGTTGAATTTGCGGAGCAGTTTCTGAGCACCCAACTCGGTTCCATAAAAAATTGTAGGAGTCAGTTTTCCAGCACTGGATGCTCCAATGTCTGCTGTAGAGAATACTTGGATGTACTGACCACTGCGAACGTTCTCGGGGGTAAACGCTAAAGCAATCTGACTATCATTGATTCTCTTGACAATGTATGACTCACCTTCGGAAAGGTTAGTCAGTTCTGTACCAAGAACGTTTTCATAAACAACCTGATCTCCATCAGATAGATTATGATCAGTAATATCAATTATATTGGTAGCACTATTAGGAGTGAAGAAGGTGCGAATTCTCTTAGATGGAGAAATATTCCAATGAGGAATACTGTTTGATGCAACAAAAACACTACTGTGTGGATCAGAATAAGTATTCTGAACGTCAGCAATAACCTGTTGGTTGATCTTTAGATTACGACGGATTTTATATAAAGTTTGAGGAGTAAGAGTTGAACAAGCAACTGTAATACTATCGTCACTAATAATAGCAGTAATCGTACCGGGAATTACGTTGTTATCAAGGTCGAGGATCTGAATAGAGTCATTAGCAAACAATACATGATTGCTATCAAGTTTGATGTTATAATTATTAGCGCCATTTGAAGTAAATTCTAAAACACCATAAGATACAGCGGTATTGTAAATCCAACTAGACCAACGACGATCATCTTGCTCTACCCCTAGAGTCTTGATATTGATGTCACTAAGTTCCTGTTGGTTGACTGCTTCTCCATTGAAACCACTAAGTGACCCAACAATTTCCAGTTCTACTGGGAAGTTCAAGTCTCCATTTTCATAAGACCTTGCATTGATTCCTTGAGTTATTGTTGAACCAATAGGAATTGCAGAAGCAGTAGGTAAAGTTAGATCAAATTTAGTATAACTCTTGCCTGAGTAGTATAAATTTTGAGAATCTATATTGATAAAACCAGTAGTACCAAAACCAACGGTGGAATCGACAAAAATGGAAACAGCGCCAAGTGGTGCTTCAATAGTTGCAAAGGTCTTATTTGTTTGTTTGAATTCCCCAAAAGTGGTGTTTTCAGAAATAGCAATGCTGTAATATGTTGAGAGACCAACAATAACAGACTCGACATTATAGATGGACCCTTCAGTCTTAGTAGGAGAAGTGTTTTGTTCTAATGGTTCTCCTGAAATTTTCAGAGCATCACCGCTAATACCTTTTGCAATGATGACATCATTGACGATATAATCCGCCGCAGACGGACGAATCATAAATTTGGCGGGTTGAATCATTTCAACCGTTTCGCCATACAAAGCACCAAACAGAATTTTGAATGCTTCTTCCGTTCCTTTAGAACGATAAAAATCTTTTGCTTGACGGATAAAGTTGCTTTGATCAACTCTACCGTGCAGAGGACGCTCCGAGAAACCAGGCAGTACCTGCTTCTTCAGTTTCTTCAGGAACTGGGTCAAGAAAACATTACTAAGGTTTTCTACCCTTACACCAGTATCATGAGTGCCTACACCACTGGTGCTGAAGGTCAGATACTCAGGTTGGTTGGTTTTGATATTGTTTTCAATACCACTAAATCCTCGGGTGCAACCAACGAATGAATTTGTGGTGATACCAGTATATGTAATAATCTCATCATTGATCTTTAGAAGACCATATTTTTGAGGCCAACCTTTTGTTGACAAAACCTCAATAGTTTTTTCAGCACCATCACTATAAGAAGTGGTGGATGTAAAACCAATCAGGTTTTCATTGTTGAGAAAGTCAAGACCCTTGTACTCAACAAGGTTTTCGGCAATATCAATCGATCCCCCTTGGAATTCTTGGGAGATATAATATTGCTTTAGAAACTCTCCAAAATCAGGATTCTCAGCATCTATAGACGCAGGAATTTGACTTTGAACAACCTCGTGAATTTTTACTCGGCTAAGAGAGGTCTCTATCATTTATTCCGATACTATTTCTAGTTAGATGCACCAGTGCTAGTTATAACAGTTCCACGGACCTTCTTATCAGCGAAGTAACTGGACTGTGGAGTAAATTGGGATCCGGAAGTATTTGCACCGGTTGCAATACTATCCCTTCTCATATAGAAGTTGCTCTTAGAAATAGCAAACTGTAGATACAGTTCGTTCTTTGCAAGAACATCATTTGATTGAGGAATCGCCTCAACCTCAATAGTGTTGTCACCCACAAGAGTGGAAGTAATATTGATTGTATCAAGAACAATCTCACCCTTAGCATAATCGATTCGACCAAGATTCTTGGAGATAACTTTGATGCTATCATCCTGAAGGATTTGGAACATAAAGATATTGCCTTTATCATCAGTCACCTTTTGGTCACTAAAGTAACAAGTTCCCACAACACCAGACACAGTAAATCCGGTAGAGCGGATGTTATACTGAGAATCCGGAGCATACATGGTATTGAGATAACAAATCTCATACTGAGCAAACTGATTGAGTTTAGCAATCAGGTCCCTTCTCATTCTCACAAGGGTGATATTTGAAGTGACAGAAGTATCAACATTGTCAATCGTAGATAGAATCTTACTATACTTGAATCTGCCGCCGAATTGGTTGAGTTCTTTGCCAGACCCAAAAGTAGAAAGAGCTTTGATAACATTAGTTTTTAGATTGTCAGTATCCCCAACAAAGTTGGAGTTGTAATAAATGTAAGAATCAATTTCGACGAACAAAAATTTGAGGTCAATAAAGGTAGGAACAATTCCAGCAATGGAATAACTCTTCAATTCATTCAAAAGATTTTTCTTAGTCAAATTTGACAGAAAAGAACCATTTTTAGGTTTGGCAGAAATATAGACCCGACCAAACTGGGGAGGATCTAACTCCTCACCACCATAAGCACTAACAGACTCAATGTTAGGGAAGATTGATGGAAGGATCGCTTCATAGTCATTCGCCGTTACTGCCCTGTATTGGGACGCATAGAGGCGGGGAGCGTAATACTTGACACTCTCCAGGGGTTCAATGCTATCGCCGTTCTGAGACGGTTCTAGAGCAGCTAGAACAGCATTGAATCCAGATTCGGTAGCACCATCTTGATCTTTGAATGTTCCTGCAAAATTGAACTGTTTGACCCCATTACCTGACTTACCATTAGTCTTGATATAACCAATTTCAATGACATTGCCGGAAGACAGTTTCTTACCAAATATACCATCACCAAACAAGACCTCATATTTTTCGTCAGAGGTCTCTTGGATCAAATAAATGTTGGATGTGGAGGTTATACCAATAATGTTATCAACTAAGTTGTAATCTGTTGTAGTATTATCAGAAGAATTATTTCTAATCTTGACTTTGATTGTAGAAGTATCTACATTGTTATTAGGGATCACAAACCTTTGATTAGGTTGCGATTGATCTACAACAAATGTATTTTTGATATATTGTCCCTGATAGATCTCAATGTTTGCCCCAGCTTCGGATTCGACAACTGGGAAAGTAATTTCCTCAGGAATTGAAAATAAAAAACTTGAGTCATTAGTAGAACCATTAGCAATGATTCCTGGTTGAATGCTTACAGTTTCAGTATTAGAATCTAGGTTAGAAACGTCAATAGCAACCAAAGCACGTGCTGCTCTAGATGAACGAGGAACATATCCGATATTACGTGCCAGAGATACAACGTTCTCCCTCAACGTTGCAGAATCAATGAAAGTTTCATTGACCGCCATGTTGGTGTTGTAGGCGCTGCTATATGAATTATACGCTAAAATATTGATTAGAATGGAGAGATTAGACCCCTCAAAATCCATATCTGAGAAGTTGCTGTTCTCCCTCAGATAAGCTTTGATTGAGGTTTTGATGTCCTCAAAATTTAGGTTGGTAAATTGAGTTAGAGCCATTATAGCCTAGTAGGTTCAAGTATGAATGATACTGACTGAGTAGGTCTAGTCAGTCCCACAATGTCGTAACTAATAGTCACCGAAAGTGCATTATTATCAGGTGTACTAATAACCTGAATGTCTGTCAGGTCAACTCTTGGTTCAAAGTTGGTTATTGTAGTCTCAATCTCTCCTCGGATGGGATCAATGTAATCATCGTTCGCTAACTCAAATAACGAAGCGGTAATTCTTGTTCCCAGAAGTGTATTGAAAAATACTTCGCCTAATTGTATACGAACCAAATTTTGAACGGAACGCTTGATGGCATCTTCGTTCTTCAGAGGGATTATGTCTTTAGTGACAGGATGTAGTTTCATGGATAATGAAATATCCCTGAAACCTTCCGAGGTTCTCTGAATAGGCACAGTGACCCTATTATCTCGTATATTTATCTATTTAGAGACACAAAAAAGGAGGTCCCTTTAGACCTCCTCATGCCCCAAGTAACAAATTTCTACATCCTCTGGATGAGGATGACCATTTTTATAGTATTCGTCAGCAAAATCTTGCGAGTATTCCTCCATCTCTGCTTCAGTTATACAAGAATATACTTTCGTACCACATACCCAAATATCATAAAGATCCATATGTATTATGGCAACACTACATTATATAGACAAATCAAAGAATTCGAGTTTTTTCATGTCCAACTCGACATTTTGGATCACACCAAATTTCAAAACCTGCTTTCTGTGCTTCAAGACAGAATGATACGTCTTCACCACACATATCCTGTACTTCACCAGATTCAAAAACTTGCATCTGTGGGGCAAACCAAGGATACTTCATCTTCTCGTGCTCGAAGACTCCGTACTTGATAAGCAACCAACCAAACCCTGTATAGTCACATGTGAATGGTTTGCGACGTTTTTGGATGCCATCTAGCATCTCATGATTCATCACACCACCATTATTTTTGAAATCATCTTCTTCTAACCAATGGGCAACAGATGTTGTTTGACCATCTTCAGTAACATACCATCCACCAGCAATCTCTTTGTCCATCCAGAGGAGACGATAGAACTGCTCTAAACCAAAAACAATATCACTATCAATCCATAATTGATAATCGTACTTTAGATTACCTTGCCAAGGTTTCTGATCAGGACCCTGGAGAACATTAGCACCCAAACACTTACATCGGGCAAAGTTGACCATGGACGAATAGTCTTGGGAGATCTGCAAAGAACCTCCACGCTGCACAATCTCAAAAGCGAGTTGCACAAAATTCTTCAGGTAGATATATGAAACTGTACGACCAGGAAGGCAGAAAACAAACGTTTTTCCTTTTACCAGTTCGCGTGCAGCTTCAATACTAAACTCTTCTGACTTTTGTTTTGCGTCTTCGCTTTCAGGTGGAGTCGTTACCACCCGGAATCCTTTAGCCATGAAATAAAACTAGCTTCAAATCAATTATACCACGTTATATAGGTTAGCGCATCTAGAACACTTTTACGTTATATTTTTCTTTGAAATCCAGTGCATCACCCCAATCATTGACCATTGGTTTCCCTTTTATGTTCAATGAAGTATTCAATAATACAGGACAATCGGTAACACGATACCACTCTTCCAATATTGGTCTTAGAATGCTATCAGAAGTCTCAGGCACTGTTTGCACTCTTGCACTATTATCGACGTGTACAGCAGCAGGAATCTCCTCAGAACGCAGACACTGATAGACATATGACATATACCTAGAGTGGGAATGCTTCATGTCAAAATAATCTTGACAATACTCCTCTAGGATTGCTGGAGCAAAAGGTCGGAATTGTTGACGTTTTTTGATACGATTTACTATTTCTTTGTTTTCAACTTTCCTAGGATCCGCTAAAAGTGATCTATTGCCTAAAGCACGGGGACCATACTCTGCCTTCCCATTTGCAATACCTACAACTCCATTTTCAAGTAAACATTCAACAACTTCTTTAGGATCAACCTTACGGTCAATATTATGCCCACAGTAAGGCGTCCACTGCACTTTCTTACCAGATACCAACAATGCAGCACCTAATGCTGCTCCAGCGTCTCCTGGGTTAGGCATAATCCATAAATTACACATTTCCCGCAATTTGGTATTAGCAACACAGTTTAGAGCAACTCCACCACCATAACAAACATTATTACTGTACTCAAGTGCTATTTTGAAAATTTTAGATAGTTCTTCTTCTAAAACAACTTGTGCACTCTTTGCTAAGTCAAAAGTTGAATTTGTGAAGTCAATATTGACCCCACGATGATTATTCTGAGTTAGAAGTTTTCTAAGTTCAATCTCATGATTATTTTCTCCAAATGCTGCCATACCCATAAAAATATACTCTTCATCCAAAGGACGAAGACCTGCATACTTTGTTAGAGCAGAATACCAAAGACCAATCGATTTTGGATATTTCTGAGACCAAACTTTTGTATATTTCGCTCTTCCGTCAACCATATTGGCAACCCAGACAGAACTACAGTCCCACTCACCAATACTGTCTACAACAACACATGCTGACTGATCAAACACCGAAGTTTGGAAAGCAGCGGCAGCATGAGACAAATGATGGTTGAAATCTACCGTAGGACGAAATCTCAAGTCTCTAGGTTTATTCCAATGTCTCTGACCTGCAAAAAATTGTCTTACACGCTTCGGAAACCATTTTTCATAAAAAGCGTAGACACTATCATAAGTATTCAGTGCCTCTGCCATAAATGCAGCTTCATCACATAATTTTTTGTCATGTTTCTTCTTTGAATATCTTTCGCCATGTGTGGCAAAGATAATTCTATCTTCATGAACTACTGCAACTGCTGAGTCATGAAAACCTTCAGAAAACCCAATCATAAGTCCTGGTCGAATTCCTCATCCATATCATCATCATCTTCGTAAACGAACGGGTCCATTCTGCGAATTTGACGTAACCGCCACTGTGTAAGTAACCAAGAAAACGGATTGAACATATAGATGAATAGTGTTTTATATGTATACTAGATTACTTCCCACCTTTGTGGCAAATAACCGAAATACATCTTGAAATTTTCATATATTGGTGCACACATCTCTTTTGCATACTCCATCGTCTCTTTTGGCATATGCATTACGTCAGATTCCCACTGATCGTTCAAATACTGTATGTGGGGTGCTGCTGGACCTAAATCCGGCACATATACGTTTTTATGAACGTCCTTGATTTCATATCCGATAAAATCTGACAATGATTGAGTTTCTCCATTCCAAAAATCTTCCATAATTGTAATATGACAATTTTCTGATCCAAATGCCATTGCCCACTTCAAAAACATTTCTGCATAACCAAAATCAACACCAGATTTCATAAAATGGCGAACTGGGTCACGAGGATTTTGTTTTTGACGCATAGACCATAATCTACGAATCGGATCTCGGAAAACAATACTAATTTTTACGTCAAAGTGTTTTTTTAGATCAGGAGCAATCGACATGACAAAATTTTCATCACAATACCCATTTGGGTTACTAAAATCTGCTACTGCCTTATACTCATCTTTGATATTGTCCCAATGCTTTTCATAATACTCAATATACTTGTTTAGCGTAAATGGAGGAGACCAAAAATACTTTATTTCTTCCTCAGTCCATTTTCCTGCAACATGAGGGGACTCGTGAGTGAATATTTTTGGTTTTCTCGTTGATGTTGACTTTTTTGATGGTCCAAAAAACTCTTTGTAAAATTTGACACGATCAAAGGTCTTTTTTTCTTGTGCTAAGTTTATCAACCACAAATATCCCTTCTCTTTCCGATGTCCTGTATGACAATACTTGTTATACCAACCTAAAGTATAATATAATGGAGTTGTACCAGACCATCCAGTACCAACATTCAAAAATAGGGTGGGTTTCATGATTTGGAAAGTTCAATTCTAATTTGTTCTCTTGTGTAGTCAGTTTTTATCCCCGCCATAATCATTTGTTGCATTGTAACCTGAATGTCTTCTGCTTGTTCTCTTGTCAATTCTGTGAAGATAATTTTCTTGTCTAGATAGACATCATACGGCATACTTTACCTCGTATTTTGTATAATATATATGATTATGAAACCAACACTACTAATCAACCCTGGCACTGGGTGGTCGGCAACCACACCCATGTTTTACACTCTTGCGTTGGATAATAAGTATGCTCATCAGGGACATTATAAAGAAAATTGGTTTTTGGTGAAACTACAGAGGAATGACGACTATTTCAATGAGGTTTTCAAAAAAGCAAACTCGAAGGCATTGGAAGGAGCAAGACCTAAACGCCCACATGACCATCCTTGGGGTAGAATTCTATCATCTCGCAACCAAATTGCCAAGGACACTCCGATAGACATCTTTTTTCGAGAGAAAATCAGTATTGATGACTACATTGAGTACTATTTGACGCACTGGGACAACATAAAAGGTGATTATGCCGCCGTTTGTGATTTTTGTAACGGAAATTGGGGTTTGGATTATGGATTTTTGAAAGAAATTGCACCAAAAATACTTGATCACTTCAATGTCAAGGTTTTGATGGAATTTCGGGACCCAGTAAGACGTTATTATTCGGAAATTGGAAGTCTTTTTGTCAAAACTCTTGATTTTGGATCAAGAAATCACAACAATTTCAAAGTCCAGTCGCTAGTTCGACAAAAAAAGCACACAAAACTGTTTTTTTACTATCTTTCGCAAGGTTGGTACTCAAGTAATTCAGATTACCAGGGAGGTTATGCCAAATACGTCGATGTATTTGGTAAAGAAAACGTTTATACTGTTATAATGGAAGATTTTTGGGATAAAAAACAAGAAAAAAATCAATTACAACAATTATCAGATTTTTTGTCATATAAAGTTGAAAAAATTCATGAAAATGCCTATGTTCCGTTTATGGGAAAGAATGCTCCACAGTATGAATTTCTCCAAGATCAGTGGGGAAGCGATATTCAAGAATTGAATGACGAAGAATATCAACGAGCACTTCATAGTATGTCTAGATACTATGTTGATTTTTACAGCACTTTCGGTTATATCCCAAATTCATGGAAAAAGTAGTCGCTTATCAAACGACTTTGATGTCATTTCTAATGATTAGAAAGTTAGTCTCTGATAAATACCAGAGGGCATGGAAGATCATGCTTACTATACCATCGCACGAAGTATAAATGAAACTCCTTACGTTTGGATCTTCTTGGACCCAAGGCACAGGGGCGGGTTACGTAGATGGCATGACGCTAGAAGAATATAAAACTTCAGTTGGTATTGCAGGAGAAACTCCTTACGATAAGGATAAGAACAGCGCCCTAACTTGGAAGAACCTTCTTGCTGAGAAGAATGGTTGGGAACTGACTTCATATGCTCGTTTAGGTAACAGCAATATGAGAAACTTCCGTAAGATGGCGGAAGTTCTTGACGGCACTGATGCTGCTGAGACTATTGTTTTGATTGGTGTTCCTCACCTTGCCCGTCATGAAATTTTCATGAACGATGACTCAACAGGAATGAATCCTTCTGGCAAAGGATATGTTGGTGTCCTGTATGCTAATGGATATGGTGACACTGCTAATAAGTTCAAGGCAAAAGATTTTGACATGTTCAAGTATGTCAAGAATCACTATAACGAAGAGAATGAAACTGAGCAACTGACATATAACATTGCTCACTGGAATCGTTATCTGACTAACCTTGGTTATAAGGTCTTCTGGTTTGATGAACTCAACCAGATCAAGTACACCACGGTACCTGACAACTATCTGTTTACTGATCAGGGCGATCGTTCTTTGTTGACCATGCTTGCTGTAGATGCAGGTTGGACTCCTGAAGAGGATACTGATGCATCCGGTCAGTCCAGTCATCAAGATTGTAAGCGGACAAAGTATTTGGTAGAGCAGAAGGCAGTCAACCCTCATGCTATCCTACCCACCGCAGCATCTCAAGTAAAGATTGCAGATTGGATGGACGCTGCAATAAAAGCAAAGATGTAAAGTGAATTGATTTTATTATGAAAAAATTAGTTACCTTTGGTTGTTCATGGACCTTTGGGACCGGTTCTGCCTTCGACCGAGGCATGAGCAAATTGCAGTATAGGAATGTCTCTGCGGATAAAGAACTATGCAGTCAGAATTCTTTCCGTACAATCCTTGCTAAGCACTACAAATATAAGAATATCAATTTCTCTGCTCAAGGTTCCTCAAACCAGAGACAGTTTCGTCATGCCACAAGATATTTTGCTACAAAGGACCTAACAGAAGATAAAGTGATCGTGTTATGGTGTATTACCTCCACAGCACGGCATGAAGTTTATTATGCTAATCGTTGGGGGGAAGAGGGCAACGCAGGGTATAGTAACGTCTTGTACGGGCAGGGAGGGGTCGCTCATCAACATATGATGAACAAGTGTAACTTTGACTCAAGGCAATATGTCAGAGATCATTATAATCATGAAGAAGAGATTAGACGACTGACAATCAATATGCTTCATTGGAATCGATACTTTGAAGGTCTTGGTATTGAAAACTATTGGATTGATACATTCAATCATCATGACTATGGAGTAGAGATTCCTCGGTTATTATTTGATAAAGACACACAACGAGACTTATTATTTCAAATGATAAATGCTAGGGGGATCTCTATACAGAATGATTCTTATCATATCTCACAATACACAAGAGATTCTAAAAGAATCGACTATGCAATACAATTAGGTCTTGCTAATCCATATTCTTATCATCCAACCCGTGAAGGTCATAAATTGATTGCAGAACTCATCAATCGTCAAATCTCATTATGACAAAATTAGTTACTCTTGGATGCTCATGGGTCAAAGGTGTAGGTGCAAAATATTCCTGCAATAACCCTGATGATGAAAATACATACCTCTCTTATAGAAGTATTACTAAACAAAATGCTCCTTATGCTTGGCGAACACTTCTGGCAAACAAATATAACTTAGAACAACATAACATTGCTCAAGGTGGTTCAGCAAATCAAACACAGTTCCGCCTCGCACAAGAATACTTCAATACCGTAGAAAATCCAAAAGATATTATCGTCCTATGGGGTGTTACATCCATCTATCGTGATGAACTTTATTTCAATCAAATAGAAAAATATAAACCATTTATTTTCAATTTTCACACAAAACGTGCTGATGACTTCGAGAGAAAATCTGGGTTCAATTCTATAAACCATTATCGTAGACACTTCAATGAAAAGAATGAATACCACCAACTCACACAAAACATCAAACACTGGCAACAGTACTTTGACCTGAGGGGCATCCGCCATAAATGGTTCGATACACTCAACCAAACTAACACCATACACAATAACGCTATAGTATTCCCTCATGAGGGGATGCCCGACCTTATGTCTCAAATGACCGCAGAGGTTTCCGGTGCTCCAATTCATCAAGATCGTATGCACCTCTCTAATTGGCTCGTAGACTCTTCAAGAATACAAAAACTCCTAGACAATAACGTAGTAAACCCATACTCCCTTCACCCATCTCAAGAAGGTTCTAAAGTAATTGCCAACCTCCTTGACAAACATGTACAGTCGATGCTATAATTGTATCACGTCACTGATATCCATGTCTGAAACCACAGAGAGTAAATACAGTCCTGCACACTATCAACAAGGATCTATTCAAGTATGGGACTTCATCGCTGATCAAAACTTAGACTTCTTCTGTGGTAATGTCGTAAAATATGTCTGTCGTGCTGGTCATAAACCTCATGAAGACTACCTACACGACCTCCGTAAAGCACAGGTTTATATTGAAAAAGCATTATTACTTGCATCTCAAGAAAGAAATCGCTAAACTATACTCTAAATAATTTGATCAATTACTACTGTTCTCCCCATGAAAAAATGTGAG
>Ga0181398_1000007_pt1 | contig 64100 bp, 52 predicted proteins | sample 21SPOviralmetaG_FD_130127 | JGI IMG/M metagenome (GOLD analysis project Ga0181398, IMG submission 130127) | Marine viral communities from the oligotrophic San Pedro Time Series (SPOT) site, San Pedro Channel, CA, USA - 21 SPOT_SRF_2011-04-29 | ecosystem: Environmental > Aquatic > Marine > Strait...
ACTGGTTACGAGGTTTAGAGTTGATGATAGGTGAACCCAGTTTGATGAACCCCACAGCGGTGCCTGTGGTAGTCTCCTGGATCATTAGTTTCATCTCTTTACCTGGTGCTTCCTCGTAGGTAAATGATGCAGTCATTTCCAGAAGAGTATTAAACGTGCTGTGATCTGGTTGAACAATACGAAAATTCATGTCTTCAGGATGCATAGAAAAATCCTGGAACAGATCATCTTCATGAGACATACCAAAAAGAGGAGTAGGAATCTTATCAATTCTTTCCATCTTCTTCATACGAAAGAAGTCATCGATACGGTTAATAGAACCGTAAGCTTCCTTGATCTTATCGTATGCGTATATGGTATCTTCTGGATTAAGAATCATTTAAATTTACAATCACACATCAATTCTGTAAAACATGCAAGAGTATTAATCTCTTGATCTGCAGCAAATGCAGCCTGATACTGATATTTAGCAAGAATCAAAACAGCCTGTGGAACAGACATAGGTTCAAGTGCATTATAAAGTGCGTCATAAACTTTACGGATTACAACAGTCACATCATTGTCTAAGTTATCAACAACCCATTTACGAACACCAGCAAAATTTTTAGTTTTCAAAGAATCAATAAGACCAGTTAGATTGACTTCAGACATTGAAGTCAGAATACCAGTATCAATATTTCCACATGCAGAATATCTCTGCAATTCATTTAACGTTCTTCTGAAATCTGGGAAATAGTTTTGGACAACTTCTGCAACAACCTTGGGATCAAACTCAACTTCTTCTTCACGAAGGATTTTCGTGACTCTCGTAAAGAATTTTGATGCAACAGTAGCTCTTTCTCTTCCTTTGAAAGAAAAGTCAAAGACGGCGCATCTTGAATGGAGTGGTTCAATGATTTTGTTTTTGTAGTTGCAGGTGAAGATGAATCGACAGTTGCTATGAAACGCCTCAATATTCGCCCGAAGTAAGAGTTGTACATCGTTGGTTGTGTTATCAGCTTCGTCAATAATGATGACTTTTGGTTTACCATGTCCTTGAAGTGATACGGTCGAAGCAAAGTTCTTTGCCTGGTTTCGCACTGTGTCAAGAAATCTTCCTTCATCGGATCCATTAATTACATAAGAGTCTACCCCAAGTTCAGTACAAAGTGCTTTCGCAATTGTAGTTTTTCCAATACCTGCAGGACCACAAAGAAGAAGATTGGGGATCTCTCCTTTTTCAATAAATTCCTGAAAGGTTTTTTTTACATCATCAGAAAGAATACAGTCCTCAACTTTTTGAGGACGATATTGTTCAACCCAAAGGAAATTTTTACGATTCATAAGTGGAGTCAGGTTCAAGTGCAATCCAGTAGCAAAGGTCAAGTCGAGTGTGATTAAACACAGAAAGATTTGGACTTGAGATAGTTACATTGTACACACCTGGCAAAATTTTGAGATTTTCAACTTTAAAATTGAAACAAAATGTAGAACTGGTTTCACCAACATCTACATTATAAACGTTAGAACCGTTGTTACATTTATCACGAACAACCAGATTCATTTTACGACCATCACCAATTAAAGAAAGATCTGGCAATTGGTAGACAGATGATGCTTTAAGAAGAGAATTTAGATCTTCATCAGACAATTGAAAAGTAACATCTTCAGATGGAAGATCAATATCTTTTTCTGGTGGAGCAGTAATTACACTTGCATCAGAATAGAAGTACATCGATTCACATCGACCACTTTTGATTTTGATATGAGTTTCATCAAATGCAAACTCAGGATCCTTGAATAGCGAAAGACCACCAAGAAACTCATTCAAATCATATAAAGCAAAGTCTTTTTGAAAGACTTCAGTGGATGTAAACTTCGCGTAAATATTTTTCATGGGAGAAATAGTACGAAGAATACTACCAGTTTTTACCACCAACGATGGACTAATACTGGAAAAATTTTTCAAAACATTTAGAGTTTCCGTGGAAATATTCATTGAGGATAGGGTTCAGTAGTTTTAGATTTATCAGAGAAGTGAAGAAGGAGCAAGCCGTAGTGAAGGATCTTAATAATATCACGTCTAGCAGTGCCTTTCTTATCATACCGCGAAGCATACTTTAGAATGTTGCTGCGGCAAAATGACTCAGCGTCTCCACATGATTCAATCAGATCCAACGTTTGAATGTTGGCATTTCCAGAAGAATAATGTTGGTTGTATGTTGAAGCAATGTAGTCTTGCAGTTCGTTGAGAAGTTTTTCCTCGTCGTATTTGAATTTAGATGACATAACCGTATTGTTCACGGAGAATTTTTTTATATGGTAACCCCCTTTTCATGAGGTCGTTTGCAATTTTAAGTTTTTGATATAGGGCAGGATTACCACCCAATCGGAGAGCACTTAAAACACTCTCCACTTCCGTTTCCGTTAGAGATAACTCCATATATTATATCAAGAGTAAGTGAATACGTCAATAGTCTGACTTTGTTGATCCGTATCATCCATAGGTGTCATGATTTTATCATAAAGATCAAGGAATGACTGTTTGGTTTCTTCATCAAAACGATTAAGACAAACAGTAATAGACTTCATCTCGTTTCCAAAAATTGAAAAAGCACGAATGATATGAGTAAGGCGACGAGTAGAGATTACTTCATCAACACCACCTTCAGCAAAAGTTTTACGAATGATATCAGCCCATCTAGTCAAATTACTTACAAATTCTGGACAGTCAAGAGACATGGAATCAGCAAGACTCTGTAGAATTTTAGATTCCACAGTAGGTGTTGGATATTCTTGTTCAAACGTAAGAGCAAACCTTTCTAAAAATGCCTCATTCAATACGTTAGTACCGATGAAACGACCGTCATCACTACCCTTTCCTTTAGTATTTGCAGTTGCAATAATATTAAAACCAGTAGTAGGTTTAATAAACTTACCAATTTTCTTCAGGAAAATACCTCTACCTTCAAGAATAGATTGCAGACACAAGATTTTGTTTGATGCAAGATCAACTTCATCCAAAAGTAAAACAGCTCCTCTTTCAAGAGCTTCAACTACTGGTCCATTGTGCCAAACAGTCTCACCATCCACAAGACGGAATCCACCAATGAGATCATCTTCATCGGTTTCAACTGTAATATTTACACGAATCAACTCCCTATTTAGTTGGGCACAAGATTGTTCTACAGAAACAGTTTTACCATTACCAGAAAGACCAGTAATAAATGTTGGATAGAAAATTCTAGATTTAATAATCTTCTTTAGATCATTAAAGTTACCGAAAGGTACATAATTAGAATCTTTTTCGGGAACTAGATTAAATTCAACTGGAGCAACATTTTTCTCAAATTGTTCTCGTGCTTCTTGAATACTCAAATTCCACACACCACGACCAGACTTATAATCAGAAAGACGATTGATTGTGGTGGACAAAGACATACCCAAAAAATCTGAAGCGTCACTCAATTGAGAACGATTAACTTCAGAACCATACTCAGTAGAGAGGTACTCGATTAGTTTTTCGGTAGAAACGGGCATTGGGTTTTCCTGATTACTCATACATTATAACAGAACCGCTAGCAGCGGTCAAGCGATTTGATCGACAAATTTTGATAAGATTATCTTATTGAAACTCTTGGACTGAACATGTTTCCTAAACTCGTTTCTCAGTTTACTCTGAGTGGAATTAGAATTTGCATTCATCTCCTGAGTTTCACCACCAAAGTCACGGTTTACTTTTACAGCATACAATTCACTATAACCAAGATTTTTTTCAATTACATAATTATTTTTCTTCCAAATTTTTCTAAACTCATCATAGGGACGATCACTTGCTTTAAGAATTGCTGATGGCATTTCAGAAGATAATCGGTAACCAATTACATTGCAATTAGTCATCCAACGATAGTAATGAAGTAGTTTGGCAGTTAAATTAATTGATACAGAAGACCATGAATCATTTTCCAGTTTAGAAGGATCCCAAAGTTTATGATGTTGATAACCACTCTTAGGATCTCTGAAAGAAATACATGTATTATACATGCGATACAATGGCCGACGAACAATATAAGTTTCACCCGTAAGTGAATTTGTTCGTTCAGTATTACATGTTAACTGATTTGATTCTCCGTCAGTAAGAAATACAGTATTAACTTTTTCTACTGCATTATTTTTACAGAACTTTTTAAAGAGGTAGATTGCAGCAAAAATAGTTTCATTTAAAGGTGTACTACCCATCTCATATTTTCTCATATGATCTTCTACTGTGCCATATGAAAAGTAGTTACGAATAAGAAAACTAACAAGTAACCAACAAGTCTCTAGTTGTACATCTAATTTAGCAGCTTTTCTATCCGAAGTAAACAGTTGAATTAACCTATATCCAGAACTAATAGAAATTTCATCCTTACAACCATCAGTTTGTCTGACATTAAATTCAGATCTGTTTTCAACAAACGAATAAACTTCAAATGGAATTTTTACTTTATCACAGAATTGTACAAGATTGAACAGTTGCTTTATGGTTGAGTCAATATTAGAAGACATAGAACCAGACCAATCAACAAACATCAGAAGTCCATGATTTTTACCAGTGGGAACAACATTACTTTTTTTGAAAAGATCTTCATTCCATTTATAAGAATGAATTTTGTTTGTATCTAGAATACCTGTTTTTGATACAAATGTTCGATTGTATTCTTTGGCACTCTTTTTCATTTCAAATTCTTTTACCAAAAAAGAAACTGATTTCACACTTTCCTTTTTATATCTTTTCAAGTCACTCAATATATTATTAACTAAATTATCGCCATAAGGAGGATTAATTTTACGAATAGTTTGTTCAAACTCTTTCATGTCTTCTACAAACTCATCGTTAGATGTGATATGGTTTTCCCAATCAATAGTAGGGGGCAATACATATTCCCATTTATCTTTAGATATAATTTCACTTTGACGAGAAGAAAATGACTCTTGTGTTTTTACTTCAAACTCTTCTTCCTGAATGTCGATTTCTTGTTCTCCATCCATAGGATCATCAATTTCATTATCAGCCTTATCTACAGGAGTATCAGTAGTTTCACTAGAATTTTCTTCATTATTTTCAGGTTCAACTGTATCTACAGGACTAGGATCTGCAGACTCATCAATTGGTGGTGAGATCGGGGCATCCAATTTCTGTTTGGATTTCATGAATTCATATATTTCCAATGACACTTTCAAGACTTCATCAAAATTAGAAGCCGTACGAACTTTTTCTACATAAGGTTGTTCTTCTGTTGTAAAAGGAACAATACAAGTTACATCATGAATACCAAGTTTAAAATAAAGATTGATACGATCAATCAGTTCAAATTCTTTCATCAAGTTTTTACCCTTGATATCAAAGAAATCTTTTTGATTTAATTCTTTATATCCAAAAGAAAAAGATTTGGTGATACCAGGATATGTTGTTTTAATTTTGCGTTCAATACGAGCATCTTCAACTACATTAATAAATGAGGATGGAATATTGGGAGCATAACATTCTTCAGGTGTAAAAAGGGCATGTCCTACTTCATGACCCACAAGCATATCATATACTTCATTGCTGACATTCCAAATTGGTAGAGTCAAGACTCTATTCTTAACATCAAAAGATGCAGTCTCAACATTCTTATGTTCCACCACCAAGTTTTCAGTGGCAAGGAGTTTAGCGAGATTAGTTTTGACTCCCTGGTTCATAGGACCTCTTTTGGTATATGGCTATAATACCGCTAAACGCGACTAAAGTCAACAGACTATCGATAAGTAAAACTTATATGACTTCTACTTTACTAAAGTTTTTCTTTTTTTCAAATTTTAAAACACGATCAAACTTATCATGCAACACTTCACTCTTATGTGATATAACAAATATATTAGTATCTGGTTGACCACCTCTAATTATTCTCAAAAATTCATCGGTGCCGGCGACATCCAAAGAAGAATCAAAAACTTCATCTAAGATTAATAAATTTGTATTTGCAGAATTTTTTAATTTAGCAATAGATCTCCATGTAAACATCAGAGCAAGATCAATTCTCATTTTCTCACCTTCACTAAAAGAAGCATAGGAAAAATCATCTCTATGTCTAGATTTAATGCTTTCGTTAAATTCTTCGTCTAATGTAAAATTGACATAGAAGTCAAGTTCTTTCAGGTATTTAGTAATTAACTGATTCATTACAGGTAGATACTTTTTAATTATATGACTTTTGATTCCAGTATCTTTAAGTAAAGAAGTAACCGTATCATAGTTTGACTTATCTTTTTTAAGACTACTTGTCCTCTTATGAATTGTCATACCTTCGGTGGCAATCTCTGTTAGTTTCTTTCTCTCACAATCAATATCATGTGTATTGTTTTTAATATCATCAATCTCACTCATGATCTCTTTAATAACATTATTATTATTTTTGATCTCAGAATAGTTACTTTTAATTTCCCAATTATTAAGTGATATACTTTGATTCTTATCAGAAATAACTTTGAGATCTTCGGTTAGATTTTCGATTTGTTCTTTAAATTCATCTAACAATCCAGATGATTTGTTAATAATTTTATTACTTTCATTGATGTGATGTTCCTTTAGATGTTGTGGTAAAGGCTGCGTACACTTAGGACACGTATCATTGGAATCGAAAAAAGTTTTTTCTTTCTCAAGTCTAGAAATTAAATTTGTATTTGTTGTAATTTGTTTCTCTAGTTTTTTAATACTAGCCTGAACACCAGAATCATCTAAAAGTTCTTCGTTAAGTTTATTCAAATTAATTTGAATTAGATCAATATGTCCTTCTAACTTACTGTTATTATTTTCAATCTCAACAATTTTTAATTCCTTTTGATCAAGAGTTTTTCGTGCAGACTTCTCCAATCGTTGGAGATGATTTTGTTGCATCTGCGCTTTTTCTTTTAAAAATTTAATAGTTGTCTCATTATCTTTTATCTCTTCATTAGCAACTTTAAGTCTATCTTTTAGAATAACATTCATTGTGGAAAAGATACGAATGTCTAAAAGATCTTCAATAATTTCTCTACGTGATGCTGCAGGAAGTTGCATGAATGGAACAAAAGAAGCACTACCCAAAATTACAATCTGTGTAAATGATTTATAATTTAATTTTAAAATATTTTGTTCTAAGTATTTTTGTTGATCATGTACAGATGATACTTGATCGATCATAGTTCCGTCAATCCAAATTTCAAATCTATTTGGTTTCATTCCACGGATAACTTTATATTGTTTTTTGCCGATAGAAAAATTAACTTCCACCAAACAATCTTTTTCGTTGATGGAATTAATCAACTGTTGTTTGTTAACTTTACGAAAAGATTTATTAAACAAAGCAAATACAATTGCTTCAATCATAGTGCTTTTACCAGCACCATTCTGTCCAACAATCAGAGTTGTAGAGTCACTTTTTAAATTTAATTTAATTGGCGTATTTCCTGCAGCCAAAAAATTCTTGTAACTAATCGTCTCAAATAAAATCATGCTCTTCTTGGGTTGGAATCACAAAGTCGTCGGTAGTTATAATAGCATAATTATAACCGAAATTTTCACATGCCGCAATGGCTTGTTCACATTCTATTTCATAAACTGACATTGCTGGATGTTCTAATGCATCTAACATTCCAACAAATCTTTCTGCATCATCTTTCTCCTCGAAAATCTGAAGAATTTTGCTACCATCTCTAGCGGTAACTGCATAAGCTCCTTCATTTTCATGACCTATTAAGGTGAGGATATAAGACATTAGTTGATTTCGCAGGCCTCTAAATAAATTGATTTTATAATACCTTTCAATTCAGTTTTATTAAGATCTTCATTCATTTCTTCTATATATCGATTAAGAGTTGTCAATGTATCTTCATGTTCAACACTATCTACAGAATTATCATCGAGAATACTATCATCAATAATTTTTAAATCATGAACACCAGCATCATAGAGTCTTTCTACAATACGATCAAACCATATAACATCTTTTTTATTCTCAACAACTAATTTGACATAACAATCTTTATAGTCTAAAGGATTAAAATTTTTAAAATCCCATGTATCTTCATTGTAAAATATTTTTTTAAACATCTGATAAGGATTTTTAAAAAATTTTAAGTTCAATGTAGACGGTTCAAATAGATGAAATCCTCTGGTAGCATTTACATCATTCCAAAATAACTCGTATGGATTGCCAAGATAAGTTACATTACCTTTTGTTGACTGGTGATGAAAGTGACCAGAATATACTCTACTAAATTTAGAAAAAATATCTTTATCCCATCCACCATTAAATGTATGACCAGGAAGTGCTGTGAAACCATTTAGTTCAAGATGACCACAAACAATATTAGAATCAGTATTCTTTAAGTGTTCTCTTACAGTATTTTCATTCTCCTGATTAATCCAAGGCAATAATGTAAATTTACCACCATCTATTTCCACATCAGTAACTTCATCGTAGATGGTAATGTTATCAAACGAATCTAACAATAAAGAAGGAGTATTAATCTTATTAGTATTTTTATAATATGCAGTATGATTACCAACAATCATATGGATATGGATTCCCATATCAGCAAGAACTTGATAGTACTCATTCTTGATACGATGCCATGCACAAAAATCAATACCTTTTCGGTTATCAAAAGTATCACCCAGATCTATGATAGTTTTAATATTATATTTTTCTAAATTTGGAAAGAAAACATTACGATAGAACTTCATAAAATATTCCCAAAAAATTTGAGAATTTTTTCTACCGTCAAGATGTTGATCAGTAATCAAAGCAACCGTCATAATTTAACGCCCATACTAACATTCGCAACTCTTGTGTATAGGTGTAATGTACCTTCCTGTTCACATTTAAGATGCCAACGTGTCATAACTGTTACACCATCTTTGGTAGCACCAGTCATCATCCGACGACCTTCCTTAGTCATTGTTGAATACAATCCATAACGTGTTTCCCAGACATAAAACACGTCATCAATAAGTTCAGCACCTTCTGGAAGATCGTTAACAGTTTCTCTTTGGTGTGCTATATCTAGCATTTCTTCGTGTGTCATCGATTGCGAATTTCAAGTGATTCTTTAATGCTATTCATATCAGACATATTGTATCCTACTGCACTACTATCTGCATGAAACACTTCATCAAATCCAGATTTCTCTAGTAGCTTGGTTTTAATATCCAATTGTTTCTTTTCTTTTTGAATTCTACGCAAAAAAGCATAGTAAATAATTTGAGTAAAATAAGCAAAAGGATTAGTTGATTTAGCTGGATCAAAATTATTAATGTATTGAAGACAGTTTTCGATACCGTCACAAATCATATCATCCTTGAACATATAGTTCACAAAGTTAGGACGGTAAGAAAGATGTGTAGCAATTTTCAGAAAACATTCTCCAATGTAATCAGGAACTTTTGGTTTAGGTTCACCATTAGCTTTTGCATTACTTACTTTTTTTCTGTAAATAACAAGCGCTTCAAGAAACTCTCTGTTATTTACATAATGTTCTTTCTTTTTAGTCATAGCTAATCTGGGTTTGAATACATTATAGTATAAACTAATCAATTGGTCAAGTGGCCTCTTGACAACTTATGGAATTCTCAGTATAATAACTCTGTCAGGGTTCAAGAGATGCTTTAGCTTTGTTTATATAGCTGTTCCAATATATTTCTAGTATTTTTTACAGAACCAATCTTACCTTCATAATCAGATAGTTCTACTTTATTTGTAGAGTTGTCACCCAAATAATATTTTCTAAAAGTGGAATTGTATAATTTTTTAATCTTATCGTCGGCTTCACAAACAGCAAATACTTTTGACCTATCTAATAAAAATAATTCATCTTTGGCAAATTTCAACCAAGGAATTAAATCCACCTTAAACATCTCTCCATTAGGAGTGTTGATTACTTGGGACTTAAGTTGAAAAGGAGTATCAATTAAATATCCTTCTTCGCTTGTAATTACTTTTCCGATAAGTTCATCACCACTGATCAGTTTTACAATAGATGTAATTTCTTCAGAATGTTCTTCTGGATGATTGTGATGGTTATCCATATTTCTATTCTTTCCGAAAATTGACTGGAATAATCTCATAGTTAAATTTTTCTTGGGAATAAATTTTGATCCTCTCAACTAAATGATTGAGTGTGTAATTTTTTCTGTCTCCTATAGTAAAATCATCTGCGATATCATATAAAACAGCATTCGTTTTATTATTACCTTTCCTTAGTACTCTGCCGATCGATTGAAGGTTTCTAACTCTTGACTTGGAAGGACTTGCAAAAACAACATTATGTAAATTTTTAATATTGATACCTGTACTAAATGTACCGTATGAAGCTACAATAATTGCGTTATCTTCAGTTTCGGTAATCGCTCTAACTTCTTCTCTTTCTTCTGTATCTACACCGCCATAGATAAAAAATACTTTACGGTCTATAGGCACACTGCTATTTATTAATTGAAAAAGTGGCTCACCATGGGTAGCAACCCTACTGAACAATACCAAAGTATTACCTTCCAAGTCTTGAACTAAATTTTTAATAAATTTATTTCTTTTGTCACAAAGACAAATATGTTCCAATTCATCATTATAAGTCTCAAATTTTATTGGATTATGTTGAAGAAGTAATACATTAATTTTTAAAGTTGATAAGTATCCTTTATCAATAAGTTCATTGGTTTTAATAACTTTATCAACAGTTCCAAATAGTCCTTCTAAAACTAATTGATTTACACCTGATCCATCTAGTGTTCCAGTAAAACCAATTCTATGTTTGCAGTTATGCAACTTAGTCATAATTTGTACTAGAGACTTTGCTTTAAACTGATGAGCCTCATCTCCAATTACACAATCATATTTTTCAAACCATTTTTTTGGCATTTTATAAATTGATTGCCAAGTTGTTATAGTAATTTTTTTAGAACTATTTTTATCTTTACCAGCATATATTTTGTGACACTTATCGTCAGGTTGCCATCCATATTCTGTGAAGTCCCCCACCAACTGTTCTACTAATGATGTAGTAGGTACAACAATTAAAATATTAGATCCTTGATCGTAAAACCATCTTACGATACAATAAATCATTAAAGATTTACCTGATGCCGTTGGTGATAATAAAAGTTTGCGATTATATCTAAGTGCTTTATAAATTGCTGAAAGTTGATAATCTCTTACTTTAAATGGAATCTTTAATGATTTAACATAATCAAAAATTTCACCTGGCGTGATAGTTTTATTTTTTTCATTTGGAGATCCATAGTATTCATTATGTACATCTTCAAATGTATATCCACGTATGTTTAACCATTCTGTCAAGTATCCATATAAACCACAATATATTTGTCCGTTTGCAGGACTAAACAATTTAATCTTACCATCCCATATTCGTTTCTTATACTGAGGCATAAATTTTGCCCCTGGTACATCAAAACTAAAATACTCTGAAAGTTCGTATTTTATATGAGGTTCACAATCGACTGATAGATAAACTTCATTGCGTTTCTGAATCTTGACATCAGTCATTAAATACTACCTTGCATAAATTTTTGCCAATCGATACTATTTTTAATTTGGAAAGTTCGATTGTTCAATTGTTGGATAATTTTTTCAAGAACAAAAATTACCTCTTCATAATAATTTATACGGGTTGTAACATTTTGTATTTCTGGATCGGAGTCAATATACATTGGAACATCCTGTTTCAAAACTTTTAAGTCAAACGGATTTTCCTGATAAACTTCGTCCGAAGCCTTACCAGTGTAGTATTCAAATTTTTCTCTGATAAGAACTTTATACTCTTGTTCCTTTCTCAGTTTAATTAATCTTACGTCAGTTAAGTAATTTAAATACTTACTGTGTAATTGTGGAATTTTTGTTGACTCGTTATCGAGTAGGTCATTATCAATTTTTGAATCTTCAGCCCATTGGGATTTAATATCGTCAAGTGTGATCATAAAGTATTAGAGCGTTGTGTCAAAGTCTGAAATCCAATCCTCATTTCCATTCGTAACTACGATAACGGACATGTTTCTTGCAGTTAACTGTGCAATTAAACTATCGTATGCTGCTTGAATTGTTGCTGTTGTCATACTTCCTGAGTTGTCAACAAACAAAGCAACGTCAGAACCATCTGCAAGTTGATCTAAATTACAGATAGAATAGATATCTGATGCATTAGCAGAATTACCATTGTCTCTATTAATATGAATAGGACCAAAAGTTTTCCCTGTATGATTTAGGCCCACATAAGATGTGTCATTAATGGTAATTGATGGTGATGTTGCTACAACCTTATTACCAACTTTAATATCAAATATTAAAGTTTCTACACCTTCAGTTCTACCATCTCTTAATACGGGAATAGAAAATGTTGCTGTATCACTATTTACAGTTGCTGATGGAATAGCACCAACATCTAAACTACTTCCTGTGGAAGTAGATTTGATTGATGCAGTCAATACAGTTCCATCATTAACACCAGTAGTTGCAATGTTTAAACCAACATTGGCAGTACCTGTTAATGGTTCGTTTATACTTGTTGATGCTGCAGTACATGTAACTGTAAATGGTGTATCTGATACAGTAACTGTAGTAGAAGAAACAATAGTACCACCAGTACTACCAAGTCTTACCTGGAAAGTAACTGTCTCGTCATTTTCCACTTCAAAATCTTGTTGTGCAGTTACAGTTACAGTACCAGTGTTACTATTAATTGTGAATTGACCACTATTAGTATTAAATTCACCAGTTGGATCTAGTGTATAATATAAAGTTGTATTATCTGGAACTCCAGTTGTGGTGGTAGTAAACGTAATAGAACTATCTTCAGCAACTGTCGCACTTGCACCAGCAACACTATAAGTTGCTGCAGATGTATCTGCTACTGCAATCTGAGTTCCAGTTGCAATTACATTACCGCCACTATCTGATAATGTGATAGTAAAATTTTCTGCTCCTTCACTAACAGTCAGATCATTAGTAAGTGTTCTAGTAAATGATGCTGCATTATTACTAATTGAAACTGATCCAGATACAGCATTATCAGTGAAATCAACACCACTCACTGTGCCAGTAGTGGACCAATAAAGAACTGTTCCATTTGCCGCATTAACACTGGAAATAGTAAACGTTGCAGTTTCTCCTTCATTTAAACTTGTAGTACTCTGAGTCATCGTATATGTTGGAGCAGGTGTGGATTGATACAACCCACCACCAATATTAATAAGTTCTAATCTATATCCACCAACCACATAATAATTTCCTACAACTTGACCAGTTACATCACCATTGACATCAAAATTAAAATCAGCATAAGCACTACCATTCTGTAGTCTTACCTTGTCATTACTAGTTCCTGGAAGATAAACATAGTCACCATCGATTAATTTATTTGCAACATTAACTGTTTCATTATAACCAAAAAGAATAACTTTGATTGGTGTTAGTGCATCAGTTCCAGTTGGGAATGTTCCACCCAAAACTGGCAAAATATCATTCATATATGCTGGAATGATGTTTTCTTTAAATGCTGATTTATTATTTTTTAAGTACTCTTTAAAACCGAGTACATTGTTTGTAGTTACTGTCATGGTACTAGGGTAAGAGTATTTCCATTTGCATCACCAGTTGTGATGAGGTAATTATATAGAGCGAGATTTCCTGCTTTTAAATTTTCAGCAGTAATCCTTAATTCAAATTTTGTATCTTGATAAGCATCTAAGTTTGATATTCCTCCAATAGGCTCTCCTTTACTAACTTTAATAGTTTGACCAACTTGTTCCAACACAACAATTGGTAGAATTGTTGCTACAAAAAATGAATTAGCAGGAGACATATCAAGAAGAACACCTAGAGAATCTGCAGTTTGTTGATCAAACGTAGACGCTACACTATTCAAAAAGGTGTCTGCCGATGCGATAGAACCACCTTTACCAAAACCATAATCTTCTGAAATTATAATTTCATTAGTTGATGTATCAATTGTAGGAGCAGTAGTATCACCACGATTTAACATCGTCAAGAACCAACCCCAATCAGGTTGATTTGTATCTGGATTTTGTGGTGTTGTTTCTGGAACACCATTTACAAAACCTCCACTATTTTCTGTTAAAGTTCCAGCAAGATAACTTGCATATCTTTTTTGGTCTGCAATTGATGGTCTCCATTTATGTGGATTTGCAGCAGAACCAGTTGCATTTGGATCAGTTATAAATTTGAAGTTAGGTACAAACCAACCATTGATAAACAAATCTGCAGCGGAAGGAACAGCTCCAAGAATACCAGCAGTTGCAACTGCTGCGGCGTCTTTTTCTGCCGCAGATGCAGTTGCTAAACCTGCAGTATAGTCGCTGAGATTAGTAATAACATTACCTAATGCAGTTACAGAATCTCCTAACCAACCAAGTAGAGTGTTGTTTAAATTTGGTGACGACAGATCACCACCAGGACCACCAGGACCTTCATTAGCACCACTTGTTAAATTATCAATCAAAACCCCCAGAGGACCACCATTACCACCACCTAAAGCAGCTTGCAGCGCACCTAGAGCACCACTAATTAAAGAACTAAGATCGGACAAGAGTCCTGGTGATTTTTCATTAAGTTTGGTCTCATCTGGATAACCAGGATCTGGTTCTTCGGGAGTATCAGTACCAACTCCACATGTTCCACCCCTAATTGCATGATCGATTAATTTAATCCATCTAAACAAAAATAATCCCAAATATACTGGTGGTTCAAATAAATTGATTGAACTACTTTGATAATTACTAATAGCAACTTCAATAGTGATACTTGGATTACTAGCAACCATCTGGTCTTTAGCTGTAATTCTTACCTTTCCGCACTTGGCCCACCACTCACTATTTTCCTCATACGGTTCTAATGGTGATCTTGGGTAATCGTACCAACATTGTTGCACGAAACCAACACCTCCAGTTCCTTGATCAATAACAATTCTTCCAGAAGTACCATCAAGTTTTCTACAATATGGTCCTAAGATCCAACTATTATTAACAATCTGTTGATCAAAACTTCTAAATGGTGCTACATATCCACTACCAAAAGTCCAGCCACTAGGATTCGTTCCAATATTCCCCTGTACAGGAGGATATGATGGAAAAAATGTACTTATAGTATGATTTCCTACAGGAACTGGACTGTTATAAAGGGACATGAACGCACACGTTTATTAGTATTTATCAGATATCAATAGTATTTGGATCGGACTCTTCCAGGAATTGTGCTGGTGTCTTTAGTGTGGAAATGGAATCACTATAGTTTCCCTGATTTGGTTGTAGTAAATAGAAAATTCTATCAGGATAATTTGTCCTAAATTGTGACCATCTTGTCGCCATCGTAGTCAAATTTTGTGAATCGGATTCGTCAATGATTGCAATACAGACTCTGTTCACACTAGTAGATACACTCTCACCCGCCAATGTGATATTAACTGATGATGTAATTGAAGCACCATTAAATCCAGTTGCAGTAATAGTAAATGTAATACTATCTTGCGATCCTGTTGCAAGAGCTTTTGCTTTTAGATCTGGATAATCGATAGTGATAGTGCCCTCATTTGGATTCACAACACCTACATTATTATCAATGGCGAGGAATCTAGAATTTGTAGAAAAGTAATTTAAAACTAAACTTTCATTTAGTACAGGAGAAGTGTTAGCAGCAGTTAATAAAACGGATGGTGCCGTAATTGTAGATAATTTTGTAGATGTTTCTAGATCTACAATTTCGTAAATAGTATATTTAAATGTTACATCCGAAGCAAAATATTCTGTATCTGTATATGTGGAATCAAATGTCAGATCACTTAAAGTAACAGGAAATAAATCTTTAAACTTTACAGCAAATTTTCTTCTGAAATTGGAATCAAGAATGAAGAGAGTACCGTCAGAATAAGTTTTCTCGTCGTAGTCTTCGCCAATCAAATATTCATTGTAATCATTACCTGATTCTGGATGACCTAATCCACGAATCCAATTGTGAATTGCACCATAGTTTTTTAACTGTTCATCTACAAGAAATCTTAATTGCAGATCACCAAAATTAATCTCATCTCCTGGATGTGGAATTGCATTCATCCTAGTTGCTTGAACTGTGTTTGCTAAATTTAAACTAGGAACATTAGCAGATTGACAGTAAAAAGCTACCTGTGGATACTTTGTTAACTGAAATTGAAATCCAACACCAGACAGAAAATTCTGTGGACAGTTTGGGTTGTCAATAAAATTTGCAGCCATGAGGAGTTTTTCTAACTATTTAGACATAAAAAAAGAGGGTCCGAAGACCCTCCAGTATAATCTTGTGAGATTAGATCACATGAGGTTAAGAACTCTCGTGCGACGATAGTAGACGTTATCGTTAGCGGTGAGTGCGCCAGAGCGCTGTGTTGTACCACCTGCGAAGGGGTTAGCAACCATACCGTAACGAGTCTTGAATCCAATCTTGGGTTGGAAGGTGTCCTGACCGATGGAACGAACCATCTGGAGGGGAACGTAGGGGCAGTAGAAGATTCCTGCATCATATGCAGAAGAACCCTTATAACCCATGACGTAGTAGTGATCGTTTGCGATGTTAGCAGAGTAAGGATCAACGTAGACCTTAATACGACCGTTAAGTACACCAGCAAGGGTGGACTCGGTGTCGTCAGGAGTACCACTAGTAGAAAGAGCAGGGGTGTAATCAAGTACACCAGCCATGTTCAGGGCAGAAGCAACGTCAGCAGAGCAGACGATGAAGTTACCCTTCCCTCTACGAGTCTCTTGACCAATCGCGTTGGCATCTCTTTCGATCTGATAGATAAGTCCTTTGAACTTCTCAACGGACCAACGACCATTCGAGTCAACGTCAAGGTCGAATGAACCAGCGTTAGCAACGTTGTTCTGAGCACCAGGTTTTGCAACGGTGTAGATGGTACGAACGACTTCACGGTTGATCTCGGCAAGAACCTCAGTTGAGAGGATGTTGGCGAGTTCAGTCTCTGCATCAAGACCGTGGATTGCTTTCAAGTCTTGAGCAAGTTCGAGACTGTACTCAGCTTTCAAAGCACGTGCTTTCGCTTCTACAGTAACTTTCTCGATCGAGAATGACATCTCGCGGAAAGCAGCAGTATCACCGAGACCCTCAAGGGTTCCAGTTTGCATACCACCAACAGCGGCGTAGTTACCAGGTGAAGCAGCGTTAAGAACTGAAGGATTAGTTGCAGTTTCTCCAGTTGCAGCACTGTAAGCACCACCACCAGCAGAGAAACCAGAAGGAACTTCGTTGAAGAAGGTCTCAGTACCAGACTGATCTCCTCTCAGAGCGCGCATTGCGAAGATCAAGCCAGTAGGACCAGACATTGGCTGAACACCAGCAATGTCATATGCCATCAACTTGGGCATCGAGCGACGGATGAGACTGATCAGTACAGGGTCGAAACCTGCAACAGGACCAGTGGCGGTAGCACCACCTGTGAATCCACCATTACCAGCAGAGTTGGTAGGATCTTCATACAAGATCGAACGCTCTTCGCGCAAGAACTTCTCTTGGTTCTCAAGAAGAATGGCGGTAACAGCTTTTCTATGATTATCTTTGATATCGTCCAGGCCGTTGTGCTCCAAAATGGGAGTCCACTTCTCCTGTAATTTTTCCGAATTGTACATGTTTTTGTAACCCTTTTAGTGTGTTAAGTTAGGAATCCGTAATTATTTATGCGGAGATCATTTCCAACGATCAATAGCTGCCTTGTAAGCTGCCATTGGTCCTTCGATAAGACCTTCTCTTGTTTCTTCTACCAGATCTTCAGTGTGTGCGATCTGAGACTTAGGGAAATAGTTTTCCTTAATGGTCTCAACTTTTTCGCGGAAAGATTCTTCACTATCAAACTCAACACCTTCTGAGAGGGAGGCGAACTTTTCTTTTTGTGTATGAGCAAGACCCTCGGATACGTCACTTACGATTCCATTTTTGATATAAGTTCCGAGTTTCTGATTTAGCTCAACGTTAGTTTCGATTTGTTCATTGAGTTTTGTTTCCATTTCATCAAGCTCGGAGGTCATGCCTTCGAGCACATCATATTTATCATCTGGAATTTCAATGTAGCTTTCAGTGAAGAGGTTCTTCAAACCAGTGATGAACTCTTCAGTGATTTCATTGCGAAGACCCGAATCAATGGCGAGTTGGTTCTCTTTGACCCACTGTTCGGAAACATAATCTAAATGAGCGTCAACGCGAGTCTCCATGGACTCTTTAAGAGTTGCAGTTTCAGCTGCAAGTTTCTCTTCGTAGACAGTCTCAAACTTTTCGACTTGCTCAACAACTTTAGCCTTTACAGCGGCTTCAAAGATTGTGGCAGCCTTAAACTTGAAGTCCTCAGAAAACTCTTCTCCATTGAGTAAGGCTTCAACATCGGCCTTAACATCAACTTCGATTTCAGTCTTCTCGGCGACGACTTCTTCTTCTACTTCAGTCTCTTCCATTTTTGCGGAAGCGGCAGAAGGTTTAGCATTGAGAGATTTACTTCCCTCATGTGCCTGTGCAGCGGCAGCTTTCTTGCCGATAGAGGCGGTGTCGTCAGGTTTGACAACAGGTCCGCCTAAATCTGTAGGGGATGTTGAATTACCTGGCGTTTCGCCTTCTAGTTTTTTAGGAGCTTTATCTCCAGCGTTCGCATTTGCGGTAACTGGATTTTGCTCTTCTAGAGTTTCGATCTCTTGTTCAACAGACATTGAAAAATCCTCTTGGAAAGTATAGTATTTTCTTATAATATTTATCAGACTTGGAAGTTACGAAGTAAATTCTCAAAAGCTTTGAGTTTTTTACTCGCAAGATCGTTCATCGAAGAGTTATCAATGGACTCTTTAACTGCGGCAATATCAGACTCTTTCCAGAGACCGTTATTCCAAACCCATTCTCTACCTTCCATGATGCCTTCAACGAAAGCATCTGGGGCAGATGGGTCGGCGACAATATCCGCGGCGGTAGACAACATAAAATCGTCTTTGACGATATTAGTATCACCCCTTCGTTCGATAGAACCAAGGCCTCTAGATGAAACACCAAGTCTTACACCTTCTTCAAGAAGATTTTTGGCAATTCTCCCCATTGGGGTTTCTAAGAGTTTAGCTTTACCGATGAAATTATTACCCTTTTGTTCTAATGAAACAATTTTATGGGATACTCTATCTAGGTTGATTGAAGGGCCATCAGGATGACCGAGTTCACCAAGAGCACGACCTTTAGTAACATAACTTTCGTTATAATTTGCTACTTCTCTGCACAGAGTCCCAATAGGATACATTCTCCCATTGCGATTTTTTAGTTCCGCTTGGAGAAAAATACCCTCAATGAAATGACTTTTCTTACCGTTAGTATCTTCAGTTAAGAAAGAAACATCGATAATTTCTTCTGCAATGAGCTTCATGGTTGTTCTTCTGGTTGTTCTTCAGTATCTTCACTCTCATTATCTTGAACAATGGGTTCTACCTCATCGTAAGCATCCACATCGGGTTGCTCTTGATCAGGACCATTGAACATGGTTCTAGCAATTTGAGCTTTTCTCGCAGTAATATATTCAGAGCTCTTCCCGTAAAGCGCATTATAAATTTTTTCATTTGCATTGACATTATCCTTATCGAGGATATCATCAATTACACTACTCACGGGTTGATCAACTTCAGTTTCCATATTAAATATTATGTATTACAAATATTATTTATCAAATATTCCCCTTACCGTAGTCGTCAGGAGAGATCATGGATGAAAATGCAGAGTCTAAATCTCCACCTCCACCTCCTTCAGGTGGTGCTTCTCCACCCTCTTCGGGAGCAGATCCACCCATCTGATCCATTGCTGCCATTGGATCTTGAATGATACCCATTTCTTTTTCTTTGATGATTTGGTCATCAATCTCTTCGATCTCATCTTCAGTTTGCTTCAAGATTTGTCTGCGGACATAATCTACGGAATAGTACTTACCAAGGAATGGTTCACATAGGTTAACCGCATTGATACGTTCGGTTAACATCTCAATTTCCTTCAACTCAGTGAAGTGATTATCAAAGATAAAATCGTATTGAATATCTTCTTTCAGTTCATCCCAGTCTTCTGGTGTAACAATTCCTTTGAGAATTAGTTGTGTCTTTAAAACATCATGGAATAATTCAGAAAAACGCTTACGCAAACGACCAACGAATTTGGCAAATTTAAGTTCATCGCGAGTGATTTCATTGGAACGACCAATTGTAAATGAAGATTCTTGTTCAAGTCTCGATAGTGGAATATTCAGAGACTTATATAACTTCTTCTGAAAATACTTAACATCTTCCAACTCACCTAAATTCTGACCACCAGGTAAAGTTGTGATCTCTGTACCACGACCACCTTCTCTACGAGGCAACCAGAAATCTTCAAGCATACTCATATGCTTGCGATCATCTCTCATCTCACCAGTAGAAGAATCGTATACTAGTTTATTACGATAACGACCCATGACTTCACGGAGGTATTGTTCCGCTTTCATCTTAGGTAAGTTACCAACATCGATGTAGAAGATTCTACGTTCTGGTGCTCTGGAAATTCTGTAGATAACAATAGAATCTTCAATCATTCTAAGCTGATTGACAGGTTTAATTGCTTTGTGTAAATGGGACAGAACCATATTACGATTATGATCCATTACACCTGAAGGAACATATGAGATTGCATCTGCTGCAATCTTAAGTCCTTGATTGTCACTACCTTTATAACCTTTGGGGAAATAAACATAGTAATCAACAGTTTCGCCGTAATCCAGTTTTAAACCAGTTTCTAACTCAACTCCTCTCTGTCTTTCTTTTTTAACTTCTCTTACTCTCTTAATTTTAAGAGCATCAACATATCTCAATTCTTTGATACCTTCTTCAGGTTTATCAAAATCGATTAATTTATGGTAGAACAATCTACCGTCAATATACCAACGACGGAAAATTTGATGTGCTTTTTTATCAAAATCTAGTAGACGAACAATGTACTTAAATTCTTCTCTAATTGATTTTTTAATCTTGTCACTCGCTGACAAGTTAGATAACTCAATCTCTACAGGTGCATAATCTAAGTGACTACTAATAGATTCATTGATGATATCATCAATTGCAGAATCAGTTTCTGGGTGTAATGCTACTTCTCTATATTTACGAATAAATTCAAAATCATTATTATGCTTTCCTACGCCATCCAGATCTAAGTACTGACCAAAATAGGCACCTGCAGCTACTGCTGAGGTGCCATCATCACTATCTGGGGGAGCAGGAGAATAAACTTTCCCCTGCTTTTTTCTAGCCTCGATAGAAAATCCAAATAGTTCAGCCATCTTGTAATTGTAATAGTATTTCTATATCAATACTATTTATCAGTTCTGTAAAGAGTTCTTTGTAACTTCAAAGTAGTTGAATTGGAATTCAACTGTAAACTCTTCAATCTGATCATTCGATTCGTATGAAAGATCGATTGCAGAAATTGCGGAAGGCCAGGAATCATAGAAACGATATGCACGAATAACGTCCATACCATCGACACCTGGTGCTTCAATGTTTGCAGGGGTTTTGGAAGGTCTCTGACCATCGCGGCTTAACTGATAAACCGTCATGTCTCTGCAATATGTCTCACCACCATCAGCGCCGTAACCCAATTGGGCAACGTTTTCGGTATGAGCATTGATTCCGCGAGACCACTTCTCGAATGCTTTACGAATGTTGTAATCACCATCGTTAACAACAGTTACCGACCATGGTTCAAAGGTTCTGTCTCCAGCAACCTTGAGCATTCTACCTCTATAAGGAACTTCAATCACACCCACATTAGATGCGGGAATCTGTGCAGTTTTAACTAAAAACTCTGAAGTTTCTGTAGCAGCCTTGGATGAGTCTGAACCGATATCAACAACCCCAGCGAGGTTGGGGAAGTTGAGTCTTACCAAGAATAGATTGGGGCGGGCGCCCCCTCTGGTAAGTTTTGACTTAAATTCTGAAATGCCTTTTGCCATTTTCTTTTAGCTCCGTGTGTTTATTTATTAAGATTAACCAATTAATTCATTGAAAGAAACACCCGTTCTTGTGGCAACGAAGGTGATCGTAATAAAGTTGATCGTTCTAGCAGGTTTGATGTAAATCTCTGCTTGGAACTCGTTACGGTCAACGACATCGGGAGTGTTATTAGAGTCATCACATACGACCAAGAAGTCGTAGATACCTCTTCTTCCCTGAACATTTCTCAGATAAGGATCACATGCACCTTTAAATCCAGAGCGTGTAATTTCATCGTTAATCTCGAATAATTGGAATTTCGAGAATCTAGCAATGTTCTTCTCTAGTTCAATAAACAAACGACGAACGTTAATTCTATCGAATGCCGATGGAGAAGATAGTGCAGTCTTATCACCGAATAAGACAATACCTTGACCTGGGAAAGAAACAACAGGGTTGATTCTCGCAGTGTAAAGTCTATCTCTTTCAGACTGTCTTGGGGAATATGCAAGTTTAGTTGCATTTCTTAGGTTTCCTCTGTTGTAACCAGCAGGAGAGAACCATGTTTCCGAATTGATCGTTGTGTTGATGCAGAGACCTGCAACATCAGCAGCGCAAGGAAGATAACGGTAAGTATCGTTGTACTTGTCGTAAACGTACTTATAACCACTATCAAAAATTGCATAAGAAGTAGACTGAAGTGTATTGAAGAAATCAATAATTGAGTCAGTTTTCTTTGTAGAAGTGTTGGAGTTGATTACATCAGTTCTCTGTGGAGAAACAACTGCAATACAATCCCTTCTAGATTCTGCAACACTGATCAGTTTTGCAGCACCAGAAGCAGTAATCTTACCTGGAACTAAGAAATCAATATCAGCAAATTCTTCTGGATCTAGAACCAGATCATAAGATGCTTCAACTTGAGATTGAATTGAAGATGCAGCACCAGCCCAATTGTAGTCAGCACCACTCGCAAGTTTTTTGGAAATAACGTTGTTGAATACTGGGTAAACTGCGTTAGCAGAAGGACCACCAATTGCAGTTGCGGAAGCAACATTGGAACTATCATCTACTGCAATGATATCAGAAGTCTGTGCAAGAGTTCTATCACCACCATAGATGAAACTAGAACTCAACTCAAGAACTTTCTTCCAGAACTTGGTATCACCCTCTGTACTCTTAGCATCACTTGCTTTAGACAGATAGGTAAACGATTCGATCAGTGTACCTGGATTACCAGTTACATTACCATCAGTGTCAACTAGGACGATGTGTAATTCATCGAACTTACCACCACGAGATTTAACGAATGGGGAAGTTCCTGGTTGGGGAGCAATAGATACCCACTTCTTACCAGATGCATATTCTTTACTGGAGTAAAGATCATTACTTGTAATTGCACTAACAGTAGCAATAGTTGCACCTGTATGATCCTGAATTACAGAAGATGCAGCAAGTCTCTTAGTCGTGTCCCAAAGGGTAACGTCGTAAGAATCACTACCATTATTACTGTAAACAGTACCTTCATATGTGTTGGAACCACTTACCCACTTGATGTAAGAACCAGCAGCTGCAAGACTTGCACCAACCGTTGCGATATCAAATGTTAAATCAGCACCACCACCTGTACCGAGTTGAGCATCAGCAACAGTGATTGTATCATCAACCGCATATCCTGAACCACCACTTACAACAGTGACTGTAGCAGCACCACTTCCATCAACTACGATGGAGAAAGTAGCACCAGTACCTGCACCAGCAGCTGTGTAGTCAGAAGCACCGATTGTATATGTACCAGCTGTTCTACTTGCATCTGCAGCACCAACGGTGTCTACAGTTAAAGTTTGTCCTACTGCAGGTGTAACAGTTACCTGTTGGTGAGCACCAACGTCAATCATGGAAACTGTAATTCCATTATGGAATGTACCGCCGTATCTACCTGCAAAAGTAAATGCGCTGGTTACTCCTCCATATGTTTCTTCATAATCAGATTGATTGTTAATTAGGAGTGTGGTTGAAGTTGTACCATCACTGTCAACATTAGCCGTTCTCAATGCCAAATCATTAGCCTGTCCTGGTTCTCCACCAGCAGGTCTAATAACAGCAGCAATACCACCGTACTGAATAATAGTAGCAGCGGCAAACCAAGACTCATAATTATATTCGGAGGGTTCACCGAAAATGTCTACCAGCTCTCTTTCGCTGGATACATAGGTGACCTCATCCGTAGGTCCTTTCGCCGAAGCGATAGAAACAACACCAATGTTTTGGTCCGAGACGTTAATGGTGGCTGTTAAGTCAACCTCCTTTATTTGTACTCCTGGTGAAGCAAACGCCATGTGTATATCCTCTACGAGATTTATTTCTCAAAACTATTTATTACTCGCTATCTTTTCATCGGGGAAACAATGCATGAACACATTACCAGTCAGGATATACATCCCTATTTTTCTTTAAATTTCTGGATTCAATTATCCTTTTAATAGTACAAGATTTACATTCATAAGAATATGAAGATGGATATTTTCCTCTATCTTTTCTTATCAAATAATAGTCTATTAATAGTTCTTTTTTCTTACCACAAGTTCTGCATCTTCTTTCTTTGAAGAGGAGATGTTCTAAATTAAATTGATCATCAATGTTCATTTGTAGTCCCACATATATGATCTGTCTCCGTATTCATCGACCTTCCATACATCACCACTTGTATCCACAAAAGTACTTTCTTCAAATCCATCGTTAATAAATCCAAAAGGGGCCATATCTTCTTCAATTGATTCTCTCTGATCTTCAAAAATTCTCTTCCTGATATCATCAGAAGTAAGTTCTCGGAAATAATCAGAAGTACATAACCAAGCAAAAATTACCAAACACATTGCAAGGTCATCATTACATCCTTCCTCTGCTTCAAATGATTGTTTCTTCTGGATGAATGTAGTTAGTTCTGCAATAACATCATAATCGGTAACGATTAATTTATCATCTTCGATAAGTGCTTTTAAGTTAGAACAACCAGTCTTCTTGACTGTAGATGTCATCTTTACACCTAACTGTGATTTGTGAGAGAATCCTTGACCAACTAATTGACCAGCACGTCCTCTCATTGCACACATAAGAAGGTTGTCATACTCCAAATCAAATTGCATAATGTCTGCAACCTGACCTCCAATATCATTAACTTCTACCATAACAAATGCATGATTGTAATTTTTTGCAACCTGATTTATAATGTTTGGAAATATAATAGGTTTAATATTATTATTTTTATATTTACCTACTAGCTTATAAGGTATAGTTGTAATATCAATTAGAGCAAATGCAGAATAATCATTACTGACGCCTCTAGAAACGTCAACTGTCATTATATAAGTATGATCTTTTTTAACATTCTCATAAATCTGTAATCCATTACTAGATTCAATAGCTTCTTCATACACCATCATTTTAAGTTTTGATGGTGCAATCAAAGTATCTACAGATCCTAAGAATTCACATTCAAATTCTTGTGTGAACTGACGTTGTGATGTGTTTGCAATTGTCTGTTCTTTCCATACAGCATCTCTACCAGGAACTTGAGACCAGTGAACTTCTGTTGTTGTATATTCATTTCTACCAAGTTCGGCATCATGCCATAACTTATAGAACATGTTCATCCCATTTGGAGTTGAGATGATAATAACTTTAGTAGATTTACCAGAAGAAATCGTAGGATATACAGACGAGAAAAACTGTTCTGCGATATGATTTGGAACGAACGCAAATTCGTCCAAGAAGATGATATTAAATGACATACCTCGAACAGCAGAACTGGAGGTTGATGCTGCAAGGATTTTAGACCCGTTCTCTAATTCTACATTACCTTTGTTCCATGCAAGAATACCATGTTGCATCCATCTTGGTAAATTCTCATATGCTAATTGTAAACGAGATAATAGTTCTCTTGATGTTGATGCTTTGTTAGCAAGAATACCAATATTTACATTGTCATTAAATATGATATAATGAAGCAAGTAAGAAACAACAGTAGTAGACTTACCAGTTTGCCTGGGTAGTTTTGCAATGTTAAACCTATTTTTGTGAAACCTTTCTACCATTTCCTCTTGGAAATCGTACATACTAAAAGGTACTAGACCTTCATCAAGAGAAACAATCTTAATATAATTTTTAGCAAAATATACAGGATCGTCTTTACACTTCAAAAATTCGATTACCTGTTCTTCGGTAAATTCAATTGGTGTATTTGCTTTTTTTAGATTGGGATTACCTAGATAAATCGAATCGGATGCCATAATTAATTTTTATAAAATGTGTAATCAGTTAACATTGCAAACATTCTCTTCTTCATTATATCTAAGAGTATTTGCTCTTCGTAAGGACGTGCAGGAGAACCTGGCCACATCTTGATAGAATAATCAAAGTGATCGTACAGACATCGGACTTCATCGATTCCTAATGTCATGGTACAATACCATTCATTTTCTTCAGATGAGGGTTCCATGTTTTCTCCTTATCTCCCTGAGTGCTTCAAGATTCATATCTTTAGTGCCACCATCGTATGCGTGAGCATATCCCTCTTCAATCATTTGTTCGTTGAGGGACAAGTTGCTGTCCCCAATGTAAAGCCAACCAAGAAGACGGCCATATTTACCGACGCCACCAACAAGTTCAGTCCTAACAGACAACTCATCATCACCAGCGATAGTGCTCTCCAGTTTTTCTTTGAGCCAGTTGGTTGCGTCGATTCCAAGAGCCTTCTCCTCTAGATTTCTCGTTCTTTTCTCTGGCGTATCAACTCCTGCAACTCTAACTCTTTCTTTCTTGTATAAATCGAACCCAAGATCAATAGTGACATCAATAGTATCACCATCAAGTACACGATTGATCTCCGTCACTCTGAAGTTGTAACAACTCTTCCTGCTCGGTGGTGTCATTGCTCCCATGGGATTCTCTCTTATCAACTCCTAGTATATAGTAAATACTATAACCCGCCATACAAAGAGAAAGAAAAACCATAAAGATCACTGACCACACAGGATCGTTCACATTAGTATGTGGTTGTAATAATAAATTCATTATAAATCTTTAAATTTATCCCTCATCTCTTCCATCTGTTTTTTCTTTTCAGAAAATATACCGTCGATATATCCAGCACGGTATTCCCAAGTTTGTCCACCATCTTTTCCCTTTTGGGGATTGATACATTGATCGTCACCTAATTTGTTGCAAACAAGACCAGCAAGGTCAAGCTCACTAGAATCAGATGAACCGCCAGTGCCACGCCAAACGTGTTGTCCATTAACCCATGTCGCACCGCACTTCTCGCATTCTTTCCGTTCTAATTTCAGGTCGGAAAACTGTCGATCGGGATCGGTCATTGTAAATCTCCTTATTTTTTAATTGGTATAAGCGATTGCAGTCGCCCATACTTCACCTCCAGATGTTGTAACATCCAGAACTGCAGCAGCTTCCTTATCAATAATAATTCCCGTGTTAGGAGGAATCACTACAGAAGTTGGAACCGCGCCAGCAATAGTTACTTTGTTAGCAGCTGTATGGGCATTAACAACCCAAGCAAGAGTACCCGAAGTAAGAGTACCAGTACTCGGAGATGCTTGAATATCCTGTGCTTCAGCTAGTGGTTTGATGTTCATTGTAGTTTCTTTTTTAATTATTTATCAGCAATTCCAAGCTCTAAGAGACTTGTTTATCCTGGAATCGGGATCTGATGCAGTTTTTTTGGAAGTTAGTTTCTTTTTCATTCCTTTCATTCTTGCACAGAATGATGATCTTCTTTTATTACCTTTCTTTTTAGATGGTGCTTTCAGGTCAGAACCAGGATTCTCTGCTTCATAAGACTTGCGTCCTTTTTCATTGAGACCACCTTCTTTATTTTTACCAGACTTTTTTGTCCACGCTGCACCTTCACTAACTTCGTCCTGTTCTTTGACGCAGTTATTTACAACTTTACCACCTTTCATTTTGGTGCCTTGTTTCTTATATCCTTTCCAACATGACAATGCTTTTTCAGAAATTTGTCTAAATTCACTGAAATCCACACCTTCTTTCTTGGACTTATTACCCCAGTTCTTAGCACCTTTTTTACGACACTTGACCAAAGCACCAGATGCATATGCAGAAGGCCAAACATCATAACGTGATTTTACTTTATGATAACAAGCATCTTTCTTTTCCAACATTGTTTCTTCTTGAGTCACGTTTTTTGCCTTCCCTTTTTTGTTTGGATTTGGATCTTCTGATCTTTTCTTAGCAGCTCGTTTGTTTCTTTCGTCTTTACTCATTGATGCACGGTCATCTGCATCACGACAATATGGTTTTGTTGTTTGTCCTGGTTGTTTTGCACATGGTTTCCCATCGTACTTACCACCAGTTTGTTTCCAACCACCACCCTTAAACCAATCTTTAAGAGAATATCCTTTGTCCTTAGAGGACTTACCATCACGTTTTTCGTTAATCATTTTATTCTCCACCACCACCATCTCCACCACCATCACCGCCGTCACCAGTAATACCAGATTCTGCTGCAGCAGCAGATTTCTCACTATCACTTACATCATTAACGGTATATTTATCCCACATAGATCCACCATATCCACATGTACCACGTTTTTCACGTTTTTCACACAAACGACAATATTTTTCTTTTCCGCCATCAGAACACTTACTTTCAACCCAAAGATCAAAGTCAGCATGAACTAAATTTTGTACTCGGACCCAAGTGTTGGATTTCATTTATTTTGTCTTTCTTTTATTTATCTGAATTCATTTTTTTCAACATCTTTTGAAGTTCAGATGTACTGCCAACAAACATGGCGTTAGTTACATTAGTTGGTCCTTTTTGACTTTTCTCCTCTTCAATATCTTTAAGTTTCTTTTGATTATCTAATAATTTTTCTGTAATATCGGCAACGTGTTTAATGAGGTTGCCTGCGACTTCATACGCTCTTGGGTGATCACTACTCTGAGCGACTTCCAATGCTCCCTGGATCGCTTCCTGACCCTTCTCAACTAGGTTATATAGTTGTGCTCGACTATACTCATAGTCATTTACAACATCCGACCCTTCTTTAGGTTTTACTCGTACTTCTTTTGTTGGAGTTTCTGTTACAATTTCAGCTTCAACATTCAATGCTTCGTTTAGTTTATCAAATGGGTCAGACATAATTAATAGTTGGTAAAGGATTCGTTGAAACCAAAATCGTCATCTGCTTCAACTAAGATATGATCTGCATCATTAATGACTGAGAACTTGTTATCTCCACCAGTACCTTGGGATGTAATATCAACTGCAAATCCTTGTCTTGCATAAGACTTAGATTTTGCAACTCTAAAATTACTATCATCAATTCTAATGACAAAGTAATTTTGTTTATCTGTTAAACCACCGACAACTTGACCACTCGCGTCTTTATTGTAAGTAACTTTGTCTCCTGTAATAAATCCATGACTAGGGAGAGTAATAGTATTACTTGCAACATTGAATGATCCGAACGGGATTGAAGATCCATCTCTGTTGAGATCTGTTGGAGCAGCAGGTGTTGCACTGTATCTGACATACCTGGAACCAACTTCCATAGCGGCACTGATATCGACGTTGACCTTTTTGATAACGTCTGCAGTTGTGACAGGACCGTAGAGATATGTTTTAGCAGTAAATTGTAACGTATGAATCAGAGTTCTTCTTGTAGTAAAATCTGATTCATAATCGTCTTGAATACCGACACTGTTCAAGATGATTGGAATATCTTTCTTTTCACTCATTTTTGAAATGAGATTAATTGTAATATTAAATACTGGCTGAAAATACGGTAAAATTTGTTCTAAAATTTCTACAGAATCTTCATTATTTTTACTAAGAATACTTAATTCAAACTCAACATTATATGGTACTGGAGCATATGTAGAGTAAGATTTTTTAGTATCACCTTCTTTTTCAGCCCTAGATAACTGAATAGGTCCAAGTTTTCTTGTAGGATCATATTGAATACCCTTCATTTCAAATGACATTCTTGGTAATGTTATTTGAGTATCTGCACGACCATCTAAAGTTGGTTCAGCTTCAATACGGGCAAGAAATTTTTCTCTCGGTCCATAATTAAGAGGAACTTTGAGAGTTTGAATTACTTGTCCTGCATTATCAGTTCTATGCAGTTCAATATTATTGAACAGAGTACCAAAACCAATAATGGTTTTTCTGATAATTTCGTGATAAAAGTGTGTACCTAACATTAGAAGCTACCTGTTTGATTTCCGAATTCACCGAATGGATTACCTTCTGTCCAATCAACAATACCGTCTGCTTGAGTCTCGAAGTATGTATTTTCGGAAATATCGGAATTTTCAATTTCTATGGAACTAAAACTATCTATCACAGTTTCAGCCCCACTAGTTTCACCGATTAAAGTATCATCATCGGAAAAATTACCAACAATGTCAATTAATTCCAATTCTTTATTAGTAACATCATATCTTGCAACCTTACCTGTAGGTTCACTTGGAGAAGGTGTAATAGTTATTCTTGGTGCAGTTGTATAACCAGCACCAGTATTTTGTAACGTTATAGATGAAACTGTACCATTTGTTAATGTAGTCGTTGCAGTTGCTTGAGTTCTGGTTGGGGATGTAATAGTTACAGTTGGAACCTCTGTATATCCCAAACCTCTATTTGAAATATTGATAGAAGTAACAACACCATTTGAAATAGATGCAGATGCAGTTGCTTGAGTACCACCAGCAGGCGGAGCAGATAAAGTGACAGTTGGTGCAGTTGTATAACCAGAACCAGCAGTGCCGACAACACCAGTATTCACATCCGAAGTTATAGCAGTAACTCTGAATGTTGGTTGATCTACAACACCAGAAAGAGCAACTGTTACAATATCACCAACAACATAATTGATACCATCATTAGTTCCATTGATTGCAACTGTTGCAACATCACCATTTGCATCAGCAGTAAAGTCAATCCTCAATCCAGTACCAGAACCACCAGTTGTAACAATATTGTTTAGGACACTTGCAATACCAGTACCGTTATTAACAATTTCTAATGCTGTTACAATACCATTCTGTAATGTTGCAGTTCCTGTTGCATCTACTGCATCGGGAGCACCAATTTTTACAAGTGGTGCGGTTGTATAACCAGTTCCTGCCTTCCTAATTGTAAAATTATTATTTAATGTATAAACCGAAGATACTCCATTCTGTAAAATATCAGCAGTAAACTTAGTTCCATGAACCTTTTCACCAAACTCAAATACACCACCTGCAGTTAGAATTGCTTCAGCTGTTGCACCAGTTCCTGTTCCAGTAATTGCTACTGTAGGAGCGGTTGTAGTATATCCAGAACCTGGATTTGAAATACTAATTTCAGATACTCTGGTATTCGTAATTGTAGGTACGACAGTAGTTGGTGCAATAGTACCAGTAACATTACCGATAGTTACTACAGTATTTCCACCATATCCAGTTCCCTCATTAATCATCCTGATATACTTAATACCACGAACCCAATTATGAACAATTGAGTATGCATTTTCTGTGGCAATCTTATCAATCTCATCAATACCAGTCTCAAGTCTTTCATCAGAAAACTCCATGAGTTCACATGTAAGACTATAAGTAGGGACATCACCTAAAGGTCTTAAAGGTGTTTCATTTTCTACAAATTTAATTTGAAATAATTGTTGAGTAAGAGGGAAGTAAATTGCATCACCCTCATTTGGTCTTTCTGCAGAAACCAAATTATTGGATTTTGATTGTACCAAGTCTTCCCATCTACGTCTGGAAACTATAAAGGTTGCTTCTTCAGCAATCCTGACACCAAACTTGGTTAGGAGTGTTCCATCTCCCTCGAAACCATCATAGTTTTGTAAATATACTTCTATGAGATAATTCTCGTCAAATTTAGAAAGTACATCCTCTCTGAATAGTCTATCTGTTGTCACCATTTCTCTGGGCAAGTAATAAATATCTTGCCCATAGATCTGCATCGATTCGATGATTAGATCTTCATAGAGTAGTTGTTCGGATCTTGTTCCTTGAGAGAAATATACGTTCTTAGCCATATCATCCTACAAAGTCTAAAGGTGGTAATTCATATGTAGTGGACATCTTATCCTCGATGGCCTGTAGTTCACTAATGGCGTCATCATAAATTTGTCTACCATTAAATTCTACACCTCCAGGCATTTTAATTCCCTGGAATTTAATTAAATTCATACCCCATTGTTTCTTGATAAGAGATGTGAGATATTTTTTAACAAAAATTTCGTTATAAACTTTAGTAAATTCAGTAGGATCTAATGCTCTATAACAATCAATAATAACGTAATCATCTACTGCAGCAAGATCCCAATCAATATCTAAATATAATCTATTGTGTACTTTATTATACCTAATATCTTTATTACCTTCAATTAAGAAATCTAATGTTTCCAGATATTGCATAGTCATTTCCATGTTAAGAATGTCATATGCATAGAAGTTGTAGAAATCATTCAAGAAGAATTGATATCTAAAACCAAACATATTATTGACCATGGAATTAGAGATTTTTTTAATCCCTTCAACTCCAAGAACATGATCGGGTAGAGTTAAAAATCCTCTACCTTCTTCAAAATTAAGAGTTCTTGATGAACCATTAGCACCAGCATTTGTATCTGTTGATGTAGTGGTAAAGTTTCTTCCAGATCCTCCTTTACCACCATTAGTAACATCATCAGCAGTTAGTTTGTACTTAAGGTACATTCTTTCTGCGCCATTATAAGTCCTTTCACTAAACAACTGAAGGGTATCATCAATGAGATCTTCAACTTGATCTTCATCAACATTGATCTCAATGACAGGTTTACCTAGCTGCCTCAAGCAGTATTCTTTTAATGTGGATCTACTACTTGGTTTTGCCATTATTCTTCCGTTGTGTAAGAATCTTCTTTAGATGTTTCAGGATTGGATTGTAAATCTGATAAGAGTTTATTTAAATAAATGATTTTAGACTCAAACATCAGATTTTGTTGCGTCAATTGGTTAATTTTAGTACTCATGACTTGCATGAGTGCATTTGCTTCATCAGTGTTCATAATGTTTATATTATATTAGTATGTGCCACCATCAAGAGTAGTTGACCAAACTGGAACACCCGAACTAGTTACAGTTAAGAGCTGGTAGGATGTGTCTTGGTCAGCAGAACCTGCAGCAACAGTTCTTGTCAATCTCTTGTATTGATCGAAGAATGCAACACCATTCAAGATACCATCATCAAGTTTGACAGTCTTGAACCATGCAGCACCTCTAGTTCCAGCAAATACATTTGCATTATTTGTTGAATCTGGAATGTAACTGAAATACTTCTCACCTTCTGTTGTTGTGGTTTCGTCATAACCGAAGAAACCTAGTTTGGAAGATGATCCATCCAGATACTTAAACTGAATACCACGATCCATGTTATCGTCAGATGCTTGACTGATAGTCAGTTTCGCTTCTGCATCAATTCCAGCGGAGATCGCATTGGAAACTGTAATGGTAGTAGTATTGAATACCTTAGTATTTACTTTAGTAATCGATGCGAGTTGAGCACTAGCCGGAGTACCAGTACCAACACTAGAGAGTGAGTTACCATTGTAGAAGTCATCACCACGAGTGGAGATATTAGAAGCAAGATCTAATGTTACTTCACTTGCCGTTTGAGAAACGAAAGTACCGACCTCAGCGAAACTCTCTCCATTATAGAAGTATAGAGTTGCACCAGAAGAAGGAGCAGAACCGAAGTTCTGGGAAACGTTGAAAGAAATTCTAACGTTGGAAATTGTTGTAGAGTTTGGAATCGAAGTTCCAGTAATAGATGCACCTTCTACGATAGAAGAAGGATTGTCGATAACAAGATCAGTAGCACCCGAAGATGCTGCACTCATTACAGTCTTTTCGGAAACAGTATCACCAATCGTAAATACTGGATCATTAACCGACATTTCAGTCGAGTTAACAGTTGTAGTAGTACCAGCAACTTGTAAGTTACCACGGATGATAACATTACCACCTGCATCACCTGCATCGGGGAATGGATCAAGAACCAGATCCTGTGCATTCAGGTTATCTGTGGAAATCTCATTACCTTGAATACGGATGTGACCCAGATCCAACATGGTACTTGCAGTACCCATGTTAATTGTAGTTGCTGCACCAAATGCATTAACTGTAGTTGCTGTAGTATTTAAGAGGTTGAAAGATGTCTGGTTGGTTGTGATGTCTCCACCATCAACATTCAAATCAAGATCAATATCAAGGTTATTATTAATACTTGTAGTACCTGATGCGGCACCGATATCAATTGCAGTAGCAGCGCCGAAAGCGTTTACACTAGTTGCAGTTGTGTTGTACAGATTTTGAGTTGTCTGTGTACCAACAACAGTCGGATTACCGATTGTCATCGTACCAGAGTTTGCACCCACATTCAATCCAGTTGCAGCACCAAAGGCATTGACTGTAGTGGCGGTAGTATTGAAAACGTTTTGTGTAGTTTCAGTACCATCAACAGTGTTATTGCCGAAAGTAGTTGCACCAGCACCAGAAGCACCAATGTTAATATCACTACCAGCACCGAATGCATTTACTGTAGTAGCAGTTGCATTGAATACGTTTTGAGTAGTTTCCGTACCAACTAAGGTTCCCGATCCAAGAGTGGTGGTGTTAGCACCAGATGCACCAATATTAATTGCAGTAGCAGCACCAAACGCATTGATTGTGGTTGCGGTGGTGTTTAACAGGTTAAATGATGCTTGATTGGTGGTCAGATCACCACCATCAATATTGACATCGTTATCGAAGTCAACGTTACCACTTCCAAATGTGATTAGTTCAGAACCATTGGTGGTATCAATTGCGATATATTGATTACTACCTTCTTTAACCTCAAAGGCATCTGCAGTATCATCAGGAATACTGGTTGAACTAGTTCCTGTTGTTACTAAGTTACCAGTGATAGTAACATTAACATTGTTATATGTCCAATCAGCACCAGTTACTTGAACTTGGTCAGATGAATTCTCGTCATACTCGATCTTTGCGTCTTTGTCCGAACCAAACGAGAGAAATGTATCATCAACAATATTAATTTCACCAGACCCAGCAGGATCTAGGATGATGTCACCATTCGAGTTAGTCGAAGAAATGGTGTTTGAATCAAATCTAAGATTATCAACATTAAAAATGTCAATTTTTGAATCTTGGTCAATGACCAAGGCAGAGTTTGCAGTCAAAGTACCATGTTGATGATCCAACATGTCGGTAAAATACTTACCACCGATTACATCGATATTTGCAGCATGACCGCTTCCATCCTCGGTGCCCTGACCGACGAATAGTTTACCACCTGCATTGACTGAAGAACCACCACCGGCCTGCACCTTATCAGGATATGTACCAGCACCATAACTGTATGCGGGTTCACCGTTTCGTAGATTACCTGGTGTTGATGTTGGAGAAGTACTAGACCTCTTTAACTTTAAAAACGTACTCATTGTTGTATCCTAGTAGAAAGAATTAATAGAATCCTGCGTTGATCGTAAGACCGTCATTTTCAAGAATATTTCTCGCTACCCATGTTTGAGTTGCAAGATCATACTGCAATACAGCACCATCTCCAGCACTTTGTAGGTTTACATCTGTCAGAGATGATAGTCTGCCTGAAGAACCACCAGAGGCGGCAACAGTAATCACTTTTGGTATATTTGAAACGGTGACCTTCGTATTCATGTTGTTACTCCTGGATTAACAGTAACGACGCCCTCGATCACTCTCGTTTTAGTTCCTCCTGCGGAGGTTACAACAACATCGTACAGATACCTTCCGGCTTCTAACGTTGATGTTGCAGACGCAAGTAGTGTAAGTACCACAGTTCCAGCTTCAGTGCTAGAAACTGTTGCAACAAAACTAGTCGATGTAGAACTAGAAAATGATTTCTTGAGTTTTGCTTCGGCACTATAGCCGGTCAAATCCCAAGCAGCATTGCTGTCATCATAGACGCCGACTTGAACAGTAAAGTCCGAGCCTTGGTCTATGTATAAGTTATGTACTGCTGCCATTGAGGTTTTACCACTTACCTTTATTTATACAGAGAGTTTGTCTCTCAAGTATTTATATGGTTAACTACTTGTTTGAGTAAATCTTTGAGTTCGCCAATTTCTTGCTCGATTTTATCGAGTCTATCTTCTTTTTGAATTCGATTTTTATATGCTTCCATATATTGTTCATAACTATGGACATTGGTATTTACAATACCCCCAGATGTTTTATCTCTCGATAAATCTGGGTGTCCATTCACATGAATATTTGTCATACTGCAAGTGCGAGTGATCTAAAGTTTCTAATTTTAGGCGCACTGCTTTGATTGTCAGAAATCATTACTATTTTGACCGCAAATTCTTTGAATTTTTCAAGTCCAGTAATTTCATAATCAAAAGCCTTAAACCCTTGATCATCTGTAGAAATTGGATAACCATTAGAAGAAACTGGAACTTCTACATATTCAATAAGATTAAATGCGTCAATTTCATCATCACTTTTTGTTCTAACAAAGACTTTGATATCAGAACCTTGTCTTCTGATAGCATCAAACATAACCCTAACAGAAGTTGCAGATGTTTCAAGATTAACTTTTTTTGTAATATAAACAGCATCATGTAAAGAACCAGATGGTTCTAATTCACTGGTAAGATTCAATGTTCCATCAAGATTAGATATCTTGTTAATTCTATTCATTGCAGTAATAACGGAAGAACCAGAAATTTGTAGTAACGGACTTACGTTATCGAATAGAGATGTCATAGTTGTGTTCAAAGCAAAACTTTGAGCACTACCATAGTTATCTTGATTTGGTTTAGAAATAATGACTCTAGAAGAATCTAATTCATTTACCTTTAAGTTTTCTAAAGAAACTGTTGGAGTTTTACTAAATGTACCCAATGTTTTCTCAGAAACAGATGCACCAGCAACAGCGTCCATAGTTACAGAAAGATTAGTTCCTGGCAATACCAATTGATTAAATTGTGGTGTAATACTTTCAAACTGCAAGTTTCTAGAAGCGTTAATATTTTTACCACCAGATTGAATGGTTTCATTTGCTTTAGCAGTTGTATTAATTTTATATCTATCCATATCAATAACATCAGACAACTGATGTCTGTTATTGATTTCGGTTAATGGAATACCATTAAGTGAATAGAATTCAACCGTATTGTTTGTATTATGGGCAACAATTGTAGTATTAGATAATCCTCTACCACCTGCAGGAATAGTTAATGTATTTCCAGAAATTGATTTGTAGCCGATAATTTCACTACCAATACGAATCAATCCAAGATTTGATGCACTAACTGCAGCGTTATTAATCTGTGATGGTGCAAATGTAGCATCAGAAAGTGTGATAACAGTATCAACAGTGAACTGTTGATTTGTAATATTTGTTTGTAATTTTACTGGTGGGATATCAGATACCACACCAGAAATATCAACATAGTTTTGCAAAGTATGCATACAATGATTTGGATGCAATACAGTTACCGATGCAACATTGTCGGTAAAGTATAAAGAATTTGCTGGTAACTTTACTTCTGGAATAATGTTATTTCCAATATTAGCAGTTGCATTACTGTTAATACTAAATTTACATCTATTAATTGTGAATTTAATATCTTCAAATTGATCTGGAGTCCAGATACTCATATTTTGCGACTTAAACAAAGTACCGACAGATGGTTGTTTGTTAATAACTTGATTTGTAGTAACATCATTTTCATTTAGTCTGGACACCCAAACTTTATAGTTCAAAGATCTAGTTCTAAGAACAAAACAATAATCATTACCTTCAGAAAGGTATACTGGAGTTTCAAATGTAAATCTAGTTGCAGTTGAAGCAGTTGAAGAAACGTTGATCTGAGAAGCTTCTAAAGTTACTTTACTTAGAGGAACAATTTCTTCAGTTGGGAAACCATTTTTAATAGTTCTGATATCGATATTTACAGGAGCGGTATTATCCTTAGACTGGAAGAAAACATCGATAGAAGACAAGAATACACCACCTTCTTTATTAATAAAGAAAGATTGGGCAAGTGGATCACCACGACGTGGCGGTGGTGGTGGTGGATCAGGAATGAATCTAGTTCTAGTTTCTGAAATTGGGGTAGAAGTGATTTCGGGAATTTGGAAATCAATACTTAAACTTGTCAATTCAAGTAAAGTTCCATCGGAATCATAGTTAGCAACTGCATTGGTATCAGATACACCAGCAATTGTTGTGTTATCTTTTTGATCAGTTAATACAAATCTGGATTGACCAGTTTCAATTGTACCTGGAGGAACAATAATAAATGAATGAATTTCACCAGAAGAATTTGTTGTCAGTCTAGGATTAGATAGTTTTACTTCTGCAATTGCACCAGTTGTCTGACCTTCAAATGTAATGCTGTCACCAGGATTAGTTGGATTAATCAAAGATCCATCATTAACTGTTACATCTTTAATTGCTAAAACTGTAGTTGATGCACTATAAGATGATCCTAATGTGGAGTCGTAATCAGATGGTGAAACAACAGTTGCTTCTAGGTTCCTTGGAGAAACGCCAACTTGGGGTAGAGTTGGAGTAATAGTTACTTTTTCACCTACAACAAAAGCAGTACTATTAACAGTTCTAGTTACGTTGGATAACAATCTAGGGAAAATAACATTGTTTGAATCTTCACCATCAATGAAGAAATACATCTCAGTATTTGGTTTTAATCTATTAGCGAACGCATCAATAACAATAGATCTGGCAAATCTTAGTGATTCGACTGAATCAATTCTATCACCAACTTCTATATTCTGTGTCGTAGTACTAAATTCATTATTTACTCCATCTCTCTGTTGAAAAATGTTTGTACCACCACCTGTTCGACTTGATCCAGTTCTATTCCAAGATCCCCACTGGTTGCCATCGGCACCACTTTGATCATACAAGAACTTGATAGGACCAGATAAATCAATCTCTGGTACATTTTCAGGAGCAGTTCTCCTAGTATCATACCAAACATCTCTAGATGGATTTATTTGGAAATCACCAATCCATGTCGTAGTATTAAATGGATTTAAATTTACAACCCTACTTGCATAAGGATTTGATTGCAATTCAACTTGAGTGTAAGGTAAAGTTAAGTAATCTCCAGTCTTTTGAAGAATAGAACTACCAACTACAGCTATACTTACATCGGGAGCATCAAACTTTAAACCAACATTATTTACATAAGGATATGGTCTAATAAGAGATTCATCGATATCCAATGACATCTTAAAGTCAACATTGTTAGTGTCGGCAAAATTTCTAGATTTAAAATTATCAACTAAGAATCCATTCTTAAATCTGTTGTTTCCACCACTATCCAGAACGAGCATATTGTTCGTATCTGTTTCAAGTAAACTTAATGAAGTATAATATTCAACATTATCAAGTCTACTCTCAAGACCACCAATATCTTTCATGGTGTATCTTTTGTTATCTTCCGTCTGAATTTTAACAGTTTTTACATCTCTCAAATATGCTGGTACTGAAAGTGTAGCAAGACGCAAAGAATTTGAAAGATCTTCTGGTGCTGAAGGATTAGCAGATTCAGCACCAATAGAAATTACAAATTTACCAGACTTATCTAGATATACTCTGTCAATTCTGTTTGCATAGTAGTTATAATCATAACTAATAAACTCTGATGGATATGGGAAAACCTGCGTAGATTTTGTAGTCCCAAAAATATCAAACGCAGAAATTGCATTAGAACAAACATAAGGTGCAATAGCAACACCAGTACCAGTAGATAATGATGTAGAAGCTGTAGTTCTAAAATCAAATACATCAGTATATGGAGATCCATCAAAATTATATGGAATATCTCCATAATTGATATCATTTACAGTGTCATAAGAAGCAACCGAAAAGAAATCATTATTTGTTTGACCATGTTCAAAATAATCAAATACTACTGTAATTTTATTTCTAGGAGTAGGTCTGTTTCCAAGTCTTGTTAACTTAGAAATTCTATAAACATCTTCAGTATCATTTTTACTTAAAGCAAAGTTCTCAGTAATATCAACATATGATCCATAAACAACTTCAGTTAAAAATCTACCGACTAAATCTGGATTTGTATATACAACAATCTGTGTTGTTAAATTAGTTCCTTCTACAAATTTTTCTTCTTGTAAGAACTTAACATATACAGTAACACCATCAATATTGATTACTCTAGCAAGAATATTATTCTGTTTTAGAATATCTCCAACAACAAGTCCTGTTGTGGAATTCATAAGGACACGATCAAACATATCTACATCTGCAACTCCAGAAACAACTGCTTCATGGATAGCATGTACTTTGAAAACATCTGGAAATTTTAAATTAATTTCTTTGTCATCAAACCTATTTCCATAGACACCAAATGAAGGTCCTTTAGCATTTTTCGCACTAAGGAAATTATATGTTTTAAGTGTCTTCTCTTTAATTGATGTGTTGTTTACTCTAAGCTTATAGTAGATATCAACAGTAGTTGGTGAACCACTAATACCAGAGAGAACAAGAGTTTGTCCGTTAATAGATGCAGTAGCAGTATGAGTTCCAGTGGAAGAAGTGATTAAATATCCACTTGGAAGTGGAGTAAAATTATTAGGAACAGAAATTGAAACTTCACCACCAACAACACCCTTAGATATTTTTTCTAATTTTGTGTATGAAAAGTCACTGATAGATTTTGTTGGTAAATTAGCAGAAGATACAAAGAACTTTTTATTTGCAGACTGGAGTCCTACACTACCATTGATAGTAGCAGTAAATGAAGCACCATTATTAACGATATTATCGATATTAGCAATAGTATAAACCGTTAATGAACTAATTGTGTAAGTTACACTGTCTTTACTATTACTAAAGACATCTCCTTGTGTAAATTTACCACTAACTTGTCTTACTTGAATAATTGAATTTGAACCAGAAACAGTAACACCATTTACTACTGCTCTTGTTCCTCTACTATTAAAGATAAAATCACCTTCTACCAAACCAGTAGAATTATTAGCAACTGTAATTGAATTATATGTACTTAAATCTTGTAAATATAATTTTCCACTAGTTAAACTAATTGCTCTAGCTTGACCAATATTATTATTACTACTATTTCTTAATGAAAGGATTTCACCTGCAGTAACACTACCAGTAGTAGCAGTCGTTGTTAGGTATTGTCCAAAATTAATATTAGTTGCTTTATTATTTACTTCAAAAGAAGATCTTGGTTTTTCTACAAGTACATATTTTTTGGAAATTGTAGAAACTTCAAATCCTCTAACATATGCTTTACCAGGACCAATTTCTATAGTATAGAAATTATCACCATTAATAGAATTTTCGGGATCTGTTGCAATAGGGTCTCGTGAAAGAATAGTTCTTCCATCCTCAAGTACTTCATTAGGATTATACACACCCCCGTTCGCACCATTATTTAAAGCTTCTTTGACTCTAATACTAAAATCTCTTGTTGTATAATTTCCAGACTCATCAAAAGTTCTTCTCGCAAGATTTTTTTCGAGTTCACTATAAAAAGAACGATCTACAATTTCTTCAAGTTCACCAGAAGATAATCTAAGTAATTCAATAAAATCTGCGTTATCAGAAAAAGAAGTAAGTTCTTTACTTAAAGTTGCTGTAATTTTCAGTCTGTCTGCACCAGGAGCTGCAAAGTTAGTAGATCCATTAGCATTATCAAATAAGGTAGAATCGTCATCCGTAGAAACTTTAGACTCTGCAATAGACAAACCAACTTTGTATACTGGTTTATTTGAATATTGATCAAGAATAAGAGTTTGATCAAGAACTTCTACAAAATATCCACGAATATAATAGATACCGTTTGTAATATAAGCAACACTACCAGTGTATTCAGTAGCATTTTGTAGATATGTTACTGCAACTGCACCAACTGTGTCTGTATTGATAAGAGTTTCATTGTTTGCAAACCTTGTTTGCTGAGAACCATCAGAATTTATTCCAGATTTTGTATACTTAACATACAACGTTAAAGCATTTTTTTCAGAAGTTTCTACTGAAACAGTATTTACAACAATAGCTTCAACTTCAGAGTTTTGTCCTCTTAGAGTAGTGCCAACCAAAGCTTCTCTATAAGATTCAACTTCAATACCATTAACAAGGTTCTGTACTAAGACAGCATGATATTCCAAATCATATCCCACCTGACCAGGAATTACAACCGAACCATCTTTAAAAGTATGATTGGCAAAATTCTCAATCTGATTCTGCAACTGTGTTTGCAGTTGAGTTAATTCTCTAGCTTGGACTGGTCGTCCTGGTTTGAACAGAATCTTTTGATAGTTCTTAGAACTATCAAAGTCATCAAAATATGGCGCCAGTTTAAGGTTGGTCTTCTGCATTGCCTACAAGGAGTTCCTTTCTTTTATTTATGGGTATATCAGAACTCGATAACGAGTTTGATGTCTTCTGTCTGATCGTCAGATCTGATAATGGTTTTTCTGTTTTCAATATACAAAATAGAACCACTAAACTTTTGTACTTCAGAAACTGCATAACCAGTAGTAAAACTAATACCAGCAATATTTACAGTTCCTGATGCTGTGGTATCTGGAGTCAAAACTGTTCCAGAAGTAGCACCAGTAATTGCATTTGCACCACTAAAGTTAACTAGTTCATATTTTTGGTTACCAGTTTGTGTAGCAGCAACATATTCATTTTGATAGTATCTCAAAATCTTGTTAACAGAATCCCAGTGAACAACAACACCTTTAGCATTAGTTGTCGCCTGTGTGATTGTTTCACCAATACTATAATTTACATTTGTTGCAGTTGGAAACTTAATTGCTTTACAAACTGCAGCAGTACTGGACGTTAAATCTTGACCACCTGGAGTCTGAGGATCTGAAATCAAACCAAATCTTCTGAACTCCATATTTACTGGAACGTCACCACCACCATCAAGGAATTCAACTGCCTTATTGATCATAACTCTGTATCCACCCATCTCTCTAACAATGTTAGATCCATGACCATCTGGGGGTGGAATGATAGCATCAATAGCAGGAGAACCACTCGATAAATTAAGAGGGGTTGTACTTCTTGCCTGTGCTGCAGAGAGAGTAGTATATGACTCTTCAAGGTCGATCTTTCCATGTGTATAACCACTACCAACTACAACCATTGACACGGTAGAGGGGTCGATCTGACCTGATGTGGGAGCAGTAGAAGAAATAGTGAATGTTACAATTGCACCCGTACCATCTCCAATTACTGGACAGAAATATGTATTGGCAGTAATACCAGAACCTACATTTCTCACAAGTGCTTGTTCGATAGCACCAGATACTGCAGCAGTCTGAACTGTTGTATTTGTTTTAACTGGCATAAAGTCACTTGAAACAAACTTAACGAAATCATTGATTCCGAGAGTATACATATATTTCCATCTATAAGTATCTGCAGTTGTGAAAATAGATGTCAATTGACCTGTTGGTTCTACGGTAGAGATTACACCATTAGGATTTGCAGGAGTTTCACCATTGTAGATACACTTATAAACGTCAAAGTTACTATTCATGACGTAAAACTGTGAGTCATACAGTTTATTTCCACCAGTAGCAGATGTATAAGCAACAGAATAATTGTGCTTATACATGTCATAAAGAGTATTGGTAGTCCAAGTTCTCTTTCTAATAACTTGATTGACATCACCACTAGTGATACGCTTCATAGCGATCATATCATCATAAATTTCACTCAGTTCATCAAAAGAATCCGTGGGAGAAGGAATCTGATCAATATCATTAAAACCTAACCCAGCATATCTCTCCGAGTTCCATGTTTGAGAACGGCCGATAAACACATAGATTTTACTTCTATCTCTAAGTGCTTCCGTAGAAGAATCGGCAAGAGCATTTCCAGCAGCATCAAGTGGTTCCGCAAGGGATTCCATGAACTGTTCTGCAGCAAATATTCTAAAATTGTCAGCAACTAATGATGCCATTATACGCCCCGATAACTCGTTGTTTACTGTTATTTATACTGTATCAATTAGCGAAATATACTTTGTCGTCAGTTGCACCCGTTTGAGCGGTGGTTCCTACAACACCTCTGGTCACACCTTTCAATTCATTGGAAAGTTTAGTTGTGTATTCAATACACTCATTACCGATAAATGCACGATAAGAGTCATAACCAACACCTTCATTCACGACAGTAATACTAGTGATAGTACCAGAACCAGCCAGTGTGGGTTCTAGAACAGCACCAGTACCACCGCCATTATTTACCGAAAGACTAAGTGATGGGTCCAAAGCATTTTGATATCCAGATCCACCATTTACAATTTCTACTTTAGTCAGTTTACCGTCAACCACAAATGGTTGGAAAACTGCACCACTACCACTATCAGCAGAAGTTGTGATAGTAATATCACTTCCTGATGCCATAGAAGTTCCAGTAACTCCAATTAATTCTGCGGTAGTTGTAATACTACCACTCAATTTAGTACCGAAAGTAACTTGGTTAGAATCTAGAAGTGTACTTCTTACAACTGCAGATTCATATGTTGGGACAAGAACAAATCCATTTGGCGAGGCATTACTAAGATTGGGAAGATTCCATCCTTCCTGGTCAATAGTTGTAGAAGTAACAACATTACCATTGATTGGATCAATTAAGATATTTGCAGATGCATTAGTACCAATACCATATGTTTTTAATTTAGTATTTCTTGGATATCCAAGTCCACCATTATTAATGGTAATACCTGTAAGAGACCCACCAGAAACAGATGCAGTAGTAGATAGTCCAGATGGACCAGTCAAACCAGTTGGACTTGTTACTTCCATCACAGAAGGAGAGTGTACCGCTGTAACCTCTCTTGACATAGATTCACCAGGAATTTGAATAGTATCACCAACAGAAACTTGAGAACTATAAGATTCTGTCTTGACATCTAATCTCTCGCCATAATAATCACGAATTCTAATGGCGTTACCAGAAGAAATTACATTACCCCTGAAGTTAATTGTATCTCCCAAAACATAATAATCTGTTCTAGGATCTAAAATACTACCATTAGATGTAACCAATAATTGATTTTCTAATTCTTTTGGTCTACCAATCAAAGCATCTGGATAATATGCAGCATTTAATTCAGTAATTTCAACACTTAATGTTGCAGTGTTGGTAGATCTACCAAATAACAAAAGATCTGTATTTACAGGTGAAAATGTTGTGGTGGTAATTCCATTAGAAGTTCTAATTATAGTTGGATTCAGACCTGTAGTACCAACAGAAATTCCAACATTGCTGGAACCAGTATATCCAGATACTGTAAATTTCACTGTATATTGGCGTCCAATCACAAATACATTGGGGATGTGGAAATAACTTGCACCAGAACTATTACCACCACCCCAACCAACGGTAGAGTTATTAGCAACAGTCCAAGATCCTCCTGAATTATGTGTTAAACTGCTTCCACCCATACCACCTGGACCAAAACCCTCAGCACCAGTATTAGCATTAACTGTAGTACTAATATCAGTACTCAAATTGTAAGTTGTTGCAGAAGTTGCGGTAATATTATTTAAAGTATCCATAACGCCATGTGTACTAATAAAGATATTATCACCCGATTGTGGTGCAGTAGTGAAATTAACTCTGGATTTGATAGTACCATCTAAAGTGTAATCAGATACAGGGTTAAGAACAACATTATTTTTAACAACAATGATATTTTCTGAGTGTGGATCAGTACCACCATATTGTTCTGCTGGAACGAAATTTTCATCATCCAGGAACATATTGAAAGACAACGTTGTACTATTAAATGGTGTATTGATGTAATCCATCACAGTTCCAGATTTTGTCAGGATACCAAATGGAGTACCAGATGTAGTTGGTACATTCAACTGAATCTGACTATTACTGAGGAAGGAATATCCCTTACCTTCAGCAAGTCTGACCTGATCATTTTGAATAATGATTAGACCTTCATCTTCATAATTAGCAAGAGTCCTACTCAAATTGAAGATAGTATTTGATCCACCATTAGATGTTAGAGTAATTACCTCATTTTCATGCATCATGATAGTGAAAATTTCATCACTAGCAATAGGTGCTACTGTAAAGTCGATACAACCCTTTGCACTATCTGTTGCATGTCCACCAACATCTGTAAGATGATAATCGACATCTGGTTGCAGAACAACATTATTTTTTGAAACAATTAAATCTTCATGGCCGGTATAAGTATTGTCCTTAACACCATCTAGGGTAACTCTGAATCTAGTTCTAGTTCCATCATATGGCTGATTGATCTCGTTAGTCATATACTGTCTAGTATTACCAGGAGCAAACTGAACGAGATCAATCGCAGCAAGATATCCAACTCCCATAGGAATTGTCATATTATCATATGTGTTACCATTTCCAATACCAGAACTTGCAGCAGTTGCAGTTCCAGCGTGATCATATGCAACTCCAGGTTCTTGAATGACACCGCCAAATGCAACAAAGGTATTTGCTGGGTCATCATGCATTACACTTGCATTTAGATTGAGAAGTGTAATCAAGTAGAACTGAGATGCAATTGTGATCGTACCAGATCTTTGTGGTACATTAACTACATCAGTACCAGTGATTGTAGTAGAACCAGTTCTCTGATTTACTGTAAATGTGTTATTGACAGTTGCAATCTTTACAGTATTTGCATTTCTTTGTAGGACTAATAACCAAGCATTCAGAATATCTCCAAATACATGTGCTGGACGTAAGTCACCAGTCTTGGCATGGAATTCTAATTGATCAGTCGCAACAGTTGGTAGATTTGTACCACTAAATGTTAGTGTATTTGCAGCACCATCCCAAGTGTAGGAATTTTGATCTTGATACACACCATCAACATACATGAAAGGAACTTTCGTTGCATGATTAGCAATTGCAGTAGTATAAGAAAGAACAGTAGATGATGTTTGTGTTAACTCATCTGTTCTATCTGCAAAGTTTGCTGCAACAAATTCGTGGAAAAGAATAAATACATCTTCAGTTGCAAAAGGTGCTGTTGGAGTTGTAAATACAATTCTGTGAGTGGATGGACCGTCATTGATATCATATGTATCTGTCTCAAGAAGTAGATTATAATCAGTAGTAGGTTTTTGATATACCCCATTTCTAACTACAACTAAAGACTCTTCACTTGGTTCCTCGTTCCTAAGTTCCTCACATTTTTTACCATTAGTATTAGTATTATCATGAAGCAGTGTAAATTCTCTTCTTACTCCATCAAATGTTTCATTCCTATCATAGACCCAATTTCTGTAATTGCTTGGAAGAAGATATCTACCGAAAGACAACATGTGAATATCGTCTGACAATATAGGAGCAGTAGTAAAAGTAATTTTATTGTTACTAACTGTTTGTAGTTGAATATTACTTCTAGATTCATCAGCGTTTAAATGAATATCTGGTCTTACCAGAACACCATTCTTTACATGGAATATATCTGTGTTATTAGTTGCCGTAGAAGGAACGCCATAATCAGAAGTATTAAATTGAGTTCTTACACCATTAAATACATTAAATTGATCTAATTCAGCACTCTTTTTAGTGCTGTCATTTGCCAAATAAGAACTCTTAAAATCTCTTATATTGACTATAATACCAGATGCAGGAGTAAGAGTTGTAAAGGTAATTTGACTACCAGAAACACTATACTCATCTTTTGATATGTAATTACCATTTAATTCAACCATGAGGGAATTCTCACCGTCCCAAGGTGTATAATCATCGTCCTGGTTTATCTTCAAGTTAAATGTAGATAGAGCACCATTAAACTGAGAACTGATATCATTAATTACCTCTACATGACTAGAGGAGAACTCAGGATTTGAGTACTTAAATCTACTGTTAATGCCATAAGCAGTTGTACCATCTAGGAATAAAGTACCATCTAAGGATTCTTTGTTTAATTCAAAGAATCCTTTTGGTTTCTTAGCAGTATTAGATTCAATTTTTAGAGTTACATTTTTTTCTTGATTACAGATTTTATTCAAACCTCTAACCATATCTTCACGAAGTCCAGTAACTGTGAGATCTGTACAATTTACAGTTTCATCAATGTACCAACCAAAAATTTCTGAAGGATCAACTGTTTGAGGGAATGTAATTGTAGAACCACTAACTGTAAAATCAGTTAATACATGTGTTTGATTAACACCAACAAAGAACATAAGTAACTGACAATCTGATGATGGAGTTACACCAAGATCAAATGCAGTACCAGCAGACCCAGTAATTGTTAAAGGTTGTAATGATGACTGTTCAAGAATAAAAGTAGTATCTCCTTGAATCGTACTACTAAACAAAAGAGTTTTACCACCATTTGTTAGTGTATAATTTGCATGATTTTGTACAACACCATTAATAGAGACTAAAAGATGATTTTTATTAGTTACTGTGTAAAGATCGCCAGCATCGAAAATGTTAATTTGGTTGCCATTATTAACACCAGATCCCTGTAAAACTTTAAATGTGTTAGTTAAAAATTTACCACTCAATTCATCTGCAGGAAAAACTGCAAAATTTGGCGTAACATTATCTCCTATTACTTCGTAAGAAGTACCAGGTGATTGTAAAATGCCATTAATACTTAATAGTGTTTTATTAGTAGATGATGTGTATGGTAAGTCAATTGATACATTTACATTATTGACAATATTAACAATATACTCATTAATCTGAATTTCATCGGATGTCAATAACAATACAACAATATAATTTTCACCAACTTCAATAACTCTAGCTAAATTTTCAGTTTGTGAACTGAAAATTAAATCATTAATTTGATATGGATTTGGATTTGGTAGACTATTAAACCAAAGAATTTGTTTATTACAACCTGGTGTTTCTACACTCAAATCAAGAAGACTTTGAATTTTAGTTTGAAACGTAACTGCGCTTCTAACTAAATTTTGTGATCTGCCAAGTAATGACTTTCTACTATGAATTCTATGCTTACCAAATAACTTAAATCCTGAAGGATGGGTGTTTTCATTTACCTCAGATCTCCACTCAGTAGTATTTCTTTCATTGGTAATAGAATATGAAAAATCTTGATAGTAGATACTATCTTCTACCTTTTGGAAATCATCACTGATAAATCCAACAGTTCCCAAGAAAGATTTTGGAATATTACCATAAGAATTTGATTTGCTATAAGCACGAGAACTATTAACTTCAACAATTGTTCCATACTCTCTTCCATCAGAAGAAAGAATAACATCATTGACTTCAAATTTACCAGAAGTAACTAAAAGTTCAATAGTAGATGACCTTGCATCACAAGCCAAAATCTTTGCATCTGCAGATTTATTTTTAACAGATACAGTATCTTTCAGTGTCAAAGATCTTCTACGCAGTTTAGGAACAATAACAGCACCAGATCCGCCATCTTGACTAAACACTTCAATTGTAGGAGTTTCACTAAAACCACTACCACCATCAATAACTTCCAAATCAACAAGTTTACCAGCACTATATGTTGGATTATATAATGCGGTAGTTAATGAGTTATTTGTCTTGATAGATGGATTTAATTTATAACCATTACCAGTATTAGTAATATCAACAGATTCAATTTCAAAATTTGATTTTACTCTAACAGTGATAGGTAAATTTAAGTAGTTTCTTACCGTTCTAGAACCATAGAATTTATCACCAAATGTAACAAAATTAATTTTATTTAATCTACCGATAGATTTAGAATTTGCAAGTAAAACTGCTCCAGTACCACTATCACTAGTTACAGTACTAATACCTGGTAAAATTTGATATCCTTCACCACCTCTAACAACATTGACAGTCTTGATTGGTCCCGTAGCACCTCTTGATCTAATAGAGAAGTCAATTTGAGGGATATCTATTACAGTAGCTTTACTGTTAATTCTAAATTTTGTTTGATCAGACTCAACAACTTCGTATCTACCGATAATTTCAGCTTTTTCAACTTTTAATTCAAAAATTGAAGTAGGTGTGTGAATATAAACAATACTAGGAATTTTTTCAGGATCAATACTAACAGAACTGTTAGTGATAACAGAGTCTCTTTGGAAGAATGGATTGAAGTTTAAAATATCAAAAGACAGATTAAAATCTGTTGCACTAGCAAATTGTAAGTCATAAACTTTATGACTTTCTAGAGTTACTGGAAAAACCTGTTTATTATTAATAACTGTAGGAATAGTTCCAATAGCACTTAAATTAACTATAGTTGAAGTTGTATTTTTCTTATACTCAATTTCTACAATATCAGAATCTGATAAAAGATGATTACCAGTAAACTCAAATTCAATTTGATTGTTTGAAGAATCAACAGTGTAGCTTAAAATAGGTGGAGTATCAAGAGAACTTACATATGCAATCGCACCAGAACCAGCTGTATTATCATTATCAAAAATTAAGTTATCACCAACTTTATAGTTAATACCAGATTTTTCAATAATTACCGATTCAACTTCTCCGATAGAAGATGAATTTGAAGTAAGAATTGATTTATAAACATTTTTTACTTCTTCTGGATATTGTACATTATCAGAATCATTTACCCTAGTAAATATTGAAGGAATAACATCATTGTCTCTGTTTGGACATGTATTGTAAACATCTGGGTCTGAGAAGTATTTGATTCCAATTACATGTGGGAACTCATCAACCATAAAGTAGCAATATGCACCATCTGGAAATTCTGGAGTTACACAAAATCTACCATTATATTCATCTAGAGTTCCAAGACCTTTTACATATTCATAGTCTTCGATAAATGATCCCAAAGGATAATCTACAATCGAAGGACCATTGGTACGAGTACCAATAATTTTCCAAGAAGATGTTTGCTCAGCAATTGATGATGTTTTATCCAACGCAGTTGAATAACCATATTTACAATAAATTGGATGTCCATCATAAGACCAGCCAACCACCTTAGAGTGATTAGAACTTGTGATATTATAATACGTCTCAAATTTAGACGTATTGATCATCTGCAGATATTGATACTTAAGTCTGGATTTAGGGAAGTTTGAAGGTAGTACTTCAGAAACTTTTAAAGTACCTCTAATCCTATCGTCACCTTGAGTAAACGTCACTAAAGCGTTGATAAGTTTACTATTAGTGGTTTGACTCAAACCACCTTTAGATAAAGATACAACTTTACTTGCAGTATCAACAGCTGCAACAAACGTTCCTGGTTGAAGTTCCGAGCTGCTTGCTTCCATACCAACAACAATGTTGGTAACATCTTCTAGTGTTAAAGTATCACTTGTGAAAGATACTACTTTTCTGTTATATCCTTCCTGTTCGTCAAATACATATCCACCGAATTCATCAATACCAGTAATAAATCTATTTGCAATATTAAATGTCCATGTATTGATAGTAGATTCTATCAATCCATTATTATCATTAACATTAACTGTCAACACAGGTGGAATTGTATATCCACTACCAGGATTTACAATATCAACACTAACAATAGAACCATTTAAAATTACAGGTTTCAGTACAGCATCTTTACCTATACCACTAAGATTAATTGTTGGTAAATTAAAGTAGTTTTGACCACCACTAAGAATTTGAACTGCTGCTACAGAACCATTTGCAACAGAAGCCTGGAGTACTGCACCAGAACCAGAGTTAATTTCTACAGTAGGATTATAAACATAATTAGACCCTAACTGAGTTGTAAGAGAGATCTTAGGGGATGCACTCTTTGAAGAAATTAACGGACCTGAAATTGTAACTATGATATCACCTGTTGAATTATTTACAAATGGGATATCCCAAAAACCTAGCTTACCACCACCAATAACTCGAATAGTCGGTGATTCAGTGTAACCAAATCCCTTATCAACAATTTTAAAATTTGTAACATTACCAGATTTAAATTCTACATCAATTACAGCGTCCCTAAACCCAGACGGATTTTGTTGGACAGTATTAACAATTGGATTATTATTAATAACCTCAATTTTAGGTTTTGTAGAGAATCCCTGCAAATTAACCAAACTTGCAGTTTCAAATTTGTTAATATCAATTTTGTCAATGCCAGCTGCAATCTCAAAAATAGATTCGGTGATAGTAATATCACTAGACTCCATTCCATTCTTTTTCAAGATAGCTTTTGGATAACCAGCTTTATCAAATGCATTTGATGATGTATATGGAACAATATATGTACCACCGTCGGCAATAGTGACAGTATTTACGGCACCATATAATACTCTATTACCCCTAATACTTTGATATTGGATTCCATCTACAGAAATACCTATTGATTTACTTGTATCAACTGGAGAAAGAGATTTTGAAGTTCTTAAAATATTTTGATTAAGAATACTTGCTGGATAAGGAATTCTCTTTAATAATTTTTGTAATTTATAATTATTTCTATCTTGATTAATTCCATCAAGAGTTGAAATAGTGGATGAAGTTAATGCATTACCACAATCAATTACAGTAATAGTTTTTCCAGCATTTACTTCAGTAAATGTAAGGGTAGATCCAGAAATTGTATAAGAGACTTCTGGTTCTTGAACAACACCATTAATTGCTACAAATACACTTTTAGTAACTGCAGAACTATAATTACTACCACCATCTTGCAGGGTGTAAGTTAAAGATGATGTGGATGTAATAGAATCTAACTGTTGTGCTTGTTGCACCCAGAAGACCATGATATCATCTGATGCAGATACAGTTTCTCCAGTAAAAGTAAATGTTTTCGATGTATCATCATAAGTATACCCACTAACTTGTAAGACACCATTCAAAAATACAAACAAATGATCTGTTGTAAGATCAATTGTTGATGCTGTAGTAAGAACAATTGAATTATTAGTTGCACTGGGGATATTAAACTGTAGTTTTGTCGCTTGACTTGTAGTATTAAAATACCTTAAGTAAATTGTTTCGTGAGTTAATGGTGTATCAGTGAAACTAATGATATTATTTACGATGTCGTAATCGGTTAATGAATCTTGCAGAATTGCATTTCTAAACACGTAAAGATCATCTTCACTAACAGGAGAAGCAAGACTATCTAAAGTAAATGCATTTGTATAGTTATCAAATACATTAGATAAAACTCGATTTTTAGCATATGTACTGCCATCGAATTGATATCTTGGAATAGCAGAAGATGCTGTATAAACGTGATTTAAAACATTGTTTTTATATGCATATCTACCAGCAACACCAATGTAATCGTTATCAGTGTCTAAAGTATGATTACTATTTACATTCCATGAAGAATATTCAATTCCTTCATAATCGTTAAAAGTTTTATCATCAAATTCATATTTTTGATTACTATAGAGAGCTCCCGAAGATTCAACTGTTACTTCACCAACCAGTCCAACAATTCTACCTCTTGCTCTAGAGAAGTTTACAGAACCAGTGACCAACGAAGTATTTGGTAAAGATAACGTAACTACTTTACCAACAATAGTTCTAATTCTTGCACCCTCAGCAATACCATTACCAACAGCAAGTTGACCAATGCTTAACTTTTTGGCACTATCAACAATAATAACTAATTCACCTTGATTACCAGATGCACCAATTTCAGGATCGCCAACAATACAATCTACAAAATAATCTACCTTACTATTTCCAATATATTCCCACTCGATTCTGCCAAGTTTACTAACTCCAGATGTATGAGTTGGATTACCAGAAGATGCTGTTAAACCTTTTGTATTAGATTTATATAGATTATTGCCAAAATATCTTTCTTGACCAATCTCTACATATTCACTTTGACTGTATTCGGATCTTGTTCTATACCTACCATAAGAAATTACTTCAGTATTGACGATTTTAGTACCAGTTGATGTTGTACTACAACCAATAAATTGATTAATAGTTCTTTCTTTATACTCTACAATAAAATCATCAATATAGATTTGACCGTTTGTGACAGGAAAACCTGTTGCATCATCAACAGTTACAATAGTATCAGTATTTGTGTAAGGATGTGTTAATTGTGTAGAAGCTGGTAAGTAAATTTTATCAAAATCTTCATTGATCTCAATATCAATTTCATATGTTGGTTTGCCAATATTATCTACCTTTAAGATTTCTCCAGACTCAATTTGTACAGATTTTACGCCAAAAACTGTATCATCATCTTGAACAATACTTAAAAGTTTTGGTGGAGAAATGATACCATTGATATCTTCCTCTAAAGATCCTTCAATAATTTCAAGTCTAGCTAATTTTTTACCTCTGAAATTAGATTCAGAAGGTCTGAAAAGATAATCTTTAGGAAACTCAATTTCTGGGTCTTGAGCAATAATTTCAAATGATTTAATAAAACCATTAGCTTTTTCGCCAGTTTGAGACGTTAACTCTTCATTGTTGGTAAAAAATCCGACAGTATTGATTAGAGTTAATTCACCTGTATTAAAATCCCAACTTTCTACAACTCCACTTCCATTTGATGAAATTACAATTTCTTCTTCACCATAGTCTGCTTCTCTAATTACACCTCTGATAGGACCAACATAATTAGAACCAGCATCGCTAATAGTAATACCAGTGTAAGAAGTATCAATAGTAGATCCCAGTGGAATTCCGCCACCAACGATAGAAGTTACATCAATTACTGCTGTCTTATTTGCAGTTTGTTGTCCTTGTCCACTACCAAAAATTTCTATGATCGGTGGATAACTGAGATTATTATTTGCATCTAATTTATCGTTATAGCCACTTCCAGTTGCAGTAATTTGAGCATTACCAACAGAACCATCGAAGTTAATAATTTTAACAGTTGCCCCAGTTCCTCTGGGTTTTAACTTAAATCTAAATTTCTTGTCATTAAACAAAATTCTGAATAAAATTTTGTGTGAATTTAGACTACCTTTAGATCCATAAAAAGACTTAATTTTGGACAAAAAGGAAGAAATATCTAATTCTTCTACAAGGTTTTCGGGAATACTGTTAGCAACTTCACTTTTAACTCTACGCAAAAATTCATTAGTATAATCAAATGCAATATTTTTTACTTCATCATTACTATAGTGAATATCTTCAATACTAGATTCTAATAAAACTTCGGATAAAGGAATGCTGGAAAGAACAAGTGCAGAAGTTCCCCTGACACAATTTTCAAATGCAAAGTTAGTTTTAGATCTATAATAAATGATTTCATTATTAATTTTAATATATCCTCTTTCAGGGAACCCAGTAGTATCGGCCACAGAAATAGTGGTATCGACAACTGCAACATCACTGGATAATTTAGTTTTTTCTACTAGTTCATCTTTCCTGAAATGAGAAATATTGTAGTATTCAATTAAATTTTTTGCAATATCAAGAGGCTGGTTTTTTAACTCCAGAGACTCGTAATAAGACTTAATAAATTCTATGAACTTCTCTGCATCTTCCCTCACAAATTGAGGGAATTGATTTTCTATTAAAACCGAGAGATCTACAGTTTGGTCCCTTAAATTTTTCATGAGCACTTATTAGGATCTTGTTCTGGCGTAAAGTCGTCAATTGTAATAATATTATTTGGATCATCAATATCACCAACAATACCATCAGTATCACCACCATTTACATCTGTAATAGGTGTGGTCAAATCTCCATTGGTATCACCTGGATCAGGCGTCGGTAAATCATCTTCTGGGGACAAATCACCACCATCAGTACCATCACCATCGTCATCACCATTTACATCAATGACAATAACATCATCGATGCTAATATCAGGATATGTCTCGTCATCTAATTCCAAATTTGGATCATCAGGCACCGCACAAATATTTATTGGTTCATCAGAACAAGCTGTCACGGAAAAACTATATTCACCAGTTTCATAATTAATAGTTCCAACAACACCTAACAAATTGCCCTTAATATCAATTAAATACAAATTAGTATCAACTATACATGCATTTTCACCATAAGAAGGTGTACCAATAATAACTGGATCTCTTTGACCAGGGGTACAGAAAAATTCACTTACAATAGCATACTTACTTTCTAGTTTATTTCTAACAGATGTGAAGAAAGAACCCGTATATTTTGTTTCAATGTTATTATTAATTTCTAAATTAATTTCCGAACAAACTATAGTTTTAATGTTTGATGAAATAATTGAATTGTCAATATTTTGAATTTCAGCAATAATAGAAGAGTTAGAATATCTTCCACCAAAATTTTTAAATAAGTCAGTATTCTCATACTTTACAACAATATCTCTAACAAGTTTTTTAAGTGTTGATACGCTCTTTCTTGTCTTATTTTTATTATAAACAATTTGTGGTTTAAGTTTAATACCAAGCTTTCTTGGATCTCTAATAACAGGTGTGACAGATCCTACAACAAAGTCTCTTAACTCCCTTACAATTCTAGATTTTTCAGTATCACTAACTACAGATCCTACTTTTGGTTTAATTGTGATAAAAACTTTACCATATTCTGGTGGATTTAATCTCTCTCCACCAACAACTTTTACAAGTTCAGCATTACCATAAATTTGCATAATTAATGACTCATAGTCACTAATTGTCACTGCCCTTTCTTGAGCTGCAAAATATCTAGGTGCTCTAAACTTAATTGATGCAATATCTTCAAAATTAGAACCACCAAAAGAAGATTCAGTATTGAGAGTGAAGTTAATATCACTTAAAGCCACTTTACCAGTAACATTATTTGAATCTACATATTCAATTGTACCAATAAAAGATAATGCATTACTTTTTACATTATTAACTGATCCACCAGCGGTAATAATATATTGAATAGTTACAATTTCACCATTTTGCAACTTTCTACCAATTACATCATCACCAAAAATAATTTCGTACTTTTGATCCTGAATTTCTTCTACAAAGAAAACTGTATCAGAAGGACTAACATTGACAATAGTATTTTTTCTGGCATATGTCGTAGATGTAGATGATCCAGAATCAGCCTTAACAAATACTTTTACAGTATCAGAATCAATGTAATTATTGGGAATGATAAATCTTTGATTTTCATTAGATGTATCTACAACATAATTAATATTAAAAACTGTACCTTCATACAGGTCAACATCTCTAGAGGTTGCAGTATCACTGTTAACAGTTAAATTAAGTGGATCTCTTAATACAAATGTATAATTTTTACCTTGGATAGTAGTTGATAAAACTGGACCAGATTTTAAACCAATCCTATCCACTGCTAATGCATTCAATCCACTTACTTCAATATCAACTTGTACTCTCGATGAAGAGTATGAATTTGGATTATAACCTAACTTTTTTGCATGAGATACAATATTATCACGAAGAACTGCCGTATCGAGATTTAACTCGTTAGAAGCCATGTTAAGATTATAATTTGTGTACAAAGTATTGTACGCAAGAATATCAACCAACATTGACAAGTTGGAACCTTCAAAATCATAGTCACTAAAATCTGACTTAGTTTTGATATAATTTTTAATCGACGCCCTTAATTGATTAAATTCTAAAGCGGCAACTGATGGTAATTCCATTTAACTTTCTCTTACGAGGATAAAATCTACGGTTTGCGATGCTTCAGGAATGCCAACAATAAAATATTCAATAAAACATTCAAAAGAACTTTCATCGTCTATCGCATTTACTGTGATATTGGATAAATTAATTCTTGGTTCATTTGTTTGTAAAACAGCATCAATTTCTTGAATTAATGCATTTTCAGCAAAACTATTAGATAATTCAAATAAGTACGATGTAGTGTTGGTTCCTAAATAAGGATTAAAAAATCTTTCACCAACTTGAGTGAGAACTAGATTTTTTACCGACTGTTTAATAGCCTCTTCATTTTTTAAGACAACAAGATCCTTAGTGACAGGATTTTTAGAGAACGTCATGCTGATGTCCTTAAAAGCCCTGGATGTTTTACCCAGGTATCTGTCTACTATTTGTGTTGGAGCTGTTGATCTTGAAACGTTGAAAGACAAGGCACTAATCAGTATCTATCATACTATATATGCTAGCTTTTAGGTTCTTTCTTTTTATTAATCTCTTCTTTACTTTTTTTCATGTGTCTATCAGAATCAAGTTGAGTGATCAAAGTCATTCCAGATTTGATAAATTCTTTACTTTTGTCTGTTGGTGAAATTCCCATTAGTTACTCCATTTTAATTATTTATTTTCGTATTCCTCATCTTCTGTTTTGTAACTCCATTTTTCTGTATGGCCAACAGACCATTTAGGTGTGTTTTCCACAGTAAAATTTTGTGTGCAAACATTAAAGTCTGGTACTTTAACCTCTAGAGGAATAAGACTTTGATCTGACCATACCACCCTATTATTAGGTTGAGCTGCAAACTGACCATTACTCATTTTAATCACATTAAATGACTTATGTTCTGGATCATGTTCAGAATAATTTTGATTTAATGCAGACCTGTCACGGTGGGCCGAGTCGCTGGTAAATATATAATCTCCTTCGTGCATTTTCTTATCCTTCCCGAAAAAAGAGCAGCTTCCGAGAAGAGGCTTTCTGATGACAGTGATATCGTAGTCAAAACAATCCCATATTTGCAAATGATCCAAAGGCAAGAGCTCACCGTGATCAGTTTTCCACAAAAATGCGCTGATAGGAAGTTTATCATACAAGGCTCCATATTCTGTTAATAGGGTCTCGAAATAAAGTGCTTTACCTTCTACAGATTTTACTGAAATCCATATTCCAGGAGTAAATTCACCATTTCCTTTCTGTAAGTCGTACAAATACTCTTTTCTTACAAAAACTGGTGTTGGAGGTAAATTATGAACTAGGAATGACATAATCGGGTTTGTTATACTTTAAATATTCCCAAAAAGTCAATTTCATTTCTTTTTGGGTCATACCACAATTTTTTGCAGCAGCTGGAAGAGTCATTTTTGCACGAAACAGTGCTTCATTTGATTCTTTAACGTTTTCAGGTGTTGTTTTAACAACTGGTTCGACCAATCGTTTTTTGTCTATGGTTGTTCTCATCGTAATGCGTTTGTAAGACCTGTTGTAAGACGATTTACATTAAGAGCCATGTATCTGTACCCTGTACCAACATATAGTTGTCCTAGGACAACTGAGACGGTGGCTAGACCCCAAAAAATGTAGTAGAACCTAGACTTTACTTGATAATTCGATTTTTTGTTTTTCACCAGAATACTCCGTATTTAATATATGTTCAACTGTAGTAGCTACATCATTCATTGCATCTCTTAATACAGGTCTTTGTCCTGATTCTTGGATCAAATCGTTCATGTCATCTGTTAGAGACCATCTCCACAGATCCATATCTTTTGAGTACCACAGTTGTATTTTCATTACTTACCTTGACCCCTATAACGTTTTTTAGCATCATTTCGAGAAGTTGAACCATACTTGGTGTGCTTTCCACGACCCTGACGAGATTTTTTAGGTTTAGACTCGATATGAGTCCCACCAGTTAAAGAAGCTCCACGTGCCATAATGATCCGTACCGTAAATTACCTATTAATTATACCACAGGCTTGACATCATGTCAAAATGTCTGTATAATAACACTGTCAGGGTTGAAAAGATCAAGCATATAGAATCTTAGGAGTTGGGGTTACTACATTCAGTCTTGGTACTGATGGTGGGTTTGGATCTCCAATGTGTGATGACATACGACCACAAATGAACACCTTACTGACTCCTACAGCGACTCTAGGACAGACGCAAGGACTACAACCTTTACCGCAACAGTTAATACCAGGAGCAGGTACTAGAACCTGTCCTGTGGTCAATTCAGGGATGCCACAGAGAAGTTCTTTTTGTACTACTGGTGTAACAACAAAAGGAAAACATTTACAACATCCTAATACAGATGGTCCATCACCACCACCTAATGCTTGTACTGGTCTTACCATATTATTCCTCTTTTGGTTGATAAGGCCAATACTGTTGAACAGAATAACCCTTTTGATAACTATTTACCACTCCACCATTTTTTGCATATGGTTCTGGTGAGGTTTCAAACAAATAACTACTATCGAATTGTGATCTTTGAATACCTTCAAAAGACGTTGCTGTTTTTGATGAATAGTAAATAATTTCTTCGCCATCATAATAGTAATGATTTCTAGCGTTTGTTGTTTTATTAACACCTTCAACTCCAAGTTCAAGATAATTTTCTGTTTTACGCATCCATTTAGGAATCAATAGATATCCAGAAGATAAAAATAATGATGTATCATCAACTTCAATTTTATTTGATTTGGGTTTTAATTTTTTAGTTAATTTTGCAATAGTTGGTTTTGATTGAATTGGATTTCCTTCATTAAAGGAAGATTTGGCAATATTTTCTGAAGTAGTAATAAGATTAAATTCATATTCTTTAATCCAATCACTTTGATACTCATACCCAGCGCCTCTCCAAGTTTTATCTGGATAAGATTCTCCAATTCCAGATACATCAATAGTATCAACATATTGAACACCATTGTCAGTTATGTAATTAACAGTTTGTGATAAACCAAATGCACCAAAACTAACACCAGTTATACCAGTTAAACTTTGTGACAATCTAATTCTAGTTGCTAATGGAGCTAGAATACCACGATCAGCACGACCAACAAAGCTTTGTTCTGTGTATACGAAAAATTTAGTATTTGATATTTTTGTTGCTTTGTATGCAGTATTTGCTGATAATGGTGATGGGGCAGTAGAACCAAAAGATACTTGAAAGTTTGCTGGATATGCAGTTAAGTCACCATTATTGATCTGCATGATCCCATTTGATTTATCTACAACATCAACAGTTATACCACCTACACTGACAACTGTGTTATAATTAGATCCACCTTGATTTAAAGATACAAAATATGCAGGAGTTCCTGAAGAATTTTCACCTTTTAATACATTAAATGTAGCTCCTGTACCAATCGATGTATTTGATGCACCAGATGCATAAGAAGCAGATACATTTGTGAACAGTGTCAATGGTCTTTCTGTAGTTCCTACGGTAAAATCTGATAATCCACCATTAGCATCAACTTCAGTTACAGTAATAATACAATCATTGTTAGCAGTACCACCTAAATTACTACCAGGAATATTAATTGTATCGTTAACTCGATATCCACTACCTACATTAATATCATTAATGCTTGCTGTATAAACATCATCAGTAATAGTATCCGTATTACTCCATTCAATATTTACATCAAATGATGCTTCTGTAATTAGTTGACTTACATTACCAAATAGTACATTACTATCACTTGTACCGACAACAGTAAATGTACCAATTTCATTCGTACCAGTTAAACTATTAACATAAATGAAACAATCATTTATATCATCAACAGCCATAAGTTGTGATCCTTTAATAGTGATAATATCATTAACAGAATAACCAGTTGCATTGGTGTTAATCGTTGCAGTATAAGTACTCCCCGGCGTAATTGCATCAATATTAAATGATGCTCTAGCACCAACCACAGTACTAGTACCAGATTGATTGGTATAATTCATTAATGGAATTGATCCATTAAAGGTTTGGAAGTCTGTAATCGATCCACTATTACTTACATTGGATACTAAGAGGTATAAATCATTACTTCCTCCAGCAACACCTCCAATTTGATCTCCCGCGATCGTTAATTCCGCTTCTTCCGCAATTTCATCACTTACAGTTGGAGTTCCGTAGATCCATCGCGGAGTTACACTCATCGTAATCGTAGTACGAAGTGAATTTTTACCATAATCTAAGTAAGATTCGTCATCATTGAGTGAAATATCTTCAGCAATGAACTGAATCATGTCTTGAGACGCAGGAAGATCACGATATGCGTTTTTTACAAGAATAAAATCAGATTCATTGTCACCATCGATGACATCTACACTAGTTGGAGTACCTTCAGGTAACAAAATACCCAAATCATCAGGAATTTCATTGATTTTTCCTAAAATATCGTTGATTAATTTGTTTGATGCGGTATCTTGTGATAATGAAGGATCAGCATTATTGGTAAATTTGTTATCACTGGTGTCTGCTTTAGTAACTTTATTCAAATTTGACTGTAAACTGTCTACATCAAACTGATTTGATACTGGAAGATCTTGATTTGATGCTACAAGTTTCTCAATTTCCGCAACCATCTCATCAACATCTAAATCACTCGTAATTTCATCCAATTTATCGTCAATTGCATCTGCAATAACTGTTGAATCACTAGAACTTAACTTGATAGAATTGTTTGCATTACCAATAACTGTTGGTAAGTTGACTGGTGGAGTTAAATATGGTTGACAATTTGTATCAACTACTGGTGTTGTACCTCCAGCATCTCTAAATTGTTTTAAATCACCTAATCCAGGTAAATTATTCTTTAATTCTTTGAGTTCTGGTGTGAAAATTTCTTGTTTTTTCTTGAAGACAGGTGTATACATTACATCCTTTCTGCTACTGATGAAAATTCCAACAGCAGCTGCTCTATCAATAATACCATATCCCGCTTTTACTCTGATACTAGCACCACTTAAACTACCTGTATAAGTGGCATCCTTCACAAATACACCGCCAGATGCAACTTCTGATGTCGTATTACCTACAATCTTAAAATGTACAGTTGCTTTACCTTTACCACCATCAAGTTTTGTTTGAAATGATGTACCAATTGATGGTAAACTACCAGTAAATGATGAAATATACCAATCAGAATCATATTCACCACCATCATTAATTGGTTCGGCTTTTAATACAAGTTCACCACCATCAAATTTTACAGTCTTTGTTCTTGTACTACCACTATCGAAAATAGCATTACCACCTTCATTATTAATTTTATTGTTGTTCCATGTACCATTTGTATTTGTAGTGCTCTGGAAATCCATATAATGAATACCCTTGCCCTCTACCTTAAATGCAATATTCTTTACATCAATTCCTGCACTACTTCCTAACTTAGCCCAACAATAATTAGTGTCTGGAATTTGATTTTGATTTGCATCCTGAATTAATACAGTACGAATCTTTTGAGTCTGTGTAGGATTTAAACCAACAAATCCAGATGGGAAATTTAATCTGATTGTCTTTTTTGTACTATTAATTGATTTTATAGTTGTGCCTTCTGGTATTACAGTTCCACCATACCCAATTACATTATCACCTACTGCAATATTTTTAATGTTATTTAATTTTAATACACTATCTCCATTCACACGATGAACAATCTTACGATCTGCTCTCGTATCTGAAAAATTAACAACATCAGTTACAACATGACCATTGATTGTATCACCAATCTGTAATACAGTACGAGTATCACTTGTATACTGAAATACAATCTCTACAGTATCAGTGCCAACTAATTTGATAAATGATTCATCATCCCCACTTGGTAAACCACTAAGACTCGTTACAACTTTCCCTAATGTAAAATTATTAGTTACATTGACTTTCCTTACACAACTACCATTATTTGCAGTGACACTCGCTGCTGTTGCTGCACCTGGTCTCGTTGTTGGAACTCCAGTAGTGTCATCTTCATATATTGGTGTATACTTAACTAATACTTCCCTATTTGATACATGACTTGTAGGAAATTCCCATAGATGTTGGAAATACCCTTCGTCAATACCAGCATCAGATCTACAATAATTCTCGAATATAGGTTGTCCATTGTCAATATTATATTGTTGAAACCTAGGATCATTACTATTATCCCACTTTTCCCTAATGACGCCATTCGTTAAACTAATACTATCAATCTCATTATAAACAGTATCTACATATTCCCATTCATCACTATTTAAAGTTGTTGCATACCCACCTGTCCTACTGTTTGGTACAGTACTAGGACATTCAATTGTTATTTTCTGTTTTACTACTTGTTCAACTGGGTTACAAGTTTGCCCCGAATTTGGACTCGCCATATTATTTGAAAAACGCTACGGTGTTCACATTACCTAAAATTATTTCGGAAATCTCTCTTAGGTACTTAC
>Ga0181398_1000010_pt1 | contig 57285 bp, 75 predicted proteins | sample 21SPOviralmetaG_FD_130127 | JGI IMG/M metagenome (GOLD analysis project Ga0181398, IMG submission 130127) | Marine viral communities from the oligotrophic San Pedro Time Series (SPOT) site, San Pedro Channel, CA, USA - 21 SPOT_SRF_2011-04-29 | ecosystem: Environmental > Aquatic > Marine > Strait...
GTATTCCTTATCTATCCACTGGGTCAGTCTTCATGGTTCTTTGCACCTAGTTTCGGGGTAGCAGCAATCTTTAGATTCCTGTTGTTCCTTCAGGGTTTCCACAACTGGACCCTCAACCCATTCCACATGATGGGTGTTGCAGGTATCCTTGGCGGTGCTTTGCTCTGTGCAATTCATGGTGCTACAGTGGAGAACACACTGTTTGAAGATGGTGAACAGGCAAACACCTTCAAAGCATTTGAACCTACACAGGAAGAGGAAACTTACTCAATGGTTACGGCGAACCTTTTCTGGTCTCAGATTTTCGGTATTGCCTTTAGTAACAAGCGGTGGCTTCATTTCTTTATGCTTTTTGTTCCTGTCATGGGTCTCTGGACATCTAGCATTGGGATTATTGGTCTTGCTCTCAATCTTCGTGCTTATGATTTCGTAAGTCAAGAGATCAGAGCAGCAGAAGACCCTGAGTTCGAGACGTTCTACACTAAGAACATCCTTCTCAACGAAGGACTCCGTGCGTGGATGGCACCAGTCGATCAACCACATGAGTCATTCGTATTCCCAGAAGAAGTTCTACCTAGAGGCAACGCATTGTGATTCAGTCTCTAGGATTCTTACTACTTCGTATAGCGATAGGTACTATGCTTATCCATCATGGATATGAGAAACTAGAGAACATTGAAAACTTTGCGGATGCATTTGTACGACCACTGCATCTTCCATTCCCAATCGTCTCCTCATACTTCGCAGCATTCTCTGAGATTGTGGGGAGTTGGTTGGTTATATTTGGACTCGGCACTCGTCTGGGTGCCTTGGCAATCCTAGGTACAATATCATTTGCAATTTATCATGCTCTAGTTACATCTGGATTCAATATCTATCTTCTAGAATTGCTTATATTATATTGGGGAGGTGCAGCATGTATCGTTCTCAATGGTGGGGGTAATTTCTCACTAGATCACCTCATAAAACGACAACTCACATGAATATCTTCAAAGGACTATTCACTTTTATGTTCGCTGCTCTGATGTGGGTACAAGTCCCACAGTGGAGTGATGATTGGTCTAAGTGTGCCGTAGATGTACCAGACACAGCATGTCATTGGTATATCGTTGCACCCGATAGCACCATGGGTGAAGGATTTAGTTGGGCAAATGCCCCCTGGTTCAGTGTCGAAGGTCTCCGAGACATTGGGGAACTTCATAACACACTTCAATCTCTTCAGGAAGCATGAATAACTTTGAAGTCTTTCTTTATTTTGTATGCTTTGCTGCTATTGGTGGTGCTGCCTTTGCTATGATGTGGAGTAACATTCAATCTATCAATATAGAGATGAGGAATCCTCCTAAACGAAAGCATCCTGAAGCACCTGAAGCAGGTGAAGAGGTGATGTATGTTGATCTCTCTAGACAAAAACTAGAAGATCTTTACAATAAGAATGAATAGTGCTATACTAAGGGGGTCTCGAACCCTCTTTTTTATGAATGCAAACACTAGTAATACATCTGGTAGCGTTCTTCAATGTAGTTGTAATGAACTGCATTCATCCTGCTAATTGGCAATACTGTTACCGGGTTGATGAATGGTTAGTTCCTGAGGTTATAGAAGGTTATAAACTCTGGACAGGTGAGACACACCCCTATCAAAATGAAAAGAACTTCCTAAATAATGACATATCGTCGCCGCGTTAGGGGATCCTGGCAAAATCCAGGACACCCCTACTTTTTTTGTCTATATAATGGGATTGCGAATCACTTCACTCAATGAAGCCTTTATTTGTCCTAATCGCTTCACTGTTCCTTGCTTTACCTGCATGGGCAGTGGATGTAACGATGGGTGCCGGTGGCAACCTAGTATTTGAACCTAATGAGATCTCAATCTCAGCAGGTGACACAGTTCATTTTATCAATCAAGCATTACCTCCTCACAATATTATTGTAGAAGGTCGTGTAGATCTTTCCAGAGAAGCATTGTTGTTTGCTCCTGGAGAAACCCAAGACGTTGTATTTGCTGACGCAGGAGACTACACTTTCTTCTGTGGTCCTCATCAAGGAGCAGGTATGACTGGCACTATTCACGTTCAATAAATCTCCATGTTCACAGTTACAATCCGCACTCCCGAAGGCGTAGAAACTTCCTTCGAGTCTCCTGAAGATCAGTACATCCTAGATGGTGCTGATGAAGCAGGCATTGATCTAAACTATTCTTGTCGTGCAGGTGCCTGTTCATCTTGTGCCGGTAAGATTGTAGAAGGTACGGTAAATCAAGAGGATCAATCATTTTTAGATGATGATCAAATTGAAGCGGGATTTGTTCTCACTTGTGTGGCTTATCCCACCTCTGACTGTACTATTCTTTGTGATCAAGAAGAGTCTCTATACTAAATATAAATGATGTAGTATAGTGTATGTGTAATGTCTCTTTCAAGGAAATTATCACTTTCTGATACTTCAACCGCACTGAAAGAAACCGAACAACAATTAGACAGCGAAGGGACTACCGACCTCGTTGCTCCGGAGAATCCTTCTCCTGTTTGGCGTTTTCGTGAGCGTTGTTGGAAACGTTTATCCTCAAGTGAGCATGCAACGGCAGTCAATTACTGGCGTAATCAAGAACTTGCAAAGAAGGTAGTGTTGATGGAAGTTGCAGAACTAGAAAAGAAAAAAGCAAAGACTGGATCTTATTGACTACGTATCAATAAGATGATATAATACCTGAGTAACCTCTTCATTATGAAAAAGTCTGCTCGCCACCAAGTAAAATCTAAATGGTATTATATTTTCTGGGGTATTGCAACAGTATCGGTGGTGACAGGACAAATCTATGTTGGAACTGGTTTTCGACAGATGGCATCTTCCGTACAGGAAGGTGCTAATTTATTTTCTGATTACATAAAGACCTATGAAGGCAGTAGTTTACTCACGCGATAATTGTCAATGGTGTGATAGAGTTAGACAACTCTTTGCATCTGTTGACCTCGATTATATCGAGTATAAACTAGGTAAAGATTTTACTCAAGAACAATTCCTTATGGAGTTTGAGGAGGCAGCAACGTTTCCTCAAGTGTCTATCAACAACAAAGCAATAGGTGGATGCAAAGAAACTCTAAAGTTCCTCCAGGAACAAAAGATGATTTGACTATGGATAGGGGGTTTGAACTCCTTCTTCGTACCCGCAAACGGAAACCAAACCACGTAAGAATAATTACGTTATTCAAAATGTTTGGGATGAAATATTCCCTACATATAGAAAGAGAGGGCAACAATTATGTCTCTTGATTCTACGACGATTTTTGTAGCGATGGGTGTTATCATCCTACTACAGACCGTTGGTTTAGGACTAGTAATTGGTTATCTAGTTCGGGCATACGTCTTTGATGTAACCCCACAATATAGTCACCCAGAAATGTTTGATGAGAACGGTAATCCTGTTGCTGAATCACTCATCTCCTTCCGATTTGAAGGTGACATCCCACGTTTAGATGAATTTGACGACTAATTATGGCTACAACAAAACTTCCTAACAACCCTTTGGTCTCTGAACTGTTCAAAGCAGTGCACGGTGCTAAGACTGTGGATAAGAAGGTTGAGATCTTGGAATCTCATAAGCGGGATGACGTAAAGGCAATCCTTATTTGGAACTTCGATAAGAAGATTCAAAGTGCTATTCCTGCTGGACCTGTACCTTACAAGGTAAATGATACTCCTGCTAATGCAGTGGGTCACACTCGTTTAGTACAAGAGTGGAGGACACTGTATAACTTTATCCGTGGTGGTAACGATAGACTATCTCAGATGAAGCGTGAGATCATGATGGTTCAACTGCTAGAGACTCTTCATGCTGACGAGGCAGAGATTGTTGTCCTCGCTAAAGATGGTGAACTACAGAACAAGTATCGCATCACTCGTAGCGTCGTAGAGAAAGCGTACCCTGAGATCGTTTGGCGTGACAAGTGAAGTTCCTCATTGATCTAACCGATCATTGTAACTCCAAGTGTCCTTTGTGTGCTAGACATAAGACATCATATAATGATGAGGTAGCGGTACTAAAACCGGACCCATCAATGAATCGTTCTTCCATTAGTCTTGAGCAATGGAAGGAGTGGTTCCCACCAGAGACCCTTAGGAAGACAGAGTTGATGTACTTCCAAGTGTCTTTTGGTGAACCTACATTGTGTGAAGATCTGTTAGAAATATATTCCTACACTCTAAATGTGAATAGGAATATCATCTTCCAGATGAGTACTAATGGAGGCACCCGAGACCAAGAGTTCTGGGGTAAACTTGGTGCCCTCATGGGAGCATCGCATAAAGATTCTTTTCTTATCTTTTCTATTGATGGTCTAGAAGATACCATACAACAATACAGGGTAGGTGTAGACTACAATAAAGTAATCAGTAGTGCTAAGGCATTCATTGCCGCTGGTGGACCTGCTGTGTGGAGGATGCTAGTCTTCAAACATAATGAGCATCAAACTAAGCGTTGCAAGACACTCAGTCGGTTGATGAAGTTCAAAGACTTTCAACACACGAAGGTCAATGATATGTATGATGCTAGTGGGAAGGGAGATGGTACTTTTACTTACGAATACAAAGGCACAGTCAGAAAACTAGAGGTAGTTTCTGATTCTGCACATGTATTCAAAAACAATCCTGTCGCTGAGGATAGTCCTGTTGACTGTAGATACAAGCATCAGCGGGGTAAACCAGGTCAACTTAGGATTGATAGTCGTGGTGTAGTTCATGCTTGCTGCTTCCACCAGTCACGTCTGAGGTTCTTCTACCCAGAGTTCTATGTTCATGATGACATTGATGCTCCAGCAGAGTTTAGGGACATCAAGAACCCAAACAAGGGGGTGGGTGCTGAGTATATGCAGAAGGTATTCTGGGACAATGTTATCCCATTGATTGAAGACCAGGGTGGTATCAAATCTATATGCTTACAACATCATAGTCTTGAGGAGATATTACAGACTCCATTTTTCCAGCATACTCTTGTGGACTCTTGGGATAAGAGACCACATATCTGTGCAGATTACTGTGGCACTAAGCGGTGCAGCAGTTGACTGACCTACATAATATATGGTATAATTACCATACGTTCATCTCACAGTGGTGTGAGACGCAAGTAAGTCGCGGAACGGAGCCGTTCATCCCATGTTTGAATTTCTTTTATATACATCACTCACTTGTCAACAAGCCGAAGGAATTATCCTGAGGATGCAAGCATCCGAGTATATCGAAAGTGCTTTCAAAGTTGAACTTGTGGAGACCGTAAAGGAATCTACACCTGAGTGTTATTGGGACGCAAACGACTAAAGGAACGGACCTAAAAATCCAACTACTTTAGGAGTAAGACTGATGAGTACCATCACTTATCGCGGCGTCAAGTATGACGCTGAAAGCTACAAGGCAAAGGTTCTTGAAGAGCGAGACCAACGCCACAACCATGACCTCATGTATAGAGGTATCAAGGTTGAGCGTAAGTTCGCTTCCAAATCCTGACAACCAATAGAGAGGTCTTGACACCTCTCTTTTTTTATCTTATGTTATACGTATGGAACGAGACAAACTAAAAATTATTATCTCCGACCTAGAGATGCTACTGAGTGCTTTGAAAGCAGAAGTGTACTCTGATGTGGAGTCGTATCGCTTTGATGAATGCGACCCTGTTGAACTTGACTACGACGAAACATACGAAGGTCCATGAAACCAACTGTAACCCTGGTAAGCAACACGCCTGACGCTGAGCAGCTAATGGCGTACGTTGCCCGAGTAAGCAATCCTTCTAACCAAGAGAACGAAAAGTATGCTGGGTTGCTTAGGTACTGCATCAAACACAATCACTGGTCTGTGTTTGAGCAATCTACTATGACTCTAGAGATCAACACTACACGTGCAATCGCAGCTCAGATTCTAAGGCATAGGTCTTTTACATTTCAAGAGTTTTCGCAACGCTATGCAGACTCTAGTCTGTTGAGGGATAGCATTCCTCTTCCAGAATTGCGTCGTCAAGATGATAAGAACCGCCAGAATAGTATCGATGACATGGATGAATTTGAGGTTCAGATTCTAGAGAAACAGATGACAACTCTGTTTGATTCTGCCATGTCCCTGTATCAGCAGATGCTTGAGCGTGGTGTGGCAAAGGAATGTGCAAGAAATGTGCTTCCACTTTGTACTCCCACCAGAATCTACATGACGGGTTCATGTCGCTCCTGGATCCACTACATCAACTTGAGAACTGCTAACGGTACTCAGAAAGAGCACATGCAGGTTGCAGAGGAGGCAAAGAAGATATTCATAGAACAATATCCTTCGGTGAGTGAAGCATTAGAATGGCAAGAATCTGCGGAATAAATTTATCACACAACGGATCTGTTGCTATTGTTGAAGACGGTGAAGTTGTTTTTTATTTGGAGGAAGAAAGACTTAGTAAGATCAAACGTGACCGGTCTGCTATTCAGGTAGTAAAAAAGTATCTGGACTCTAGTATTGACAAGGTTACTATTTGTGACTGCTACACCAGATATTATCCAGAGAAGTTTATTCTTCGACTCAAGCAGAAGAGTAACCTGACTAGAATTGTAAAGGATCTAGGCATCCCTATCGTAGATTATCGTAACAGGCATCATGAATGTCATGCTGCCAATGCTTTTTATAATTCTGGATTTGATGATGCTGTCTGCGTGGTGATGGATGGGAAAGGATCTGCTGTTGTCAAGAATGAACTAAACTTCTGTGAAGTTGAAAGTATTTTTGTTCACGATGACGATGGATTCATTCCTATCTTCAAACACTTCTCAACTTTTTGGAGTGAAGAAGAGTGTGCCAAACTAAAAGAACCATACTGGGATGGAAGTTACTTCTACAGTGACCGCACTAGTGTAGGTCAAGCGTACCGTAGGGTGTCACGTTTCTGTGGGTTTGATGAACGCGAGGCAGGGAAGACTATGGGTCTAGCACCATACTGCGAGACCAAACAGGAACCTAATCTATTCAACGTTGAATATGATCACAGTGTGTGTAGCAAGGAATTGTATGCAGAAGGACACACCACCAGGTATTCTGGTCCAGAGTGTACTAAAATAGAACTGGCACATCGGTTACAAATATCTGCTGAACAACATGCTATACGCATTATTCGCAAAGCAGTTATGATGACTGGAAAAACAAACGTTGTTGTTAGTGGAGGATTTTTTCTCAACTGTGTCGCTAACTATAAGATCATGAAAGAACTCGATATAAATCTATATGTCGATCCTCTTTCTTATGATGGAGGTCTCTCCATTGGTTCAGCATTACTAGAACATTATGAAGACACTTTATTTGGGACCCGTCTATACCCTGAACCATATCAAGGGGGATAAAGTAAAACTGCAAGATGTTGTAGACTTGCTGTTGAAACAACAACCTGTCGCAATTTATCAGGGCAGGTCTGAGGCAGGACCACGTGCACTTGGCAACAGATCATTGATCTATGATCCACGTGATCCTAATGCCAAAGCAAAGATCAATAGAATAAAAAAGCGAGAACAGTTCAGACCTTTCGCTGCTAGTGTGATGCTTGAGTATGCAAATGATTGGTTTGATATGGCAGGACTGAGGGAGTCTCCTCACATGATGTATGCCATGGACTGTTGGGATGACAAGCGGAGTCAGATACCAGGTGTGTTGCACGTAGATAATACCTGTCGTATTCAGACGGTAACTTCCAGACAGAATAAGAACTACTACGATTTGATCAATGCATTCTACGATCGTACAGGTGTGCCTATGGTATTCAATACCTCATTCAACTTGGCAGGTCAACCATTAGTTGAGTCTCCAGAGGATGCTATGGAAACCTTTCATGGATCAGAGATACCTCACCTGTATTTCCCTGAAGTTGGACGCCTGATTTCAAAATGAACTTTTTGTTTACCGAAAACCGGAAAAAAAACTCCGGCAAAAATTTGGTCATAGGGGTCAACCTATCTAACAATGGATCTATCTGTGCATTATATGAGGGCAAGGTAATATTTTACCTGGAAGCCGAAAGACTTACGCGAAAAAAATGGGATCATCGGGTCAAGACCCTGATCAAATACTTACCACAGGCAAGTCACATTGCATTAGCAGACTCTCACTGGGTGCGTGGCAATAAGAAGGTGGACAACATCAAAGACCTGATGAAGTTCAAGAAAGAATTCCCTGATGCAAAGATCCATGACTATAGAAAGCATCATCACCTGACTCATGCTGCTTGTGGATATTACAGTTCAGGTTTTGATGAAGCATCTTGTATTGTAGTTGATTCTAATGGTTCTAAGACTAGTGATGGACTTGAAATAGAATCTATATTTTCTGCACCTGATTTTACTACTACTCACAGGAGGATGTTTGGTCCAGGCAACATAGGTTGTGGTCGTCAGTTTGAGGAGACTGCTCTAATGTATGGGTGGGACCGTCGAGATGCTGGTAAAGTTATGGGTATGAGTGCATACAATAATGAACCTGCACTCAGCACTCAATTGCAGTGGGAGCAGAGATATGAAGAACTTTTAGAGATGCGAACATCTGATAATGTTGTAGTTGCTGGTGGATGTTTTCTAAACTGTGTCGCCAATTATAAAATGAAGAAGAAGTTCCCTCATATAAATCTATATGTGGAACCCATTGCTCATGATGGAGGCACCGCTATTGGAGCAGCATATCTAGCATACTATGAAACCACAACTTGACATCTTAGATGTAAGTGCTTCAATAGGATGTAACTTGCAATGTAAAGGTTGTAATCATTTCAGTAATTATTTTGCACCTAGTAGCAAATTAGATACTGATCAGTTACTCGAAGACATTGCTACAATACTTCCACGATTAGACGTAAATCGGATCTCTATTATTGGTGGAGAACCGTTGTTGAATCCACGTTGCAAAGAGATTCTCAATGCATGTACAACATACTCTAGTTCTCCTGTCTATCTCTATAGTAATGGTCTATTGCTCCTACAAAATGAAGCATGGATCAAAAAATGTTTAGAGAACCCACAGGTATATCTAAGAATTAGTATCCATGTTGATCTAGTTGAAGAGGTGATCAAAAAATTCAATCACCCTAAGGTGCTTGTTACTGAACACCACACGGGCAAGGATCGTTGGTTCAACTCAATCAAGAAGCATGATGGTAAGGTACATCCTTACGACCATGGTAAACCTGATAAGAGTTTCAAAGCATGTTCCTGTCCCAATGCTCAATTATACAATGGTAAGTTATGGAAGTGCCCTAATACAGCATTTCTAAAAGAACTATTGTATGTGACTGAACAATCTGATGATGAAGACTGGCAAGAGTATCTTGTCGATGGTCTAAAAGTTGACTGTACTGATGAGGAATTGACAAATTTCTGTAATAATAGTAAAATTGCAGAAAGCGTATGCAATATGTGTACTGCTAGACCACTCAAGTTCAGTGCTGCCCTGCAAGAAAAAACTCAAAGAAAGGCAATCAAAACCTAATGCCCGTATACCCTGTAAAAAATCTAGAAACTGGTGAGACTAAGGAGTTGACATTGACCGTTGCTAACTACGATCAATGGCGTAAAGACAATCCTGGTTGGGACAAAGACTGGTCCAAAGGTGTTGCTTCTGCCGTTAGTGGCACTGGTGATGTCTATAGTAGGACTGATGGCGGATGGAATGAAATTCTATCTAAAGTTGCACAAGTTCCTGGTTCTCAAGTCAAACCCCAAAAAATCACACACTCATAATGACTGCACGTCGCAAGAAGATCATGTCATCTGTAGGTGCTGGAATGACAGCGAAACAGATGCGAAGAAAGAAACCCATCAACTCAGAGGCGATGGTGCCTATTGAAGCAATCACTGACAATCAAAAAATTGTCTTTGATGCATACAATGAGGGTAAACATTTGTTTCTCTATGGGTGTGCTGGCACTGGCAAAACATTCATTACTCTTTATCTTGCTCTGCGTGAGGTATTAGATCCATTCACACCTTACAATAAGGTGGTGCTGGTTCGCTCACTAGTTTCTACACGTGAGATTGGTTTCCTACCAGGAGATCATGAAGATAAGTCTGCTCTTTACCAAATTCCTTATAAGAATATGGTAAAGTATATGTTTGAACTACCCACTGACAATGAATTTGAAATGCTTTGGGGAAACCTGAAGACTCAAGAGTCAGTTACTTTCTGGTCCACTAGTTTCATCCGAGGTACTACACTTGATGATTCTATTATTATTGTGGACGAATCTCAGAACTTGAACTTCCACGAACTTGATAGTATTATTACTAGGGTTGGTGAGAACTGTAAGATTATGTTCTGTGGTGACGTAGCACAAACTGATTTGGTCAAGACTAACGAGAAGAATGGGATCTTAGATTTCATGAAGATCGTTGAGCGTATGCCTGAATTCGTACTAACTGAATTTGGTATCGAAGACATCGTTCGTTCTGGACTGGTCAAGTCTTATCTCACTAATAAAATTGAACTTGGTATGTGATGTTTCAACATATAGAATGTGATCTTCCTGCACTTGCCAGGAAAAACATTGAAGGAATTAGATTCTACACAGTCAATGACAGACCGATGGTGTCCATCACCTCGGTCACTTCTCACTACAATAAAGAAGTCTTTGTCAAGTGGAGAAAGAGAGTTGGTGCAGCCGAAGCAAACCGCATCACTAAACGTGCTACTAGTCGGGGTACAAAAACTCATTCTTTGATCGAGACATTTCTCTTGAACAAAGAGGTTGAGTTCACAGAACCTGGTCCTAAGATGCTGTTTCAGCAGGCAAAACAGACCCTACAAAACATAAATAATATATACGCTCTAGAAAAGAGCTTGTATAGTGAAGAACTTGGGGTTGCTGGAACAGTAGACTGTATCGCTGAATACACTGGCGAGAACGGCGAACCTGAGTTAGCAATCATTGATTTCAAGACAGCAGAGAAACCCAAACCACGGGATTGGATTGAAAACTATTTCGTACAAGCGTCTGCTTATGCCTGTATGTTCTATGAACGTACTGGTATCCCTGTAAAAAAACTTGTCATCATTATGACATGTGCGAACGGGGAGGTGCAAGTGTACGAAGAGTATGATAAAATGACTTATATGAAACTACTCATCCAATACATTCAAAAATTTGTCGAAGAAAAAATCAATGAGTTCCAAAACTGAAATGCGATCTATTTTGAAGCAAAAGTTCCTGTGCCAGGACAAATTTACTAATGACATAGAAAACCTGGTGAAAAACAATGTTGAGATGAATTACATCGAAGCAATTTGTCATTACTGTGAGACCAATAACATTGAGATCGAATCAGTATCAAAACTCATCACCAAACCTTTGAAAGAAAAACTCAAAGGAAATGCAACACACCTAAATTATTTGAAGAGGACATCCAAAGCAAAGTTTTTTAGTATCTAATGCAACTCAAAGAGTGGACACTTGCTAAAATGTGTAAACATCTTTCGGAAGAAAGATTGTTGGAGGTTAGTAAAAGTGTTGACTATGTGAGAGACCAAAGAGGATTTTGGATTTCTAATTTCAAGCAGGTTACTCCGGAAGAGATAGCATCTCTAGAAGCGGAGAGACCTACCACAAGACTGCTGAGTATTCATGTTATCAACGGGTGCAATCTTGCCTGTCGTGCATGTAATCACAACAGCAGTCTTCTTGGTGTAAAGAGTGGTGTTGACATTGATGCATTGATAGATGACATCAAATCTTTTCTACCAAAAGTATATGTGTGGAGTCATATTAGTATCATTGGTGGCGAACCATTACTAGAACCACGCACCAGAGAGGTCGTAAAGGTCACCAGAGAGGTCTCAGAGGCAACTGGGCAGACCTGTAACATAAAACTGTTTAGTAACGGTTCACGTCTCTTACAGGAGAAGGAGTGGATCGTTGATGAAATGCTGAAAGGTGTGAACTTCCGAGTAACCTTTCATAAACCCTGGTATACGCAGCAAGGATCAGTAAACTGGGAAAACGCAGCGAAATTCATAAGATATTGTAAAGAACGTGGCGCTGACACAGAAAATCTGTTAGAATTTAGTGAGGCATTCCGTCTGCTTGATGGAAAACCTAGACAGTGGTTTGATATTGTCAAGTATGATATCAAAGATGACCAGATCAAATACTATCCCTTTGAGGAGGGAGATCCTGAGGAAAGTTTCACCCATTGTACGTGCCCAAACAGTCAACTGTATAACGGTCAACTTTGGAAGTGTCCCATGATCTCCTACCTGAGAGAGTCCCTTGATGCTACCAATCAAATGGATGATCCAGAATGGCAGAAGTATTTGTCTTACAAACCCACTAGCATACACTCATCCCAAGAAGAGATTCAACAATCTTTTGATGAGGTAACAAAACCACATTGGATATGTTCCATGTGTCCTCGCAATCCTGTATGGTTCACCGCAACCAAACAGTTGGATGCGAAATTGAAAAAAAATGTCGCTATGCATGATGAAGCAACCTATGACACCATTTGATACTTACAAAGAGTATCTGGCGTACAAAAATCATTTCTCAAAAGAGAAGTATGATTACTTTAGGTATGCTGGTAAGTCTAGAGCAAGTCTTGAGTCTTTTTACAAGAGAAAGGATAGGTACTTCTTTGAGAAGACCTCAAGAAAGTATAAAGATGAAGACATTAGGAACTTTTTTCTTTCTAACTTCATCAGCACTGACAACCCATCAGGTATGTGGATCGGTAACATCATCCGTGGTGGTGAAGGTATCTTCAAAGAATGGCAGCGTCGTCAACAAAGTTTGTTCTACAACTTCAAGGGTACGAACAAAACTATGATGGAGCAGTATGGTCTACAAGTATTCCTTGAACCATCAGATGGTCACCCACCATTGCTCAAAGAATATCTAGCAGGTAATCTAAGTATTGAAGATGTAGTTATCTACGAACAACTGTTTGGATACTGCAAAGATTATGATAAGAAATTAGATGATCCTGTGTGGCATATCATTGGTATGAAAATTCGCAAGTACCTTCCCTTCCTAAATATCGACAAGGAAAAATACAAAGATCAGGTAATCTCTGAACTAAATGAGCAATTTCTTTGAAAGCGAAAATGTAAGTCGTGAGATGACTGAAATCTACGAGTTGCAGAAAGAATTGTATGATGTCATACAAAAGTTTCCATACATGAGTCAAGATGCAAAGTGGGAACATATTGAGACATTGAAAGAACTATTAGAGAAGCAGCAGATAATGTGGACAAGGATGTCATTGTCTGATGATCCTGAAGCGATTGAAATGAAAGAAAAACTTGTTGAAGCGTCGAAAGAAATGGGATTTGGTAACGCTGATATGGGTACCATCTTTCGCAACATGCATAATGTCTTAGAGAAGATGCAAACTCAACTAAAAAAATGATCCGATATGGATCTACACTCAGAGTATCACGATGAATTTGACAGTGATTGGTACGCCACTTTTGCGATGCCTATCGAAGAAATTCGATTACTACATGATCATGTCTGTTACGCGATAAAGACTTGGCCTGGATCACCTGCTCGTCCACCAGAGGAGCAGGAGTTTTTGCTTTCTCTCAAAATAAGACTGTCTGCAATGCTGATGCAATACAACTTTGACATGTTGGATCTGGAGTGATAGAATGCATTTGTATCATGTATTCTCCATCCCAATGCCCAAGAGATTCAACGAACTGAGCAACGTAAAGACACGTCCAGATCTTGTTCCTCAAACAACTACCGAGACACCTAAACCTAGTGGTCTACTGAACAATAAGCATCTTGCATTTGATGCTAACGGCAAAGTGGTCAACCCACGTGAAATGAAAGTGGATCAAGATCGTAAGCGTATGACTGCGATCGCTGCCACTGGATTGATGTTTGTTGTCTTTGGTCAGTTCTACCTGGGATCTGCTATCAACAGTATGTCTAGAAGCATTGACCGTCTTGCTGACACCTCCTTGACAACGGATAAATAAACTGCTATATTATGCAAGCGGTGACAATCCAAACAATCCACCGAATATAAAAAATCTTATGTCTTTCGCAGACCTCAAGAAACAATCTAAACTTGGCAGTTTGACTTCCAAACTGACCAAAGAGATTGAAAAAATGAATACTACTGGTTCCAATAATGCTGATGACCGTCTTTGGAAACTGGAAGTTGATAAAGCAGGCAACGGTTATGCTGTAATCCGTTTCCTCCCTGCACCTAATGGAGAAGAACTTCCTTGGGCAAAGGTGTGGTCCCATGCTTTCCAAGGTCCTGGAGGTTGGTACATTGAGAACTCTCTGACTACCATGGGCAAGAAAGATCCTGTCTCTGAATACAATCGACTGCTGTGGAACAGTGGCACTGACTCAGACAAGGATCTTGCTCGTAAGCAGAAGCGTAAACTCAGTTACACTTCTAACATCTACGTTGTAAAGGACCCTGCTAATCCTCACAACGAAGGCAAAGTCTTCCTATACAAGTTCGGTAAGAAGATCTTTGACAAACTTTCTGCTGCTATGCAACCTGAGTTTGAGGACGAAGAAGCAATTGATCCCTTTGACTTCTGGGGTGGTGCTCACTTCAAACTGAAAGCAAAGAACGTTGCAGGTTATCGTAACTACGATTCCTCTGAGTTTGCTGCACCTTCTCCTCTTCTAGATGACGATGATGCATTGGAAGCACTGTGGAAAAAGCAATATTCTCTGCAAGAGTTTACTAATGCAGATCAGTTCAAGCCTTATGAAGAACTTGAAACTCGTCTTCACGCAGTTCTGAACAATGCACGTCCTCCACGTGTGAATCCAGAAACTTTTGATGAGGAGCAGGAGATTACTACAAGTAAGAATCCTGAACCAGAGTTGAAAGCAAAAGTAGCCGATGTACAATCTTCGACTACAGATGATAGTGATGATGCTCTATCATATTTCCAACGTCTTGCTGATGCTTGATGCAAACATTCAGTTTTACTGAATTGATTGGAGTCTGGGAAGGGGATAAACTCCCCATCCTGGACTTTTCTCTTAGAGAAATCTATCAGATACGGGATGATGATCCTGAAACTGATGGGTTTTCTAATGTGGATGGATGGCAGAAACTGATGAACAATAAAGACACACTCCAGCATTTGAAGTTGTTGATTCATCAGAAAGCGTTAGAGTATTGTAATTTGCATGAAAAAGTAAATGATTTGGAGTACACTTCTTTCTTTGCAAATATCAACGGTCATGGTGCGTCAAACTGCATGCATCATCATAATTATGGAGAAATCAGCGGGGTTTTTTGGTTGAAAGCACCTAGGAAGTCGGGAGATTTGATTATTATGAACCCATACCCTCAACAGCATTGGAATACATCACTGAAACCCAAGACTGATAGAAATGCTCTTGTATTGACTCCTAAGGCAAACCACGGGGTATTTTTCAACAGTAACCTAGTTCATTACGTGGACGTAAATAGATCTGATAATGACCGGGTATCTGTAGGATTTCATCTTCATATTGTGAACTGAAATCAACTTTTTATTTACAGAAAGGGGCAAAAAAACCTCCAGTCATTTTTTGCCTCTATAGATTTTTATGGCATACAAAAACATTATCATTATTGAAAAAAATATTGATGTAAAACCGTTTTTGGACGAAATAAATCCAGAACATTGGGATTGGGTTTCAAAGCAAACTACAACAAAAATTGGTGGTGACAAAAACCCATATGGGTTCTTACCTCTTGTTTGGGCACAAGTTATGAGAGGCGAGGATCCTCATGACGCCATGGGACAAGCAAAAACTCCATTATATGACTTATATCCAAAAGTGCAAGAATTTTGGGAAAAGCACAATATTACTAAAACAGGCAGAGCAGCTTTTTTTCGATTATTGCCTGGAGGCACTGTAAGTGAGCATATTGACAGAGGAGAGTATTATAAGAAAAAGGATAGATATCATTTATCTTTACAAGGGACTTATTTGTATAGAGTCGGTGATGAGCAAATGTTAGTGCCACCAGGAACTTTCTTCTGGTTTCATAATAAATTACCCCACGCTGCAAAGAACGTAGGGCCTGTTGATAGGTATTCTTTAGTTTGGGATGTTCCTCATAGTCCCAACAATCCTCAACACTTAGCGAGGACTTGCAATACGTAAATTATCGCCTTTTTTGAGTTTACGGTTGATAAATTGACTAGAATCAGTATATGTCAAAATTGCTCGCATGTCATCTTTGATAATATTGATATACTGTGGAAGAAGAGCAAAAATTTCACGTTTTTTGTCATTTCTCTTTTCTTCATACTCTAAGTTTGAAATAGACACACATCCAGTTTCTGTGTAATTTAGACCATTCTCAGAGTAAGTAAAAGTATGATTTGCATCACAACTTATACCAGCAGTTTGAATTATGATGTTTTCGGAGTTTCTGCGTTCAATAGTTTCATAGTGGTGAATATTGCTTAGATTTTCTGGACCACCATACTTATTGTCAAGGTATCGTTTGAAATCATACCCATTCATAGGCCACTCATCCCTAACATTGATAATGTTATTGGATAAAAGAACAATCCAATCAAGAGTAGGATCTCCATATAATGTTTTTGCTACGTTATCTGGGCGATCATCTCCTATAACAACAAATTTTCTAAATGATGTAAGACTTCCATAGATATCATCACGAATTTTACCTCGTTTGAAGATATTTGTTGTTTCAACATAGTCAAAACTAGATGACCTGTTATCTGAGAATGAAGGTAGTAAAACCTTTGGAAAATTTGTAAAATAAGGCATTAGAATCCGATGTCCTCCTCATTGATTTTATTCTCGCCCATAAGAGGACCTTTTATTTCGCCATTATTACCTGCTGAGACAGCAGCATCAACAGCACCAAACAGTTTTTTGCTTCCGTCTGGTCCATCTCCAGTGTAATCTTCGCGGAACAGAGGAGTCAATTCAGTAAATGATAAGATCATTTGAGATCTTACCGGTGATGAACCTGCAAGTTGATCATGATATGATTGATAAACACCTTGATCAGTAAAATTGATTGCACATTGAGTCAATGCACATATTTTATGAATAGGAAGACCTCTAATTCTAGTTGCCCCATTGAAGTAAGAAATCCTAAAAACATCTGGAGATCCTAAGAAGAGGGTATCCTCAACACCACTCTCACCTGCTGTGGATGCTTGGGGTAACATACCTTCTCTAAAGAATCGTTGAATTTTTCTAGACTCACTTGCATCTTGTTCGCTGTTAGGTGCAAAATCAAATCGGAAAGCAAAATTCCTCAATTTAGGACCAGAGAATAGTAGTTCTAAATTAGGGTTCAATGTTTGACCAGTTTCTCTAGTAATAAACTGTGCTGGATCAACGTTGATACCTACTTTGGAAAGAGCAAATTTAGCGATAGCAGCAGAGAGTGCTGTTTGGGCATTTCCGCCTGACGTTGCTGCTTTTGATATAGCACTAAGAGCACCGAAACCTCCTGTTACTGCTTCTATCATCATTTGTAGTCCACTTCCCCCTGCCGCAGCAATTTTCTCGTTTGCTTGAAAGAAAGTTGCTGCTTCAAGAGGGTTGGCAGTAGCACCGCCCCAATCAACACCATTACTAACATTCAAATCATTTGGAATTGGTAGTTTGACAAGACCAATAAATTTTTTCAAATTGGTGCCTCTTTTCATACCTCCATTTATGACAGCGTTTATGTTATTCTTCGTTGTGTCTGCTTGAGGGGGTTTATATTCAAATCTTTCAATTCTAATATAATCATTACCTGGTGTTATACCATCTTCTGAACTACTGCTGTATAGAGCATCTACTGGGTATGAAAGATTTACAATTTTATCAGTTTTGCTTTCGATTACCACAGTATCATCGGCATCTTCCAGTTCTACTGCTAACAGTCCCGATGCTGTCTTCGCATTCGGACTGACGGGAGCACCATTTGCCAGTAAGTTGGGGAATTGAGCCAAAAGTGCCGCATTATATTGATGACCGGGGAGATTTCCTGCAAATCTCTTTAGATTGTCTATAGGTCTCCCTGAGGCATCTAATTGTAGTAAGTTTCCTTTACCAATCCTATCTAACGCTGCTTTTAGTTCAGGTATTCTACGACTCTTATCTGCTTCCTCTGCCATGCTGTCAATTGCTTTGATATATCCCAGTGATACCTCAGCAGTTTTTAGAAGAGATTTGAATTCTGCTGAATCTTTTCCTAAATTTTGATACCCTGATGGTATAAGATTCCCCATAGAGTCTTTTTGAATCCTCTGCATAGACAATATAGATCCAAAATCAGGATGCGCTGAATCTGCATTGACTAGTATTTTGGTTTCTTTGCCGTTTTGTACTGGCAGTCCTCCTTTATTGTTAGACACCATGCATTGTCTTGGAGAAAAGCACGTAGGTACTTGCTTTGGAGCGTTACTGGAAGGATTTGTTACTGGGTTAGATGATGGCATAGTTTAGTCCTTATAAAATCCTTTCCGATATACCTTAGATGGACTAATATCAATTTCAATAGCGCCGAGGTCTCTGACAAATTGCTCTGAATCAAGTGCTACTGCTTTGTCCCACTCTTCCATTGAAATTTGTAAAAATGGACTATTTACATATGATTTTAGGTATTTATGATAACCTCGCAAACGTGTAAAATCACTGCCTGAATCGATATATTGTATCAATGCTCTTCGATTTGCTGGGAGGTGATAATGTAGGTTGATTCCATAGAATATGTTTTTACCTTCTCTTGCTACCACATAACATAGGGGATTCCTATCGTAGTATGGTAATTTTAGGGCAGTTTTTGCTGTATAGTGGAATAATGAAATAGATCCTGGAGCAGGTTCACCTACCAATGTAGATTTTGGAAATTCATCTCTATATTCCAAGTTCTTTCTCCGTCATTACTTGAAATTCCCACTTTCGATCAGAACAAAACTCTTCTGCTGCTTTCCATTTTGCTAAATTTTTAGCATATTCTAGAGATTCGTAAATATGTTTTCTAGTCCTCTTTTTTGTAGTTGGAGGAGCACACTGTTTGGCAGGTTTTACTTCAATAACCTTCTCTACTACTTGACCATGTACATTCTTGTATTTGATGTAGAAGTCAGGAAAGTATCTACGAACTTTTCTTGTAGTTGGATCATAATATGGAATATGAAATTCTTCAGATGCCCATTGTAGTATTGATTCTTTCCGGTCACAATATACCATAAACTTACGCTCCCACAATGAGCGATAGATTATGTTTCTAGAGTCCCCTTTGTATTTTTTGGGGTTTGATGGTCTATAGCGACCTTGATAGGACATACATAGTATAGCGACCATAGTGTATTTAGATAGGGATGGCCAAACCCAACGCCTTTGAAAGAGCAAACATAAGCACGGACAAACTTTATGATGGCAGTTCTCAAAATGGAGCGTTGAATCCTGCTTTCAATAACCAATACGATGTTTCTATCAATTTTGGAGATGCTGAAGGTGGAAATTTGTTGAATTACATCAAAAAATATGATAAGAATGGACGAGGTGAACCTGGTCAATTCCTATCGTTATTTTGTTCTGAGGCACTGCTACCTGGATCTCAAATTCAAACTTCTAAAGTTGATGGACTCCGCCAAGGATTGTCTCAGGATTATGCAATATATCGTAGATATCCAGATATCAACTTGACTTGGTATTCAACGCAAGATTATTTTACTAATGATATTTTCAATGCTTGGATGGAGTTTATCTCTCCTTTAGATATTGGTTCATTTGGAAAACGTAAAGCAGATAGGGAGACTCGAAAAAACTCAAAAAATGCTGGTCGTAGACTGCAATACCCAAATAGTTATAAGTGTGGTATGCAAATTACTGCATTATCTAGAGATGGTGGTAGTAATTTTATTACTTATCATATTGAAAGAGCATTTCCAACCAGTATTATCGCTGCTCCTCTTGCATATGGTAAGGCAGAACTAATCAAGACTACAGTATCATTCAAATACGAAAATTACTTTACTGAAAGGAGTGGGGTTGGAACTGTAAAAGATACTGCTATTATACTGTCAGAGAAAGAAAGACAAGCAGCAACAGAAGCAGCAGCAAAAGCGGAAAGGGAAGCTAATCAAGACTTTGCTGATGATACTGGCAAAACTCTTGCAGAGGCAGCAATTCTTAGAGGTGGAGGATCTCTTCCAGAAGTAGTTATTGATGGGGGTACTGGCAATAGGAGTGGTAACACACTATCTAACAGCACCACTGCGTGACCCCTTCTAAATAAAGTTACTGAATTGAATAATTATGCCATTACCTAAGGTCGTAGCACCTATTTTTGAAGTTACTTTACTTTCTACTGGCAAACCTGTAAAATATCGCCCTTTCCTTGTCAAAGAAGAAAAGGCACTTTTGATTGCTTTAGAAAGTGGTAATCAGAAAGACATTATTTCTACAGTAAAAGAAGTTTTGAAAGCATGCGTGACTTCACGTATCAAAATTGAAACTTTACCTAGTTTTGATCTCGAATATTTGTTTTTGAATATCCGTGGCAAATCTGTTGGTGAGACTGTTGATCTATTGATTACTTGTGATGATGACCCTGAAACTCAGGTTCCTTTGAAAATTCATATGTCAGACATTGGTCTTGATGTTCCAGACAACCATAAAGATAAAATTGATCTTGGTGGTGGGATTGGGATTCAACTAAAGTATCCTTCTATGAATGAGTTTCTGGAACAAAACTTTAGCGTTGATGTCAAAGAAAAGGTAAAACTTGATGATGCTTTCAAGGCAGTTGCAAAATGTGTAGAAACTATCTACACCGAAGATGAGGCATGGACATCATCTGATTGTACCCAAACTGAAATTATCAAGTTTATTGAACAACTAAGTTCTCAACAGTTCAAAAAAATTGAAGAGTTCTTTGAAACAATGCCTTGTTTGAAATATGAGGGTAGTGTCGAAAATCCTAACACAGGAGTAGAAACGGCAGTTGTCATTGAAGGTATGGCAAATTTTTTCGGATAATGATGTACCATACGACTATTGATGCCCATATGGAAGTCAACTTCGCATTATTGCAGCATCATCATTGGTCGTTGAGTGATATTGAGAATCTTATACCATGGGAACGAGAGGTATATATAAAATACCTATCGAATATGTTGGATAAACAAAAGTTAGAGATGCAAAACGCTAATGGATAGCAACACTGTCACAGCAGTAACACCATTACTTGCTCCTGTAAGGAGTGAGGTAAATCGTGCACAAAATACTGCGGACGAAGTTGCTGAAAACCAGGGTAAGGTAACTAGAAGACTTGGCAGTATTCTCCTTGATATGGAGAGAATGGATGCCAGCATGAAGGTTATCCGTAAAGAGATCCAGAAAGATATTAGGACAAGACAAAGGGAACTGAATAGAGAATCTAAGATAATTCAAAAAGACCAAAAAAATTTAGAACTACTGAAAACTAGTTTCTTTGGTATTAGAGAATTTGTTGGAAAAGTAGCATTTGTTTCTGCAATTGGTAACCTTCTCAGAGGTGACTTTGGCAATGCTACTGTTGATGCTGGCACTGCCGCACTCGCTTACCTACCAGAAATAGCAGGAGGAGTTGCCAGTATACTTGGCATCAAAGCTATTGCTGGAAGTAGAGGAGGAAGGACACCTCAAGGGGGCGTAAGACCAGCAGGAGGACTTCCTGGTAGAGGTAACATGGGTAGAGGACGTGCTGGTGGTATCATGGCGCTACTTGCTTTAGGAGCAATGGCGCTTGGTGGAATGAGCGGAGGGCAACAATCAGGCGATCAAAAACGTGGTCAACTTTTGCAACAAGAAGTTGCATCTGGAAATATCATCAATCGAGATGACGTTGAAAGATTTGGGAGTATATCTAGAAGATTTAGTAGAGCGTTAGATCGTTTTGTTGGATTGACGTTGGGAAAAGATAAAGAGGATGAATCTTCCAAAGAATCCGACGGTGATAAAGACGGGGACAAGGATAAAGGAAGAGATCCTTATCAGGATCCGGGAGGAACCAGAGTAACTGATGATGCTGATCAAAGCAAAGCGTTCCCGTCTGGAATGGTTACTGGACCTGAGGCAAATATTGGTATGACACCTACTGCTGATGGTAGGAATTCATATCATGTGGATACGAAATTCAATAAAGATCTTCCGATGGAAGATGTTGTCAATATGATGGATCAACTTGCTAGAGGTTATGAAGAGCAAGGTAGAACAATGGAGTTTTCAAATACTGCGGTAGCAGATAGAAGGTATAGTACTGATATGACTTATGCTGAGAAAGTAAAACTCATGGAAGATGCTTTTGCTGCACATTCTCATAGTTCGTCCGGTCAGTTCAATAGTATTGATTACTATATCAATAAAGAGAACGAGACTCGTAGTGGTCAAAGTGCTGAAAATGCTGAAATATTATTGCCAACTTTGGGTGGAAGTAGTATACGATATGGAGAATCTCCTGGATACGGTGCATTTGCTAATACTGTAGATGCTAATGGTAAGATACTTACTAAAACTGGACATGGAGATGATAAAAAGTTTGAGATGCCATTGGGCGGTCTTGTTATAGATATTGATCCTACAGAAATACAAGACCCTTTGACACAGGATACGCCGTCCATCAATCCTGCGTCTTCAGAAACACCTCGTTCGCAGCAAGTCGATCCTCTGCCGCCAAATTATCAACCTGCTAAAATTGAGACTCCACAAAACATAGAACCACCTAAAGAAGAATCCGGAGATCAAGCATCATTGCCATTAGATCTTCCAAATATAGGAGGAGGACAGGAATCTACTCCTGCACCACAACCTATTGCGGGTGCTAGTCCTCCTCCAAGTAATACTGATGTTAGGGTGGAAGCAATTGCTTTCAGTGGTACTGGCAATGCCATTGCTAATTTGAGTTTGTTGTCTAACTACAATTCTCCATCTTTGATAGCAACATAATATGAAGAACTTTGCAGCAGTAACTCAGTTAGTAATTAGACGCAATCGTCTTATTACTGAAGGCGAAAATAGAAATCTTAGAGCAAGAGAAAAACTTTCTAAACAAAGAGAAAGTGCTTACTCAAGTTTCAAAGCAGAGTTAGCAAGAGAAAAAGAAAAAACTAATAATCCTTTTACTGGTGGGGGATTATTAGGTGCCCTTGGTACTGGTGCTATAGGTACTGGTCTTCTCAATAAAATTAGGGGTGGTCGTGGTGGTCCTGGTGTTCGTCCCGGTCGCGGTGGTCGTCCTGGTCCTGGTGGTGGTAGAGTAAAACCTGGGAATAAGATTGTTCCTGGACCTAGAGCTAAAATTCCTGGTGGGGGAGGGTTGCGTGGTGGTCTGCGAATGGGAAGATTCAACGCTGTTGCCACTACAGCATTGACTGGTGTTGATTATGGAATGAGACTGTCAGAGGGTCAGACACAAACACAGGCAGTTAGTGGTGCACTTAGCACAACAGCAGGTGGTTTGGCAGGTATGGCTGCTGGTGCCAAAGGTGGTGCTTTACTTGGTGGATCTATTGGTGCATTTTTTGGTGGAGTGGGTGCTGTTCCTGGTGCTGCTATTGGTGGTGCTCTAGGTGGTTTGATAGGAAGTTTTACTGGTGCAAATTTAGGTGCTGGTATTTCTGATAAACTTACTGGTGTTGGGCAAAGTGCAGACTTACGTAGACAACTAGAAATTCAGAAAAGTAAATTATCTGAGACCACTAAAATGCGGGGGTCGAATGATGATTATGATGAAGCAGTTACTAAGTTAGAAAGTCTGGTTATTGGAGGAGAAGATGGAAGTGGTGGTGGTATCCCAAACTTCCTAAATGCTGATGACGAGGGAGATCCTCCACCTACTGGTTTAGGTAGAGGAGGAACAAATGGACCAAACGCACCTTCTTTTCAAGAACAATTAGATAAAATAAAAAGAAAAGCAATTCCGGCAGAAGTTGGTGATTTTGTTCCTGATCTGAGAGCAAAATTTGATGAAAGTGGGGGGCAGCGTCAAGCAGTAGATACTCCTTACGGTCGATTGATTATGTCTCCACGTACTGGAATATTTGATCCCAATAAGAGTATTCCTAAAATGCGGTTTATCTCTAATGAGGAAACTGCACTTCGTAGGGAGTATACACAAAGAACACTTGATAATCCTCTTATAGGAGGGTTTCTTGTTGGACAAGACCTACTCAATAATATACCTATTGCTAAAATTGGTGGAGGACGTGTGCGAGGTCCTGTGCAAACTAAACAACCTCCGAAACTTACTGCTCCTCCGAGAACTTCCCCGAGAACTGTTCCTCCTGTAACTTCTAGAACACCTGCTGGTCAGAGTATTTACGATAGAATTTTTGGACCAGGACGAAGAATACCAAAGGTAATGTCTCCAGAAAAACCTCCGAAGACTGCACCTGCACCTACTGGAGAACAAATCCTTATGGATAGACTCCAATCTACGCCACAACAATCTTCCAAATTTAGTAATTTCTTCCAATATTTGAAGGGTAGAAATCAAGCGAAGCAAGATGCTAAGGCAGATATGACAAACCAGAGTTTTCTAGATAACATTACAAAACCAACTCAGAAAAACTTTGTACGAGACAGAACCCAAGCTGCTCAACAAAGTGGAAGTGGATTGGCAGAGTTCTTCTCTAATTTCAAAAACCCGCTTCCTAAAGTTGGTAAGGGTAGTGGTATTGATTTGAATGGGTTAGCACCATTATTCCTGCTGCCACTTTTAGATATTGCAAAACCACAAGAACAAATGAGTCAGGCAACCCCAAAACAACCAAAGGAAGAACCTTCTGGCAGCGTTATGCCTGGGGGTAATAATAAATATGGCATAGATGTCTTTTCCTATCTGGATATTATCAAGTAATGAAGAATAGGAATAACCGTTGGACTAAAGACTTCACTGTTCAAAAACTCAATGTTGTTACAGATGAAGGATCTAGGTCTCTTCAATCTTTAGTAGGACAATCACTATCAATTAGATATGAAGAGAGTGCAGGTAACACACTAACAGTGTCTTTTGTGTTTTCTGATGCAGTGGGATTCCGTGCTGCAACACCTCTTCGTAGTGGTCAAGCAGTAGAACTTGTTATTGATCACCCTAGTATTGATGAACCATTTGAGTTTAGTCAAAGTAAAAATAATGAACTAATAATTAGCAATATAATCTCGGCATTCTCTGATGCAAAGAGAGAAATATTTGGTTTTGAATGTATTACTCAAACTACTATGAGTAATCAAACAACACGTGTCATCAAGAAATACAAGGGTAAGATCTCTGACAGTGTTGAGAAAATTTTCAAAGAAGTTTTAGAAGTAGAAAGTGATAGAATTGATATTGTAGATGATAGTTCAAATACCTATGATTTCATGGGTAATTACATGAGACCTCTTGATTGTATTAGTAGGTTGTCTGCAAAGACCGTTGGAGACATTGAAGGTAAAAACTCTCCTGATAAAGGTAGTGCTGGTTATTTCTTGACCGAAACTGAACGTAGTGGGTATCGATTTTTCTCAGTTGACAAAGCACTAAAGAGAGAAGTAGAAGAAAATTATGTAAAAAAATCTGCCAAGTCTGCTACTGAAGTAAATAATTTTTCTTTGGTTGGGACACCAGAGTTTGTGGCAAGTCATGATATCATCAAAAAACTCATGGAGGGACAATACAAATCAGCAAATTGGTACTATAATATCATTGACCGTACTCCACACTTTGTAGAATATAGTTACAAAGACAGTAAACTACCCAGTGCAAATGAAGATCAGTTTATTCCTAACGGAATTGACGAGAAATTTTCTAGAATATATACAACTGCACTAGACGTGGGGGCAATGTCAGACAATACTGACTTGAAAACTATAGCAGAAACTGTTGCTTGGAGACAAGCACATGCATCTGCTAGGTATCAGTCATTGATGTCTGAATTTGTAAAGGTCACAATTCCTTTGAACCTTAGTATTCAAGTTGGAAGTATGTTGAACTTCAAATTTCCAAACCTAAATACTGAGAAGAATAAGGAAGGTGTAAACCCGTCCTCCGGTAACTATATGGTTTTCTCACTTGCACATGAGATGGGTAATCCAAAAGGTGCTTTTACTGGACTTTACATTGTTCGAGATTCCTTCACATTCTATTCTAATGACTAGCGAAAACGTATTTATTGATAAGGAGTTCTAAACCATGTCACAACCACGACAGAAAGATCCGTCCGATCCACTTTATGATGCAAATGATAAGTGGAATGAATACAAGGTAGATCTACATTGTAATGAGACACACTCAGATGATGAGTGGGATCCAAATACAGAAGGTAAGATTGCTGATCCAAGGAATCGTCACCAAGATAAAGTTCTAGATGAGTTCTGTGACAATCACCCTGGTTCACCTATGTGTAAAGTATTTGATGACTAATGCTTGAGAATAAACTGGTTGAATCCAAAAGACTTGGACGTGACGGTTTTCATTGGTTCATTGGGCAGGTAACTACAGACCCTGCTTGGCGATCTTTCCCCGGTGATAAACAGTCCAGAAAATTTGGATACCGCGCTAAAGTAAGGATCCTTGGGAAACATCCTGCCTCAGATGAGGTGAAGGATGAAGAACTTCCATGGGCACATCTTCTTGTTCCTCCTACTCAAGGTGCGGGTGTAAATTATGCCGGTGTAAGTAACAGTCTTCAAGGTGGAGAAACTGTTTTTGGGTTTTTCCTTGATGGGGAGGATGCTCAGCAACCTGTGATTATGGGTGCTTTGTATCAGCATTCTTTCATCAAGAGTTCTCAGGACTGGGATGATGTTCTCAGTAAAGGAACTTCTGGATTCTCACCAATTACAGTTGATCCATCACTTAGAACGGGTGGATCCGAATCTGAATTAGGAGCGACAGTTCGAGCTACTGGATCTGGAGAACCAAATCCAAATGGAGGACTTCCTACTAATGATGAAGACACTCCTATAAAAAACACTGATCCTGATGATACGGAAGCAGAAGAACCAGTAGGTGAAAGTGTTGGTAGATATATTGCTGATAAACCGGTTGAAATTCGCAGACCGGTAAAGTGTGACGTTCCAAAGTCTGCCATGGGCGATGTCGCAAAGGCATTGCAGACTTTTGTTACTACCATGGAAGGGTTGGAGCAAACCGCGAACGGGTGGATTGATAAGAACCTGAACAAACCCTTCAATATAGACAATCTGATTGATGATACATCTCTCAGAATGGCAGGTGATTTCTCTGGACTTGTCCGTAGAGCACGTGCAGATTTATTCAAAGATATTGATGAGAAAGTAGGTGACGTTCTATCTTTCTTGGAACCTGATAACCTAATCAAGAAACTAGAACTAAAGAAGCAGAAAGATGTTATCTATTGCTTGATGGAGAATGTCATCAACGGTCTGAAAGACATGATTGGTGAATTCATGAAAGGATTGTTGGGTAATATTATCAACGTACCATTGTGTGCTGCTGAGCAGTTGATTGGTGCATTGATGACTCAGATTACTGATAAAATTCAAGGTCTTATTGGACCTGCAATGGCTGCATTATCAGGTCTGATGGGTGGGATTTCTTTCCCTGATTTTGGCGGCATCATGAACAAGGCAACCGGTGCAGCACAAACTGCTCTGAAACTGCTCTCCTGCGAAGGTTCTAACTGTGAACCTCAACCTTTTGATTTCAATATCAATATTGGACCGGAAGCGAAGAAGATTCTTGACTTTGATAGAACTAAAGCAATTAGTGGTCTCTTATCAAACATTGGTATTGATGGTATTGGAGATATTGCTTCTGGTCCAACGAATTTACTGAAAGATGCGTTCCCATTCTTAGGAGATCTTGGTAAAGCTGCGACTACGTTCAATACATTGAAAGGTACTGCCGAACAACTGGCATCACTTGGTGGTAGCACTGCTGATATTATTGGTGGGGTATCAAGTGTTGTAGATGGTATTACTGAAGTTACTGGCAATTGTAAAACTAATATCTTAGAATGTGGACCACCGAGTATCGAGTTCTTTGGTGGTGGTGGACTTGGTGCAATTGCTAAAGCAGTTGTCAGTTCTACTGGTAAGGTGATTGGTGCTTCAATGGAGGACTTCGGTCTTTCTTATGATAAAGCACCTGCTGTTAGTATTATTGACAAGTGTAATAATGGTAAAGGAGCAACTGGTGTCGCTATCATGGATGGCAACAAAGTTGTCAATGTTTTGATTACTAATCCTGGTAATGGTTATCTTCCTGGCGGAACCTTGGATGTATCTGAAGAGGTTGCTAATGAATCTGAAGGTAACCAAGTAATTGGTGAAGTTGATGGCATTCAAGTCATCAATACTGGAAATAATTATCAGGAAGGTGATCTTATTGAAACTTCCAATGGTGGTATATTGACACCAATCTTAGAAAATGGTAGAATTGTTGGTGCTACAGGTAGAGTTGATCTTGGATTGTCTGAACTTCCTTCACTAAAAATCAAATCAAAAACTGGTTTCGGTGCATTTATCAAACCAATCACTAAGTTCACACCTTACAAAGAGTACAAAGATCCTATCATTCCTACCGCAAAAATTATTACTGTTATTGATTGTCCTAAAGGGTACTAATGTCAAAAATCCCACCATATATTGTCAATCATCCTGAAGATGGTTCACTCCGAATCGGTAAGGAAGAGGAGGGTAAAGCAGTTCGCCGATCTCAAGTTGCGCTTGTTTCTGGATCTGCGGCATCTTTACGAATCTTTGAAGATGGTGGATGGGAACTCCGTGCCACTGAAAATGATAAGGGTTCTAACCTTATCCAAAAAGGTGCAGGTCCGATCAATATCAAGTCTGAAGGGGATATCAATATTGATTGTAAGGGAACCTTCAATGTGATGGCAAAAGACATCATTATGAAGGCAACTGACCCTACTGAGGGTGACATCTACTTACATGCAGAACATGATGTTCACTTTGAGGCAAAGAATTTTGCTAAGATGATAGGACATAACGTAACTATAAATGCTTCTGATAAGTTATTGTCTAATTCAAAAGGATTCAATATCATTATCGGTGACATGGTTCGCATTCATGAACCACAATCTAAACTCATTCCGCCCGCCTTGGGCGATTACATCAACTCTCTTGTAGAATAATGGCAGGAATTAGGGACATTGAGACTGGTAAAGTCTACATTGGTAGAGAACAACCAGCAAAACTGGACACCGCTAAAGAGACTGTAGATGGGGACAAACCTTTCAATGGCACATTAGTTGCTACAGGACCTGTTATTGCAGGAAAGCATAGTGGATTTGCCAAGGCAACTGTCAATATTGGTACAGACATTGATGAATTCAAGTCTGGTGTCAAAGGCAGGGCATTGCAAGTTGATGGTGATGTTGAAGTCATTGGTGAAGAGGCAGAAAATGCTATCTACATTGATGGTGACGTATATGTTACAGGTAAAGTTGACTGCTTGAATAAAGGCAGACTTGCTAGTAGATTTGCTACAGCAGATGCTCTGGGTAAGTCATTCGATATCCAGCACCCTACAAAGGAAGGACATCGACTGCGCTATGCATGTATTGAGGGACCGGAAGTCGCTGTGTATCACCGTGGCAGACTCACTGGAGAGACTGAAATTGTGCTACCTGAATACTGGGTAAACCTGGTGTATGAGGACAGCATCACTGTGTCTGTCACTCCTATTGGAGCACACCAGGACATCATTGTCAAGGAGTTTGACAACACTAAGATTGTATTAGAGTCTGTAAGTGCAGACATCGATTGCTTCTACCATGTGTATGGTGAAAGAAAGGATATCAACCCCTTGATTATTGATTATGAAGGCAAGACTTGGGAAGACTATCCTGATCCAAACGTCTTCATGGCACCAGATGATGAAGACCGTAATATTCTAGACGAAAGATATAGGGGTCCTCGCAACACTATTACTAAGTAATTGTGCTATAATACATAGTATATGGAGTTTTTATTATGAATACAGTTGAATTTCGCGGTACCGTAACCGTTGACGGGATTATTGAACTTCCTGAAACCTGGGCAAACAAGATTGACGTTGATACTATTCACGTTCAACTAACTCCCAAAACCGTTTTCCAGGAACTGTTTGTATACCAAATGCCTTATGGAAAGTCTGTTGTAATCCGTAACGGTGGGGGCGGTGTCATAAACGCTTTCTTCACTGTCACAGCGGAGTTGTCTTCAGACGCTCAGTAGGGTATAATAGTTTCAACCGCAACCTACACATGACCGTCGCCGCTTGGGAAAACGACCAGTACGTTACCAAAGTTGAGATCAACATCCCTGGACGCTACTTCGCCATCCATGGTTCTGATGGTGGACTGCAAGAACTTGAATGCAATACTGTAGATGAGTTTATGAGCGTCTGGACGGTCACCAACACTGCACTCCAATTCGATGAGGACATTGAATTAGTTTATTCCTAATGCCAGAAAAAGAAGTAGAAGATCCTAAACCCAAGGAATCACCTGATGAGGACACTGATATTTGGGATCTTCTTTATAGAAAACAAAATAATGACGCTCCCTAAATAGTCTGAAGGAATGGTGTCAGGACTAATAGGTAATGCCTCTAAGTAGACTTGAAAATTTCCTGAAGAACATTCAGGGTAATGTTATCTATGTCAATCCAGAGGAACTGGATGCAACAGATGACGTAAGTAATAAGGGTAACTCAAGAACTCGTCCCTTCAGGACAATTCAAAGAGCATTACTTGAATCTGCCAGATTCTCCTATCAATTAGGTAAAGATAACGATAAATTTGATAAGACAACTATTGTCGTATCTCCGGGCGTACACTATATTGATAACCGTCCTGGTTATCAAATTGACACTGCTGGCAATACTACTAATGTAAGTGGTGGTAGTGTTAGTATCAACGAATTTTCTGTTGGTTCTAACTTCAATATTCAGAGTTCTGATAACCTTCTTTATACATTCAACTCGATTCATGGTGGTGTCATCATGCCTCGGGGCACGTCTATCGTAGGTACAGACCTGCGTAAGACTAAGATTAGACCGAAATATGTACCAGATCCTGCCAATAATAACATTCCTGCTACTGCCCTGTTCCGAGTAACTGGTGGTTGTTATTTCCGTGAGTTCACTTTATTTGATGGTGATCCGGCAGATAGGATTTTCAAAGATTATACTACAAATACATATACTCCAAACTTCGCCCATCATAAACTCACCTGCTTTGAGTATGCTGATGGTGCGAACATTGTAAGTGGTAAGGGTAATACTGACCTTGACATGTATTATGCTAAGTTGACACTAGCATATGGTAATAATAGTGGTCGGGCAATCCCATCATACCCAGCAAATAACGACTTTGAGACGGTCATTGACGAATCTCGTATTGTTGGTGCTATCTCTCAGGTTGGTGCTATTGAGATTGCTGACATCTATTCTGGTGGCAATCCTTCTTCTGCGACTGCAACCACTGTAGTTTCTGTGGTTACCAATGACAGTCATGGTCTCTCTGTCGGTACTCCTATTAGTATTGTTGGTGTTGCTGGCAGTTCTAATGTCAATGGCACCGAGTATGATGGTGTCCATATTGTGTCTCAGGTTCTGAGTGACACGCTGTTCACCTACAGTGTTACTACTGCACCTGCTACTACTGCTACTCCTAACCTTACAGGGTTGTCACCCACAGTCACTGTTGAGAGTGACACTGTAACAAGTGCCTCCCCATACATCTTCAACTGCTCTGTGCGGTCGGTGTTTGGTGTCAACGGTCTCCATGCTGATGGTGCCAAGGCAAGTGGATTCAAGTCCATGGTGATCGCTCAGTTTACTGGGGTCTCCTTGAACAAGGATGATACAGCATTTGTAAAATACAATCCCACAACTGGCACATATCAGGACCAGTCAGCACTGGGTTCTACTACTCTACTGCATACAGACGGACAAGCACGTCATAAACCAACTTACGAAAGTTTCCACATCAAGGCGTCGAACAGCGCACAACTTCAGTTAGTATCCACTTTTGCGGTGGGTTGTGGTATTCATTTTGTATGTGACTCTGGTTCTGACGCATCAATTACTAACTCTAACTCTAACTTTGGAGCACAAGCTCTGAAGGCAGATGGGTTCAAGGCAAATGCCTTTACTAAAGACGACAAAGGTTACATCACTGGTATTCTTCCTACACAAAGGGACTTTACTCAAGAGACTAGCAGCAACTGGTTGAAACTGGATGTTGATAAGACTGCTGCTGCTTCCGATACTAAACTGTATCTAAGAGATTATGCTGAACAGGATAGTGCTCCCCCAGCAACTACTGGTCCATACACTGTTGGTCAAAAGGTTGGTGAACTGCTAAAGGTCAACATTGATGGCACCATCCGCTCCGCTGAGGTGTTGATGACTGTGGTATCAGGTGCAGGACCTTCTGGTAAGAAAGAGCACCGTGTTGGTACTAATGCAGGTATTAGTAGCATTACTAATAATATTATTACTCTACAAGAAAACCATACATTCATTCCTGGAGAAAGTGTAAGATTCTATTCTGACAGTGGTTCTCTTCCTGATGGTATTGAGTATAATACCAATTACTATGTTATTACTGATTCTCTAGATAACAATCAAATCCAGATTGCTACAAGTCCTGAGAATGCTGTTGCAAATAATTCAATTGCAGGTCTCAATAACCTGGGTGGAAATCTTAGAGTTGTTTCTGATGTTCGCATCAAGAAACCTGGCGAACCAGGACATCCTATTCAATATAATAGTACTGGTTGGTATATCAACGTCAAGACTGGTAACAATCTTCATGCTGCTATTGTATCAAACCAGACGGCAATCACACCTGAGACTACTAGGTCTTATATTGAAAGAAAGAGTGATGGTCGTAAAGATGTTGAAAAAATCTATCGATTACGTTATGTTCTGCCTGATGGTAGTTCTATTTCTGGACCTCCGCAAAACGGATACTCTTTAGAAGATACTAGTAGTGTTATTGATGATGATAAATTCCAGAATGATAATACTAACCTAACCAGTGACATTGATTTACGTCAAGGTACTAGCATTATTGATGCTTCCTGGTCTTCTAATGTTGGTGTTATCACCTCTAAGTTCTCCCATAACTTGCGTCGTGGTCAGGTTATTGAGATCAACCGTCTGCGTTCTGCTAATAATGTTTCTGGAGCAGATAACTCTGGTTTCAATGGTCTGTTTGAAGTTCTTCAGATTGATGGTAAGAAAACCTTTAGAGTTGGTTTGAATACTAATCCTGGTGGTATTAGTACGATTACCACTGGCACTCCATATACTCGCCATGATCAGAGTGTTGTTGGATCTGGTCGTACCTTCTCACCTTACTTTGTCCGTAAGGATTATGGTAATGCTTATCAAGTATTCAACCATGAGGTTGTTCAAGACTATAAGTCAGGTGTTCAGGATGGTATCTATAACCTGACTATGCTTGGGTATGGTAGTATCCCTGAGGTATCTCCATACGACATCGGCAAGAACCGATTTGCACAAAATATCAATGATTTGAGACCTAACATTGATATTGACAACTATGTTGATGATCCAGAACCCGCAGTGTCCTATGCTGTGCGTGATGACATTGGATTTGTACAATCTAATGACAATGCTAATAGCATCACCCGTGAGTCAACCTTAGCAATCATTGAAGATACTGGAATCGGTATTGGTGTCACTGAGGCAACTGTTTCTGGTACTGACATCAGTGCCAATCTTATTGTTGATCATGGTTTCAACAGTATCAAAACTGTAGGAAGTCTGACTGGTGGTAGCAACCTGGGTACAGGATCAGGTAACGCTGAATTTTACTTCAGTGTAAATCTTTCTGGTGGTACTGGTAGTGGAGCGACTGCTGATGTTACTGTTGCTGCTGCTGGTATTATCAGCGGAATTGATATAGTTGATTTTGGTTCTGGATATAGTGTCAATGATGTTCTGACAGTCAAAGGTGTTCCTTTCTCTGCATCTGGAACTGATGCTACTGTCACAGTCACTGAAATTGATAATAATGTTGGTGATATTATTCAAGTGGTTGGTGTTACCAGCACTGCCTACAATGGTATACAGAGAATTACCAACGTAACAGATCCTAAGATTCTGGTATATGAAGGAAATGTATCTACTGCATCTACTGATGGTTTTGTTTACCATGTAGGTGTTGCTACTGCGGTTTCTAACATTGTACATGATTCTGTTAGTGGAATTGCAACTGTCACGATGAACCGTGACATTGGTTTGCGTCGTGGTGATGAGATTGTCATCAGTGGTGCTAATAGTGTTTACAATGGTCAGTTTGCTGTTCTAGATCGCATTGGTTATGGTTCTTCACTGACCGTTTCTATTCCATCAGCAACTTCTCCTAACTTCAATGGTCCTAGTTGTATTGCCCATGGTGCTGGTATCAGCAATCGTTCTAAGGGACAAACAATTTCCATCTATGGTGGTCTGACGACTGAGATTAGTTCTGGTCTTACAACTGCTTCTACTAGCATTACTCTGCAAGATAACAATAAGATCCGTCGCGGCGATTATCTTCAGATTGAGAATGAGATTGTTCGTATCTCTAATAATACGAAAAATCAAATCATCCGTGGTTGTCTTGGTACCAATCAAACATCACACCTTCAGTATTCTGCCGCTGTCAGAATCAAAGTTCTGCCTGTTGAGCAACGTCGTCACAGTGTGATCCGTGCTTCTGGGCACACCTTTGAGTATGTTGGTTATGGACCCGGCAACTATAGCACTGCTTTACCTCAGACGCAAGATCGTGTCTTAGATGATAAGCAGCAACTGCTTGCTCAGTCTGTGTCCTCTCGCGGTGGTAGTGTTGTTTACTCTGGTATGAATGACCGGGGAGAATACTTCATCGGTCGTAAGAAGATTGATGCTCTAACAGGTGAAGAGAAATCTACTATCAATGTTTTTGATAGTACTGGGGTTACAGAAATTCCTTCTGCGATTGATTTCAATGACCTGACTGTCAAGCAAAACTTCTACAGTCTTGGTAATAGTTCTTTGGTTGATATTCAACTAAAGGGTAATCGTAGTGGTGATGTTGGCACCAGCGTATTTGTTGGTATCAATGGTGCTAATCAAAATGCTCCTACAACCAGTGTTGATCAGATCATTCTGAACACTACATTTGATAAAGCAGGATATATTGGTTGGGTTCGTACTACTGATTCTACTCAACCTTGGAAGAAGTTTGGTCCTATCAGTGTTGATCAGACTGATCATTATTCTTTAGATAAACTTGTTCTGGGTGCTGCATCTGCTGGTTCTAACACTCTGGCAGTCACTGGCGACTCTTCACTAACGGGTGATCTGCAAGTTAGTGGTGCATTTACATCCAGCACTGCTGTTGTTGGTAGTGCAAAGGTCAGCGACCTGACGACATCTCGCATTGTTATTGTTGGTGCATCTGGAGAACTGGAAGACAATAGTGGTCTTACCTTTACTGGTAACACTCTAACTGCCAATACTCTTTCCGTTACTAATAATGCTACTGTGGGTGGTACATGTACTGCTGACACATTCTCTGGTAATGGTATTACTCCTATTGGTGGTATCATCATGTGGAGTGGAGGTAGTGTTCCTTCTGGATGGGCAATCTGTGATGGTAACAATAATACTCCTAATTTGAAAGATCGATTTGTGTTGTCTTCGGGCGACACATACTCTGCTGGTTCATCTGGTGGTAGTGCTGATGCTGTGCTTGTTCAACACGATCACAACGCAACATCAACATCAACTTCTACTACTCAAACTGAAACTATAACAGGTACATTTGGTAGTGAGCCTTATAGCTACGCCCCTACTGGTGTGTTTAGCCGAACTGCATCTAATTTTGGTGAAGACCAAGATCAAGGTAGTAATGGTCAGATAATGACTATGGATGCATCACACGACCACACAACCACTACTACTACAACCACTGCGATTGCTAACGAAGGTGTTTCTGGTACGGGTAAAAACTTACCTCCATATTATGTCCTTGCATTCATCATGCGTACTGTTTGATAAATACTCTTACAAAGGAGTCTTGTTGTAAATGGCTGCGGTAAACAAGAAATTTGGCATTGAGAAGGGACTTGAGGTTGGCGACAGCGCATTAGTTGTTGATGCTGATAATAACCGTACGGGTATTGGTAAAACCAATCCCGCTTACGGTTTAGATGTTCAACCTACAGCAAACTTTGATGGCATTGTTGCCGCTGGTCAAGTTGGTATCGGGTCAACTCAACCTGGTAAAGATGTTGATTTCAATAAAGATCTAATCGTAAGAAAGAAATTTTATGATGTAAATGAAAGTGCTGGTACCTCTGGTCAAGCACTGATTAGTGTTGGAACTGCTGTTTCTTGGACTGATCTTGCTGAGATTGAGACTGATGCCGCTGGAAAGACCTACGAAGTACAATATAAGAAAGCAAATGGTAAGTTTGGTGGTTCCCCAAAACTCACCTATCGAGAAGATAATACTAGGGTTGGTGTTGGTAGCACACAACCTGAATATGCATTAGATATTGTTACAGAGACTCGTGCCTCTGGTGTATGGAGGGATTCTAATAGTACTGTTGGATCTGCATCTTCTATTCTTGCAGCAACTTCTTCTGGTAAACTACAATGGGTTGGTGCTGGTGCTTCCACACTAAACGTATTCTATGTTACTGAAGACGGTGATGATGCTAATGATGGTAGAACTCTAAGTAGTTCCAAGCGTACTATCAAAGCAACCACTGCGATTGCAGGTGCTGGTGATGTGATTAGGGTTGCTGGTGGTATCTATCGTGAGAACAATCCAATCTTTGTTCCTCGTAATGTTACAATCGATGGAGATGATCTTCGTAACACCCAGATTATTCCTAACAACGTAAGTCAGGATCTTTTCCAAGTTCACAATGGTGCTCTGATTCAAAACATGTCCTTTGTTGGTGCTGCCAACACTGGTGCAATGATTACGTTTCCACCTGAAGGTGTAGTAAACCGTCATAAATTCAACCGCGACAATGGCACTCACATCTATGTTGGTGGCACTGTTTCTAATGCATTTACAGTAGAGTCTAGTAGTGCTCAGAAAACTGTAACTGCCGCTACATACAGTCCTATTTCTGGTTTATTAGTCATTACCAGTGCTGGTCATGGTGTCGCCGATACTGATCGGATCAAGATCGCTAACGGAGCACTGACCTTCACTTGCGACTCTGACAACCATAATAAGCAGGTAGCATATCCTAGATCAGGTGACCCTGCATATAATACTTTTGTAGATATTGATTCGGTCACCACTGACACTATCACATTGAGCGTCGGTGTTGTCAAGAGTGTCAATAGTATCAAGATTGGACCTAACTGGCACACTGGTTCATCCTTGACACCTACTGGGTTCTTGTATGATCCTATTAGTGGTGTTAGCACTGTTACAGTAGCAAGTCATGGTCTCAGCGTCAGTGACAGTGTAGGTATTGTCACGTCTAGTCTGACATTCAAGTGTGAGGCGGACAATTTCGCAACTGACCACAAGTATCCCCGTGCTACAGATCATGTTGCGGGTATCATGACTGCAATTAGTGCTGTTACCACTGATACCTTTACAATCAATATAGGTGATGCTGGTAGTCATGCAAGAATTGCTGGTATCATCACTCAGTCGCCATATGTTAGGAACTGTACCAACTTTGTTCCTGACAGCATTGGCATGAGGATCAATGGTAACCATGCTGATGGTACCAAGTCCATGGTGGTTGATTCATATACTCAGTATAATCAGGGTGGTATCGGTGTTACGATCTCCAACGATGGTTATGCACAGTTGGTGTCTATCTTCACTGTGTGTGATGAGTACGCTATCTCTTGCGTCAGTGGTGGTCAGTGTGACCTGAACAACTCTAACGCATCGTTCGGTACCTTTGGTATTGTAGCATCCGGTGTGGGTACTGTCACAAACTCTGGCACACTGGCAGAAGATGCGATTGAGGAAGATAATACTATTGTAGTATCTGGTCTTACTGAACGTCCTTATTCTGGTCAGGTGCTTTACCTAGGAGAATTGTTCAATGAAGTTATCAAGATCAACGTAACCAACGCTGGTAGTGGTTATACTTCTTCTAATCCTCCTAAGGTTACCATTGGAGGTCCTACTGGACCGAACGGTGCAACTGCTGAGGGTGTGTCAGTTGTCAATGGATTTGGTAAAGTTACTGAAGTCAATATCTTCGCAACAGGTAATCAGTATCGCAGTGCACCAGCAGTGCAGATTGCATCTCCTAACTCAGGAACGACTGCTGCTGCTGATTCTGAGATTGGACCTGCTTACTTTACCATAAATACTGCTACGCCGGTAACTGCTGGCGTTTCGACGATTACTATTGACCAAAACCTACCGGCAACAGTTGGTCTTGGATCAGCAGTTCCTTTCCAGAGACAATCACTGATCCTGGCATCATCGTACACTTTTGAATTTGTTGGTGCTGGTCTTACCATTGCCAACGCACTTCCCAGAAATGGTGGTGTTACGATCCCAGAAAATGAGACTGTTTCTGAAGGTGGAGGTAGAGTTGTTTACACGTCCACTGACGAAAGAGGTAACCTAAAAGTTGGAGATGGATTTACTATCAATCAACAGACAGGTACCATCACAGGAGACGCTTTCAATAAAAGTATCCAAGCAACACTCACGCCGCTGATTATTTCCTTAGGAGGACAGATGTAAAATGGCTGCAATTCCACTCAATAAATTCAGAACGATCACGCATACTATCACTGATGCAGCCGTTGGCATTTATACTTGCCCTCCTGGTGTTGCTGCTCTGGTGATTTATGGCAACGTTTCTAACGTTGGTCAAGGATCTTCTGTAACTTCTTTTACTGTAAAGCACAGTAGAGACACCGTTGATACTGAACTAGTACGTTCTGCACGTGTTCCCCATCAAGATGCCATGTCATTTATTGACGGTCGTCTTGTCATGGAGACGGGTGACATCCTCAAAATTGAGGGAGATCAAAATAACACTATGAAGTGTATTATTTCTATTCTAGAAAACGCCAAGTAAGATGCCAAGATTATTGTCTGGTCGAGTAGGTGTTACCTCCTACGCAGGACTTTCTACAGAACGTCAACAAACTCCTGGGTTTCCATCCTTCCTTGGAGTGGATGAAGCGGAACCTAACCTCGGTTTGCCATCGGACAATAACTATGTCCTCTATGGTACTGTTACTGGCGAAAGATATTGGGCAGAACCGAGTGGATCTCCTTCTGGTACTGCCTCAGGATTGACAGTATCTGATGAGAGTATTACTCCAACAGGATATGCTGGATCTATTACTAGATTCAACTTTATTGGTAATGGTGTCAATGTTGAACAAACCAAACAAACTTTTGGTGGCATTGAGGTTGGTGTTGCCACCGTATTTGTAGAGAAAACAACTCTTAGTATTGCAGACGCTGACGAATTTGTACGTGCAACTGGTATTACCACTATCAAGGTGGGTGCTGGTTTATCATTCTTCCCTGAACCTGGTAGAGCCGGTGTTGTAACTATATTCTCAGCGGCAGATGCTACATCTACCATGCAGAATGCTGATGGTACTGAAGCATTTGGAAATGTTTCTACCTTCCGCATTGGTGCTGGTCTTACTGTAAGTCAGGTAACGGTTGGTATTGCTTCTATTGGTGTAACAGGAGAGTTTGATAATGTAAATGCTGCTGGTATTGTTACTGCTGGTGTACAGTTCAAGGGTAACTTAGCAGGTACGGCAGTAACTGCCACTAACTTATATGGTAATCTTACTGGTAATGTAGTTGGTGATGTAACTGGTAACGTAACTGGTGATGTGAATGCTGGTTTTGTTACTGCCACAAAATCTATTGATGGTAACCTCAATTCTAGTGGTGTCTCTACGATTTCCCAGTTGATGGGAACAACCCTGATGATCACTGGTATTGTTACCACAAACTCAGGTTTCGTAGCACCTGCTGGATCATTTGGATTTGATGGTAACCTGAATGCACCTGGTGTTTCTACAGCAACATCTCTGAATAGTACTAACTTGGTTGTTAGTGGTGTCACTACACATAATGGGAATGTTGAAATTAGTGGTAGTAATAAACTAATCTTTGGTAGTAATGATTTAGATATCTATTTTGATGGATCTGATAGCCTTATTGATGCTGGTACTAATGAGGATCTCTACATAAAAGGCAAGAGTGTTTTTATACATGCAAATGGCACTGAAACTGCTGCTAGTTTCTTACAGAATGCAGGTGTAGACCTTTATTATAATGCCGTTTCTAGACTCAGAACAACCAATACTGGTGCTCAAGTCACTGGTGATATAGAGGCATCCGAGTTCAAAGGTCCTCTAACTGGTAATGTTACTGGAACAATCAATGCTGCTGGTGTCTCTACAGTAACCAATCTGCTTGAGATTCGTAGTAGTGATGGCACTCCCGCTCGTATTGATTACTACTGTGAGGTAAACAACGCTCATTATACTAGAGTACAGGCAGCACCACACTCTGAGTATAGTGGTAACGTAACTGCTGTCCTCCCCACCAAGAATGGTGACATTATTGTTGGTGATACCCAAGGTGCTATTAGTCAGAATGTCAATACCGTTGGTATTGTTACTGCATCTTTTTTCCATGGTGATGGTTCTAATCTAACCAATATTGCTGGTAACACAGTTACCATAACAGAAACAAATACCACAAATGCTCAGCATTTTATGTGTTTTGTTGACTCAAATACTGGGTTAGAAACTATTAGAACCGATACCAGTCTTCAATACAATCCAGGCACAAATCTTCTAACATCAGTAAACTTTAGCGGTACTTTGACCGGTACCTCCACTGGTTTGGCTGGCACCCCCAGTATTAGCGTTTCTGATATTACCTTGAATGGTAATATGCTGCCAGATGCTAATAATACACGTGATCTAGGTGCAATTGGTTCCCGATGGGCAAATGTCTATACCTCTGACATGCACTTTAGCAATGTTGGTTCAGGTGGTAATGATGTAGATGGTACAGAGGGTAACTGGACGTTACAAGAAGGTGCTGATAACATCTATATGATCAATAATATCACAGGTAAGAAATATAAGATTGCTCTAACTGAGGTATGAATTGAATGACTGTAAAGTATTATGATGGTATAATTCCTAACACTCTGGCAGATAATATCTACGAATATTGTCAGAATATATCTTGGTATCAAGAGTGGATTGGATATAATAAAATGCATTTGTCTGAGTATATACCAGCGCAAGATGGTAAAACATCCAGTCGTCACTTTTTGGACAAAGATTTAGGACCAATGGGTATATTGAACCTGCTAAGGTTTTCAATGTACAGACATCCATTTGCATGGGGGGAAGAATCCTTACAGGCAAGGCATTCTATGATCTATGATTTATGGACTATAATCAACGATAAAGTATTTGATGGTGGTGCTGAAGTAGAAGGATTGTCTGAAAGTATTGCTGGTTTAGCTGGTTACCATAAGTTCTTCAAGGATGGCACACAATTCCGTGATAAGTACAATATTCCTCTCGAACAGAAGCAGATTGGGTGGAAGGCATATTTCAATGCACGATGTGCTGAGTCAATTACAGGATCTCCTATTGGTAACCGCGTTGGGCAAATACATAAAGATTCCAGTGCAGATGTTGATCCCAAGTCTGATAGATACTACACAGTATTATATGTTGTAAATAGAGAGTGGCAACCTGATTGGGGTGCTGACTTTTTATATTATGGTGATGATTATACTGGTGCCAAACATTGGAAACATGATTTTGATATTGGATGGGCAAGTCAAGTTATAGGTAATAGACCTGGTAGAGTAATTGTTTATCCACATCATCAGACTCATCTAACAAATCCACCTAAACAATCTGCTCCTGAAATGAGTCAAAGGGTAGCGTTTAGAGTTAGGATAAAATAGAAGATAAATACTAATACAGAATTATTTGTATAATAATACGCCATGTCAAGAGCCAGGGAACTGTCTAAAGTTGGTGGAAAGAATCAGCAAGTAATTGCTGGTCTTTCAACTCACGTTGGCATATCTACGTTTGCTGCCAATGTGGTCATGCGTGGTGACCTTTCGGTCGCTGGTGATCTTGCAGTTATTGGGGATCTCTCTTATGATGAGGTAACTGCATCAAATCAGAAGATCAGTGGTATCTCTACTCTGACCTTCCTCAAAGCAACCACTGCAAATGTGTCAGCGGGTCTTACCGCCGCTAGTGCACAGATTAGCGACCTAACTTCTGGTCGTGTGGTGATTGCGGGTACTGGTGGAGAACTTCAAGATAGTTCTACCCTGACTTTCAGTGGCGGTACACTTACCGCAACAACATTTAGTGGCGATCTACCCACTACCGATCTGACTGGTACTATTACTAACGAACAGTTAGCAGGTAGCATTTCCAATTCTAAGTTGGTAAGTGATAGTGTTTCTTTCGGTGGTGTAGAGGTTACTCTTGGTCTCTCTGACGCAACTCCAGCGTTCAACCTTGAGGATGCCAGTGGTCTTCCAATCTCCAGTGGTGTTTCTGGTCTAGGTGCTGGCGTTGCTTCGTTCCTTGGTACACCTTCCAGCAACAACCTTCGTGCTGCTGTAACTGGTGAGACTGGTTCTGGTGGTGTGGTCTTTGGTACGAATCCTACCCTTACAACTCCTACCATTGTAACTCCAAATGTAACTGGTCAAGCTACGATGGATGATGTTGCCCTGAGTGGTGGCATGACAGTTGGTGCTGGTCTTACCGTCACTGGTAACCTCGTAATCAACGGTACGACAACTACCATCAACTCGACGACAATTTCGGTCGATGACAAGCACATCGAACTGGGTGCTACTGCTTCTCCTACTGATAGTTCTGCCAACGGTGGTGGTGTTATCCTGAAAGGAGACTCTGACCACACTATTCTGTGGCAAAATGATAATGATCAGTGGGAGTTCTCCGAGCACGTCAATCTTGTAAGTGGGAAAACATTCCAGATTGCTGATACTTCTGTTCTGAGTGCTACCACACTTGGTTCTGGTGTTGTCAACTCTTCCTTGACATCTGTTGGCACGATTGCCTCTGGTGTATGGAATGGTACAGCAATTGCTAATGCTAATCTAGCAAACAGCACCATTGGTGTTACTGCTGGTGATGGTTTGAGTGGTGGTGGTACTGGAACTTTGGGTGGTTCAGTATCTCTTGCCATCAACGTTGATGATTCTTCCATCCAACTTTCAAGTGATGAACTCAGGGTCAAGGCACTGGGGATCACCAATGCTATGTTGGCAGGTTCTATTGCTAATGGCAAACTTGCTAACAATAGCGTATCTTACGGTGGTGTTGAACTGGCACTGGGTGCATCTGATCTGACCCCAGCATTCAACCTTGCAGATGCAACCAATTATCCTACTAGTAGTCTAGTTGGCACTATTACTAATGCACAGTTAGCAGGTAGTATTGCTGCTTCTAAACTTGCTGGTAGTATTGGCAACTCCTTGCTATCTAATAGCAGTATTTCTTTTGGCGGTGTAAGTCTAGCACTGGGTGCTGCTGATGCTACTCCGGCGTTTGACCTATCTGATGCTACTGATTACCCCACTAGCAGTCTTGTTGGCACTATTACTAATGCACAGTTAGCAGGTAGTATTGCTGCTTCTAAACTTGCTGGTAGTATTGGAAATGGCAAACTGTCTAACAGCACCGTATCTTATGGTGGCGTAAGTCTTTCCCTGGGTGGTTCTGACGCAACTCCAGCATTTGACCTAAGTGATGCTACTGACTATCCTACTAGTTCACTATCTGGTACGATTACTAATGCTCAACTAGCAGGTTCAATTGCCAGCAGCAAATTAGCAGACTCGGGAGTTTCGGCTGGAACAGTAGGATCATCAACTGCAATTCCTATTATAACTGTCAATGCACAGGGTCAGGTAACAAGCACATCTACCACTGCTATTGATAGTACAACCATCGAGAATGGATCAGCATCAGTTGCTGTAGCAAGTGATGGACCTATCACTGCTACCGGTAACCTTGATGTTACTGCTGGTGTGGATGTAACAGGTAATATCACAGTCACTGGCACCGTCGATGGTCGTGATGTTGCTACTGATGGGTCTAAACTAGATGGTATTGAGGCAAGTGCTGATGTAACCGATGCCACCAATGTGAACGCTGCTGGCGCTGTGATGAACAGCGATTCTAGCACTTCCGCGATGAGTTTTGTTACCGATCAAGACAATATGTCTGGTAACAGTTCTACTAAAGTTCCTACTCAACAGTCGGTCAAGGCGTACGTTGATGCTTCTATCAATAACCTTGTCGATGGTTCACCTGGTGCATTAGACACCCTAAATGAATTGGCAGCAGCATTGGGTGACGATGCTTCATTCTCTAGCACTGTAACTACCAGTATTGCTGCTAAACTGCCTCTTGCCGGTGGTACGATGACTGGTAACATCGTTATGTCTGGTTCTGAGACTGTTGATGGAAGGGATCTTTCTACTGATGGTTCAAAACTAGATGGTATTGAGTCTGGTGCAACTGCTGATCAAAGTGCTGCTGAAATCCTAAGTCTGATCAAGACTGTTGATGGTTCTGGATCAGGTCTAGATGCTGATACTCTTGATGGTGTCAGTAGTGCCTCATTCTTGAGATCTGATGCTACTGACATCTTCAGCGGCACCAGTCTCACTTTCAATGATGATAAGATATTATATTTTGGTACTGGTAATGATTCCAAAATCAATTTTGATGGTTCTAATCTCCTCGTTCAGGGTGGATCTTCTGGAACAACTTATCTTCGGGGTTCCACTGTAAACATCTCAACCAATGGAGGTTCTGGTGGTTATCAAACCGGAATTTTGGTAAGTGAAACCTCCGGTGGAGATGCTAGAGTCAAACTACAGTATGATGGTGATACAAAACTTGAAACTACAAGCGCAGGTGTCACAGTAACTGGAGCTATTGTTGTAAGTAGCACTGTAGATGGTCGTGACGTTGCTACTGATGGTTCCAAACTAGATGGTATCGAGTCTGGTGCAACTGCTGATCAAACAGCAAGTGAAATCCTAAATCTGATCAAGACTGTTGATGGTTCTGGATCAGGTCTAGATGCTGACACTCTTGATGGTATTAGTAGTGCCTCATTCATGAGATCAGATACTTCTGATACATTCAGTGGTACTATGACAGTATCTGGCAATATCATTCCTAATGCTAATGGAACTAGAGATCTTGGTGCATCTGGAACTAGGTGGGCAAACGTTTACAGTTCTGACTTGGATCTGAGCAACGAAGCAAAAGGTCCTAACAGCATTGATGGTACTTGGGGTTCTTACCTGATTGAAGAGGGTGAAGAGCATCTATATATTACTAATCGTCGTAGCGGCAAGAAGTTCCGATTCCTTATGGAAGAAGTCTAATTCTTATCTCTCATTCCTTTATTCACCTAAATAACTTTACGATAGGAGACTAATAAATCAATGGCTCTATACGGTACCGGGTCAAATGTAAATCAGACAACAGATGTATCTGCCGGTAACTATGGCAGTGCATCTGCTGTACCCATTATTACTGTTGACTCAGATAAAAGAATTAGTGCTATCAACACAGCATCAATTTCTCTAACTGCTTCTATCAACGCTAATGCTTCTGTTGGTGATGTAGGTACATATGCCTTCATGCAGCAGTCGTCAGGTAATACTCAGTATCAACCTGGCGCAACTCTAGCAGGTTCTTCGTTACGTTATTCAGATGCTACTGGTCGAGTAGCTAACACAACACCTTCAGGAAACTGGAGATGTATGGGTTATGACTCAGGCGCAGCACTAGTCAACTCTGGTTCTGGTACTGGTTCCGGTAGTGGTTCTGGTAATGTCCAGGCAAACCCAAGTGGTAACCTGTCACTTTCTAGTGGTAACATTCAAGGCAATACTTCATTGTCTAGTGGTAATATTCAGGGTAACCTATCTGGTAACCTGAGTAGTGGTAACATTCAAGGTAACACCAACGTCAACGTCTCGGGTAATATTCAAGGTGGTAAAGGTGGATCGTTCAACGTGAACTCTGGTGTTCCTACTGATAACTTGAGCGTTGGTGGTTCTGTCAATGTGGGTGGTGATAACACTGGAGTGGCAGGTAACGTTCCTACGGATAACTTGAGCGTTGCTGGTAACATTCCGACAGATAACCTAACAATCAATGGTACAGCATCTGTCAACGTTACTGTAAACTCTGTGACCGTAAATACTACGGTTGCATACTCTGCAACTCTATGGTTGCGTTATTCCTGATCAATCATAGGAAATTCACGAAAAATGTCTACTAATTACGAAGTCGCAGCAGCACGTAATCCTGCCTGGGCAAATCCAGAAAAAAACATGATCAACATTGAGGTTGATTTTGCTCCTCTAGATGAGGACTGGTTGTCTTATACATGTTCTCCCGATGATGTTGTAGAGCACTCACGTCTTCTCTATAATCGTGCACTTGCTGGAGAATTTGGTGTCGTTGGTGAATATGAGCACCACACACTTTGGTCACCATACTTCACTGACTCCATTGAAGTATCAACTGAGGGTCTTGTTCAGTTGTTGCTTGAAAAAGGTGTATTGAGTGATGACGAGGTTGACTCTATTCTAATTGAAAATAGTGAGCATGTTGGTTATTATCGTTCCACAACAGATGGTGTTGACCGACAGTTCGGTGGTGGCATGGCATAGTCTAAATGGCACAACAGTCTGATAAGTGGCATCATAGTATGTCAAGGTATCTGGGTCAACACCCAGATACTTTTTTTATGTTTGGTATTCAACCAGGTGTGTGTAGAGAAGCAATAGGTCGTCCTGATCTGTTATACACTAAATCTGATGTATTTGATAGTAAAGTATTATATTCCTGGTCTAGATTTCATCATGAGAAGATCTCAAAATATAAGTTTAGTGATGTTACCAGTTATTATGGTACATGTCCATTCTTGTGGGAATTGGGTAGAGTATATACACAGCGATATGTAGAACCTAAAGGATCATTATTTTTCCTTCCACGTGATGATCAGGTAACTATACGTGATGATGAATATAGCACTGTACAAGATGCTATTGATTCAGCACCCACACCTATTACATTTTTAGTTCCATTTCGTGACTGTGATAAGTGGAAGCACTGGACAAAACTAAAACTACCTGATGACCACCAGATAGTCTCGCTGACTGATCGTGATTCGCGTCAGATCAAGTTGTCAACATTATTTCAAAAACACGCGACAGTTTATATTCCTTGGCCCGGCACTGATTTATACTATGCTGGATATCTTGGCAAACAGATTTATATCTATGATGATATAAGAAAATATAGAACTAAAACAAAAGAGGAGATGGATAGACAACCTGAACGTGTGTTATCACATCTCAAGTGGGGATATGATTATCTAACAGAGAAGCAGAAAACATTCTTCCACTGGACTGAACAATGGAATGATATAGATTTTCATGATCGTGTTTGGTTGATCAATAATATGCTAGGTCTTGATGCACTCAAGAGTCCACGTAGATTATATGATGACATGAAAGAAAATGGCATGATACATGAACTACAACAGTTCAGAGCGAATGTATCATACCAACGAGGTTATGAATGGATAGAGCGTCAACAAATAGATGCTCAACTAACTACACAGGGTGCCAAGATGATGGATATCTTGTAGGTTGCTCTAAGAGAGCAAAGAACTCACTATCATTCCATCCACGATCATCAATATATGTTGATGCACGTGGTTTGCCAAAGTATAATGAATGATACTTGACACCCCATTCTTCTAGTTGTTTCTCAGTTTTACCACGACACAGATAGTCTGCATTGGTTTGTTGTGCTTGTGGGTCATCAGGATATTTCTTTGCACTTGAGATGTATCCACGTGCTGTCTGTAGATATATCGTACAACCATCATCATATAACTCATTGATTTTTTCAATGCGATTCATGCGTGGCACAGCATTCCATGGATCATTATCATGGGGTTCAGTTAGTGTGCCATCAATATCAAAACAAAATACATCACACCTGTTGGTTACATCCTGTTGAGGTTTCTTACCTGGCAGTTGTGGTAACTCAACACCACATTCTTCCATCATGTTATAGATTGCCATCAATGCTTTACATTCAAATTCGTGATAGAACTCAGATTCAATCACCAATGTATGAATAGATTCGTGTTTCTCTGGAGCAATGATAAGCACACGTTCAGGACCAAGTGCTGGTGCACCTATTACACACTCAAGAGCATATACCGCAGGTGAGTCTATCCTGCAAGTGATAAGAATGATAAGATCTGCTGTCGGAATAGCATAATCTAACCATGGTGCCTTCCAGTCACCATCACCACCCAGTGCAGTCTGATTGACACTATCGGGAGCAAAAGAAAACTTGCCCATGTGACGGTAAATGTCACTTGCTGCATGTTGTGCGATGGCAAGGTTACCACCTGTGCCCATCAATGCCACCTTGAAGGCATTATCGAGCATTCTTGCCGCTTGTTTTAGTTCTGTAGGGTCAGTAACCATTCTACCTCTTGAATGTGCCATGCACGGTCAACTGCACGTATCTTACCACACTTTAGATCGTATGGTATGACATTATATTTACCAATGAAACCAATTGTGTCAAGTCCTTTCCAATACTTGACAAATGTCATGTCACAGTTAGGGAAATCAACGATAACACTTCGTCTATAAAAGTATAACCCTAGTTGCACAGTGATATTGTCACATACCACATCAGGTTTGCGTTGCATGTGAACAACTTTACCGTTGTTTTCAATCATTTTGACAACATCTTCGTCTTCTAACTCACCTTCCTCAAGACTTCGTGAACTCTGCACCATATCACAGTCATTATCAATACCATAAGCAATCATTTCGTCTATCCACTCAGGTTTAGTAAGTGGTTCATCACCTTGTAGATTGAATATGTAATCATGTGGTTGTGTTGCTGCTACTTCAGCGACACGATGTGTGCAAGTATAGTGAACACTTGTCAGCAAAGCATCATAACCTGCATCCCAGCACAAATCTACGATAGAATCGTCCTCAGTGGCGATTACAACGTTATCAAGATACTTTGACCTTGATGCTATTTCCGCCACTCTCAGGACCATCTGGGTGCCATTGATGAGTGCTAACGGTTTGCCTGGAAACCTACCTGACGCCATTCGTGCTGGAATGACACACAGTGTGCTTTTTCCCTTATACATGATATAATAAATTAGTGACAGATGTAGTTAGTCGATGACAATCCTCGCTGACAGTCATACCAAAACGATATGGCACATGGCGTTCACTATTCCTGACATTGAGGAAGGAATCAGATGGTATTGTGATGTGCTTGGATGTAAATTCTGTCAAAGGTTTGCTATCAATGTTGAAGATGGGTCACACAATCCTGGTTTCATCTTTTCATTTGCTGGTCACCACATAAGTGTACTACAAGGAGAAACATCTGTACCTCAACAACATTCAAGGTTGCCAAGACATAATGGTCCTGTCTTCTTGGATAAGGAGGAATACTTTGAGGTTGTCAATCATTGCAAGGATCATCCTGAGATCAATGTAATTGATAGTAAGTACAACTTCTTGGTACCTAAGAAGATAGATCCAAGTGAAGCACATTTGCATGGACAAAATGTTAGGTGTCATCGCACCACAATAAAAGATCCATGGGACAATTGGATTGAATTCAAACACTATTCTTATCAGGAAGAAATTCATGCTCAAAAACTTGGTCAAATAAGGAGAAAATGATGCCTAAGTGGAATGATGCCAAGGAAATCTATGAGGAAAATGAGTGGAGCGTTGGTGATGTAGTGCAATTTGGTGAACACTATGGAATTGTATCCTTCTTTTGTACACATAGCATGACTGTGTGTGTGAGTCGTGGAAGTGGCACAACCTGCCTGCCGAGAGGTGATGTAAATATGGTAGTGAATACTGGAAGTGAAGTTGTGCCACATGATGGATCTAAATTGCATCCATCATTGCATGGAATTGAGATGAACAACTGTAAAGTTTCTTGTCCTATTCCCCATACCAATATCAGCAAGCAAATTGCCAAACGTGTGCCAATATCTGAAGCGTCATCATCAGGGGATAATCCAACCCCTTAGGGACTATACTGACTTCAGTTGAGACAAAGACATGGCGACCACTGAGATTCAAGGGATGCTTGCCAAACTGTTGGCAACTGAGAACCTTATCGTAGAACACCGCCAGGTGTCAACTGCATCGTTTGATATTGATCGTCGCCTGCTGACTCTACCTATTTGGGATGGCATGAAACAATATGTTTATGATATGTTGGTTGCTCATGAAGTGGGACACGCATTATTCACAGAACTCCGTGAGTGGAGCAATGAAGAAGAATATAAAGATGTACCATTCTCTTATGTCAACATCGTAGAGGATGCTCGCATTGAGAAACTAATGAAGAAACGTTATCCCGGTCTAACAAAAGACTTTCATCGGGGTTATCGTGACATGAATGAGAAAGATTTCTTTGAATTGAATGGTAAAGATGTAAACGAATTATCATATATTGACCGTGTGAATCTATATTTCAAGGTCGGTTCATTCTATGATATTGAGTTCAATGATGCTGAGAATGATATTGTCACTCGTATCAGCAATGCTGAGACATTTGAGGATGTTCTAGTGCTTGCCAAGGCAGCATATGCACTACATCAAGAACAAATGGAGAAACAAACTCAAACTGTTGATGTAAACATTGAAGGCAATACTGATGGTCAAAGTGACACACCCCAACAACCTCAGGAGAATGAGCAACAATCTGGTGGTGAAGAAAATGCTGACGTTGATGATGAATCAGATGAATCAGACGAATTAGAGGGTGATGTTGATGAAATGGGTGGATCGGATAGTAATATTGATGATGCACAAACTCAGCGTTCTTTTGATAGGAATCTAGAGGATCTTCGCAATCAACATGCTACTAGTCCTACCTATGTCACACTGCCTGATATAGATCTAGATAAAGTTATTGTTCCCATTGGTGTTGTTAGTGATAGATTAGAGTCACATTTCGCTCATCACACTTCTGATCTTGAGGATGTTACTGCTAACTGGATCTTAGGGTTCATTGATGACTACAAGGAATACAAAACATCATCATCCAAAGAAGTGAATACTCTTGTGAAAGAGTTTGAAATGAGGAAGAGTGCTGATGCATATGCTCGCACTAGTGTGGCAAGAACTGGTGTGCTTGATACTGCCAAACTACACACATATAAGTATAACGAAGATGTGTTCCGTAAAGTATCAACCACTACGGATGGTAAGAATCACTCACTGGTGTTTGTACTGGACTGGAGTGGTTCAATGGCACATGAAATGATGAATACCATCAAGCAACTATTTCAACTGGTTTGGTTCTGTCGCAAGGTAAACATTCCCTTTGAAGTGTATGCCTTCACCAATGAAGCATGGGTATTCACAGAACAACCTGAAAAACATATGAATTGTGAGTGGAAAAAGAATGACCTTTCAATTCATAATAAGTTTAGAATGGTGAACATCATCAGTAGCAAGATGAAGTCAAAGGATTTTGACAATCAACTCAAGAACTTGTGGTTGACTGCTCATTCATTTACATACAACATTCCAACTCCACATGGTATGACACTATCAGGCACACCTATCAATGAAGCAATCATTTGTGCTGGTAAAATTGCTAAGAAGTTTCAGAAGGAAACTAACACACAGAAATGCAACATTGTGTTCTTGACTGATGGTGAGGGTAATCATTCTGGAAGAAATGTTATTCGCACGGGTTATGATGACATTGAGAGACAATGTGCTGTCATGATTAGGTTTGGAACTATCATCAGGCATAAATCCCATACTTTTGAATGTGGGAGCAACGGACCATCCCTGACTGACGCTTTGGTTAGAGCAATAAAGGTTGATAACATAAATTGCAATGTAATGTCGTTCCGTGTGTTTCAGTCTAGTGACATGATTTCACTCTACAGATGGTATGGAACCGATGCATATGAAGGGTATGATGATATGAAAAATGAATTGAGAAAGCATGGTAGTGTATCATTCAAAGGTAAAGGATTCGATCGCTGGTTTGGTATCCCAATCAAGAGTTTGGCAACAGATACTGAATTTGAGGTTGACTCTGATAAAAAGAGTGATGTGAGCAAGGCATTCCGCAAGATGTACAAAAACAAGAAAGGAAACAAATACATCACAAAAGCGTTTATGGAACAAGTTGCATGACACTTATATGAGTGGCACACTGCCACTCTATTCTCCACTTATTATCCCTTATACTAACTTCAGTTCAAACAAACCGATGCCACGCACCGTCAACGCTCAAGAACATATCGATGCCTTGGTTGATACCTTTGGCACTGAAATTGATGCAAACATGGTCAAGGCATATTGTGGTAGTGCAAATGTTGGTTACCAAACTCTTACTAAGTATCTCAATCAGTACAAAGTAAGACGTGGTAATTGGAATATCATTGATACTATTCAACCCACACAATCTGCTGAACCACTAGCAACACCAACAGCAATTGAATCACTAGTTCCTACTAAAGATGAGACATTTGTTCCCTTTGGTGGATTCAAAGATCTCAAGAAAGTAATTCAATCACACCAATTCTATCCTGTATTCATTACAGGTATGTCTGGCAATGGTAAGACATTTGGTGTTGAGCAAGCATGTGCACAATTAGGACGTGATGTTATCCGAGTCAACATCACAATCGAGACTGATGAAGATGACTTGATTGGTGGTTTCCGTCTGGTTGATGGTAACACTGTTTGGCATAATGGTCCTGTCATTGAGGCAATGGAACGTGGTGCTGTGTTACTGTTGGATGAGATTGACCTGGCATCAAATAAGATTTTGTGCCTGCAATCTATTCTGGAGGGTAATGGTGTCTTCCTGAAGAAGATTGGTGTTCACATTCAACCAGCGAAAGGATTCACAGTCATTGCTACTGCCAACACAAAGGGTAAGGGTTCTGATGATGGTAGATTCATTGGCACAAATGTTCTCAATGAGGCATTTCTTGAGCGATTCCCTATCACCTTTGAGCAAAACTATCCAACACCAGCAGTAGAGAGACAAATTCTCACTAATGTAGGAGAAAGTCTCAACATCCCTGCTACTGGAGATCATATTGATTTCTACAAGCATCTTGTAGATTGGGCAGACATTGTACGTAAAACATTCAATGATGGTGGCATCGATGAAATTATTTCAACTCGTCGTTTGGTGCATATTGTGCGAGCGTATAGTATCTTTGGTGATAAGATGAAAGCAATTGAAATGTGCTTGAATCGTTTCGATGATGATACTAAACTGTCGTTCATGCAACTGTATACCAAACTTGATGAGAACGTGGACTTTGAAGAGGAGTCAATCGCCACAATGTAACACTAAATAACATACGCCTCAGTTTATGAGGCAAACAGAACAAAGGTTGAGAGATGTTTCAACCTGTGCTAAGATTACTGTCTGCCTCAGTGCTCTCATGGATCTCTCCGATTACCTTGCATTAGAACGAGAACTGCGTTGTCACACTGACTACGAAGAACTTGCTCGCTACATCGGTATCGACTATGATATCTACTATGAATCCATGATCGGAGTCAATGAGGATGTGCCAGATTACGAACTGTCACCCATCCAAGAGCATCTGCCAGACTAGGTGCTATAATTAGTTCAACAAGAGGAGAGACGCTGCCTCTACAAAAGATCGTCACTGTCCAACCTTACATTTCAATTCTCTTTTTATCATGAACATCACTGGTTCTTCCGCAATCGCTGCTATCGACTTCAACGACAGCAACGCAGTGTCCGTCCAATTCACGTCTAAGGACACCGCTTATGACTTCATTGCTAAGGATGCTACCGTCCTTCGCTCTGACCTTGAGACCACTATCGCCAAAGGCGAATCAGTTGGTCGCCTGATTGCTAAGTACCGTCGTGAGGGCAACCTTCAGCAGGTTGCTGTCTGATAGTCTAGACTATCACTGTTCAAGATGCCACCACCTCGGTGGCATTTTTTTTCTCTATTTTACTATTATCATGTCATTAGATTACGAAGTCGTGTGGGAAGTAATGAATGACGTGGAGGAATCCATCCAACAGTTGAAAATCATTGAGGAAATGATTGAAGATCTCAACTGTAAACTGAGTCATGAATGCGATTCCGATGAAATTTTGAACGCTGCAATGTGTGTTCAGGGTGTTGCTGCTTATATGCAGCAGAAACTAGAAAATTCTCATGTAAAAGCATGGAATACTGTGGTGGTTCCGTTGCATAAACAAGAATTTTCACAAGGTCTCACCGGTAGGGGTGCCACGGTCGCTTTCCCATTTAGAAATGAGGAAAAAACAGGTATGATCGATTTGTCTTGAACATATCTAACTAAGTATCATGATTGACACCACGATTCCTGCTAAGTTCATTGAAAGTTATCAAACACACGATGATGCATTGCATGGTCGTGATGTTGATCCCTATATTGACTCTCCCTTTCTTATCTACAAAGAAATGAGTAGTAAAAGGAAGGGAAAGTTCTTCGAGAAACTTGTTAGTGAATACTGCGAACATCTTGGGTTTGCAGTTACTCGTCCAAAGCAAAGTGAATACGATCGCATCATCAATGGTCAACGATGTGAGATCAAAGGATCCATGTTATGGGGACAAGGTGATCAATTCCGATGGCAACAAATTCGTGTTGCTCAAGATTATGATGTGATTATCTTTCTTGCAATGTATCCTGATCGTGTTGAGATGTATTCATCACCTAAAAATATAGTTGATGAGTATGTAACAAGACAAGATGCAAATGGTCATTGGAAGTATAACCAGCATGGTGGTAAAACCGTGAACTCAGGTACATTTTTCCTTGATGGTTTTCCTAAAGACTTCCCATTTATGAAGTCATTGTATGCCAATCTATGAATAAACTACAGAACAAGGATTGTCTACAGTTTCTAAGTAAATTGAAAGACAATTCTGTTGATCTAGTTCTTACTGAACCACCGTCAGGTAGTGGTAAGAAGTATCTTTCATGGTGTATGAAATGGACCACAGAATGTGTGCGTGTGTTGAAACCAAATGGGATGATGATTGTATGGGGAACACTGAAGAATGAATCGTTCTTAGTGTATAAGTATGCTCTGAATCGTGATAAACAACTAACAGAGCAACATGAGATCGTTTGGGAGTGTAGAACTGGACGCCGGAGTAAGAAGAACTTTGCACATAAACATCAATATGCTTGGTGTTATTCAAAGGGCAAGGATTTCACTTACAAAAATGATAGTGATAACTACACTTGCGTCCATTCATCTACATCTCGTCAATCTCTTGATGAACTACTAATCAATGCATATACTGTTCCCGGTGATACTGTGTTGGATATATTTGTAGGTGATGGTTCTACTGCTGTGAGTGCAAAAAAGGTTGGTCGTCAATACTGGGGATGTGAAAGTGACTCTGCATTGTATCAACAAGCAAAGCAGAGCATCAGTAAGGCAACCACATTACAAAGTGTCACAGGAGTTCTCAAATTTGTCTAAATCTCTTGTATATTATCAATGTACCCAAATTTCACTATGAATGATGTAATCACCGTTGAAACTGAACATTTCCTCGTTGAAATGGATCAGACTGAGTATGATTCAGTGAAATTCTTCTGTAACAAGATAGGTATCACTGAAGACTACTATTTTCACGAGTTCCAAGAGTTTTTACCAGGAGATTCAGAATGAGACAATTCATCGTCAGTGCTCTCGTTGAGGGTTATCGAATCGAAGAAAGTTTCACTGCTGTTAGTATCCACCATGCCATCAAATTGATGGAGGCAAAGTATACTACAGCGAGGAACATTTACGTCACCAATTAGTGTGCCAGTCAAGAAACCGTCTATCCGTGGGGGAATAGGCGGTTATTTCATGTATTGTATCAACAGTTGAGAAACACAAATGTCCACTGCCTTCGCTGACTACGTTGCAACACAAGATGCACGTAATTCGATTCAACTCAACGTCCGTAAGTTTACGTTGATGTTATGCGATGCACTTGAACTTGATTTCAGTCGTCGTCAACCTAAATCTGATCCATATAAGTTTTATATCGAGGAAGGTGGACGTAAGTATCACAAAGTCGTGATGGAGACTAACAGTCAGCAACGCAGTGTTCATGCCTTCGTTGATAAGAAGACTGGTGAAGTATACAAACCAGCATCATTCAAATCACCTGCAAAGATTGTTCGCTATCGTTTACTTGAGATTGAATCACGTGAGGAATGTTTTTCTCGTGCAGATTGGGCAGGTTCTTATCTTTACATTGCGTGATTGTTATGTTTATGACACTTGAAGCAGTGATGATTCGTCTCTCTATTACTGATAGAGAGATCGACAAACTTCAACGACGTAAGGTTGAATTAGAGAACCTAAAGAATGAAATATTATATCCATACGATCCAGGCATTGATGATCTACCGGAGGCAGCATAATGCGACTAGCACAATTATTAGTAACTGGTATCTTTGCCGTCTTTGGTATATCTGTCTATTTGATGTTCTTGGCACATAGGGATGCAGAATTGATGCATCGTTATCATCCAAGCATTGAAAGAACAGTTGAAAAGTAAACATTGTGCCAATAGTATTAGTGGCACAATAAATGAGCACGGTGTTCTAAAACATGTATTCTATCAACAGTTCAAACCAATTCAACATCATGACTGACTTTGTTTGTGTTTATTTTGGTAACGATTGGTGCATAAATGCACGTGGTTTCGCTAACATCGAAGATGCAAGAAAGCATGGATTGTTTATGATGCCAACGCCAGGATGTTTTGGTTTCGCTGTTATCGTGCATGGCAAAGGTTTTTGGCAAGTAAGAGAAGATCAAAGCATTATGCCTGATACAATGAAAGTTGAAATGGGTGATAATAATAACTTTGTAATAACAACAGTCAAACAATCACAAACAGTAGGTGTATAATGGTCTACACTAAAGCACAAATTATCGATGCATTAGTGCGTGAGTGGGAGTATCTTTGCCACGATGATTATCATCCTGATGATGATACTTCCGAAGAATATCGTTTGAAATTAGAATGTTATTCAGTGGAGGAATTGATCGAAGAGACATGCACTGGAGAAGGGTTTAGTTTGGATGATTTTATGGATGTTCATGGATGATAAGTTATATCGA
>Ga0181398_1000011_pt1 | contig 55062 bp, 63 predicted proteins | sample 21SPOviralmetaG_FD_130127 | JGI IMG/M metagenome (GOLD analysis project Ga0181398, IMG submission 130127) | Marine viral communities from the oligotrophic San Pedro Time Series (SPOT) site, San Pedro Channel, CA, USA - 21 SPOT_SRF_2011-04-29 | ecosystem: Environmental > Aquatic > Marine > Strait...
TAGTTGCTGAAGATGAAACAAAACCAGGAGAAAAAGGATATAACCCATATGCCTAAAGAGTTTGAAAACATGGACGGCCTACAAGTGTTATGGCATTTACTTACAACAGAACCATTCTTTTGGGTTTTGTTAGGAATAGGATTCGGTGCCTTAGCATTATCTATCTGGTTTGATAGATGGAACAAAGACGCAGATTATTCGGTGTACAAATGATTACAATAACAGATAACGCATTAAACCATTTAAATACATTATCAGAAAAACATGATAAGAAATATGTACGACTATCTGTTAAAGGTGGTGGCTGTGCCGGTTTCGGTTATGAATGGACATTTGGTGATGAGAAAACAAAAGATGATATATTAGTTAATGAGATTTTATTGATTGATAGAATAAACGAATTGTATATCAGAGGTCTTACTCTTGATTACAAAGAAGAGATATTTGGTTCTCAATTCTCTTTTGATAATCCACAGGCATCCACATCATGTGGGTGTGGTACATCATTTTCAGTTAAAGTTTAATCTATGGTACCGGCGACAGGACTCGAACCTGTAAGCCTAAGCGACGGATTTTAAGTCCGTTGTGTTTACCAGTTTCACCACACCGGTACATAGAATTGGCCTGCTCGGTAGGATTCGAACCTACGACCTACGGTTTAGAAGACCGTTGCTCTTTCCTGCTGAGCTACGAGCAGATATTGTAAAGACACTAAAGGACTCAAATCCTTTTCCTGCCTTGTTCAGTTTTATCTTAATGTATTTTATTCTCTTTGAATATTCTTCTATGTGTGGTAGGTACTGGAGAGGTATTCTTTTCCAGTTGTAAACGGCAAGCAAATACTCAGCTGTTTGTTGTAGTGATTGCTTGAGTGCATGTTTGTGAAACATGACTTAACTCCTCTTAAAATTAAAATGTCTTTTTTAGTCCGATATTAAATGAACGGCCGAGTTGATTATAGCCGTCTGGTCTTTCGTAATCTTCATCTGTTATATTACTCAATTTACCATAGATTGTCAAGCCTCCTTTATCTACTTTGTAAAATAAATCTGCTGTTGTCACACTCTCCATTTTAATTTTCGCATAAGTCGTGTTATCAATGTCGAGATGACTGCCGTAATAATTAACATCTAAATTCCAGTTATTAAGATTAAAGTTTGTTGTATTCGTCCATTTTGGCTTTCGTACTATTTCTGTTCCGTTTCCGTCTTCAGCAATGATGAATGCCGTATTGTTTTGTATATTAACATCACCGACTTTAGATGTCAAGCCTAATTCAACACCATGTCTATCACTTTTTTTGGTGTCGTTAATATATGTATTACTATCGTAAGTTAGAAGATTGTCTATTTCTGTTTTAAAAAATACAATATCACCGGATTCCCAACGGTAACCTAATTCGTATGTTTTACTTTTTTCTGGAATTAAATCTTTATTACCTAGAAACCCATAATTGTTTTTACCATACATTTCATAAACAGTTGGTGCTTTATAACCAGTTGCATAACTTAATCGTACACCATTTTTTTCAGCACCTATTCTATATGTTAATTGGTCATCAAATGTATTTGGTGTATCTAATCTAATACCATAATGCATTTGTACATCTGCTAAAGTTGTTTGGTCTAAACTATAAAAGTATCCGTTGTTTGTTCTATTCTTGGTAACATTACTATCATAACCAGCAATGTTTGTATCAAACTCAATATCATTATATTCGTATTCAGTTCCTAATGTATGACTATTATTATCTTGATGTATTGTTTTCTTTGCAAGTAAAGTTGTTGTATCATTTTTATATGTGTCAACTGTACCTTTATCATCATACACTCTATCATGTTTTGTGTGATTGATTGTATATTCTTCATCTTTGTTTTGTAGTGACATATAATAATTATTGAATTGCCAATCAGCCGTATAATTTGTATAGTCAGTTGACTTATCTAAATTTGTTTTATTATTAGTTTCAATTAAACTTGTTTTTAAAGTATAATCAGGTATAGCATTATATGTTTCAGTTTGTATAATATAGTTTCTGTTTGTGTAATTATCATCTTCATTACCATCTACAACAGATATACCATCACTTGTTTCATTTTCAATTCTTACATCTACAAGAGTGTTGTTATAAAATTTACCTAGTTTGATTGTTTGTGTATTTGTATTATTAGAACCTGTTGATACACTCACACTATTTTCTTCATTTGGTTGAGTGACCATATTGATTGTACCACCGATAGAGTTAGGACCATAAACACTACCCATAGGTCCTTTGATTACTTCTACTCGTTCAACACCTAAAAAACTATGTTGACTAATATCATCTGTACCACCTGGAGTAGAATGGTCTTTGATTGCAATACCATTCAATGTAATAAGTGTATGGTTTGAGTTTGTACCTCTTAAAAATGTAGAAGTCATCTGGCCTTCAGGACCTGATTGTACTAAATTTAATGAGGGTATGGATTTGATTTTATCCGGTGTGACTACATCATACGAATAAGTCTTAAATGCCAAATCATTGGAAGTTCTAAAGGCATAAATTGTGATTTCTAATTCTGCTTTTGCAGTTAACGGTAATAATAAACAAAATAACGGTAGTAGTATTCTAAACATATCTTTCCTATAACGACACATATTAAAGTCGAAACCAATAAATTAAAATCAAATGGTATCGCCATTATATAAGTGTTCAATAAATCTCCACCCCATTTGTACCAGACGAAGAAGTTAATAATTAAATGCCACATAATTGCACCTACAAATGTAGCGTAGATTTCATTTTTCATATGACTACCTAGTATTGTGAATAAACTTACACAACAATAAACAGGTATCATTAATCCATGAAAACCATAAAAAAAATCTTTCACTAACATTAGCGAAAGAGGTATAAAGTATTGCAGATATTTATTGGTCGTAAATTGAGGCAATAATAATGCAATTGCAAAAATTGGTGTCACATTCATTGTGACTATATTTATATCATATTTCTATAGCATTGTCAATGGCCATAGAACATAGACATAAAATCCTGCCACAGCCAAAGCTGTGACAGAAAGATAATATAACAAAGAGAACATTAAGCAGCCTCTAACATAGACATTGGTACACGATAGATTTTACCTAACATATCTACCAGACATTTAGTCTGATTGATTTTAGTAATCACACCAGGTGTCTTTTTAGTTTTTTGAACAACATTCACTTTTTGTCCAACAGATAAGGTTGCCTTACCAACCATAACTTTCATATCAGAAATAAATTCAGATAATTCGTTAAGTTGAGCAAGGTTCATTTTTTGTATTTCAGTTTTCACATTTTTCATAATATAGTTCCTTATAGGTTATTTTAAATAAAGAGGTCCAGTCCATCTGATATAGTAATTACCAGTTAGAACATTTCCTCTCGGTTGATTTAAGGCAGGTGCATTAAAACCAGCAGGTTTCAAAACATCTCCAACCTTAAAATGCTTGAAGTCTGTTTTGCATACAAAAGCAAACACAGAGTTTTCTTGTACTATTTTGATAAACTTTCGTCCTTCACGAACAGATGTTTTACTGTCCCATTTATCAAGTTGTTCTTTACAATATGAAGATTGACCGTCACCACCAGATGACCAACTATTGTAGTCTTCTTTGGCAGCCGCCATCATATTTTTAATTCCGTCTTGTAGTGTTTCAGCAGTTTTAGTTATCATTGTCATAGTAGTGTCCTTTTTCATTGTTAATAGGTATATTATACCATAGTTTAATTTGTTTGGCAACCATTTAATTGCTTTTTATTGCAATAAAACCACCAGTTAACATTATTGTTAAACCCATTAATGCGTACATAAGTGTTTCAAGTAGAGTATTTGCTGATTCCATACATTTTCCGTCACAATCGCCTCCTGAACCTGCCATCATCATAATACCAATTACGATTAATACAGCGCCAAAAGTGTTTATCATTGTTTTCATAGTGTTTTTCCTTTTTGTTATCATTTATACATACATCCTACACTAGATAAATATAAAAGGCAAGCGAAAAAAGCGCTTTTTTTCACTTTTTTTTGCTTTTTTTTAAAAAAATATTAGGAAATCAATAAAAATGAAGTATTTTGTTCTTGTTATGTTCTTTTTTCTCATTTCATGTTCAGGAAATATCAAAAATTGTGAAATTTCGCCGGATTACGAAAAAACAATTAAGTCGGCAGTTGAAAATCAAGATAATTTATCTGAAACTGAATTACGAGCAATGAAAATGGAGTGTGGTTTCTAATATAAATAGTATTATGACTTATTGCAACAATTGTGGACATCAATCTCATTGTGGAACAAACTTTTCTGTTGAAGACGAAGATGGTTTTACAGGAGAAGCGTATATGAGAGAAATATGTAAACATTGTCGTTGTGAAAAGTGTGAATCCAATTATGAAGATGAAGAAAAATACAATATAGAAAGTTAATATGAGCAAAATGAGATTATTTAAGTTTTGGAATGCAAATGGTGATGAAAAAGAGAAAGAAGCAATGAGTTTAAAGAAAGCTGTTATGTCTGTTCAAGGCGATTTTAAAGATAGAATGATTAGTGTTGAATATATCAGTAAAAAAGGTAAAGAAATGTGTCATGGTATTTTGATACCGATTGGTAGAAAGATAAAACAAGCCATAGTAGATGAAAGACGAAGAGCAGCTTTAAAGAAATTACAAGGAAGATAAATGCCCGGAGTATGTAGAGTAGGCGACACTTTAGCAACAGGACACGGTTGTACTGGTACAACAACAATAGCTGCACCAGCAACAGATACAACAGTTAAAGTTAATAGTATCAATGCAATAGTTGTTGGCGCTCCTACTGTATCACATACAGTTCCGCCTATTCCACCTTGTCCTTCACATGTTGCCAATCTAAATGCAGGTTCGCCAAATGTGTTTGTCAACGGAATACCTTTAGGAAGAATTGGCGATAGTGCTGACGCAGGTGCTATGACATCCGGTTCAGGTAATGTTTTTGCAAACGGTTAGAAAACTGTTATAAATATTACTGTTATGGCAATATACGACAGTTCAAATTCAAATTCATCTACTAGAGCAACTAGAAAATATGTAGATATTGACCTCGACTTCTCAAGGAATGTCGTGACAGGTGATGTTGCTCAAGTTGTTGATGTAAACGCAGTTAAGCGTAGTGTTAAGAATTTAGTTCAGACTAATTTTTACGAAAGACCTTTCCAACCTGAATTAGGTTGTGGTGTTCGTGAGATGTTATTTGAAAACTTTACACCAATCACAGGTATATTCTTAAAACGAAAAATTGAAGAGGTTTTAATAAATTACGAACCTAGAATAACTTTAGAGCAAATTACACTAGATGATGATATTGATAATAACAGATTAGTAGTAAGTATATATTTTTATGTAGTAGGTGTTCCGGATCCGGTATCAGTCACTACATTTTTACAAAGGTTAAGATAAAATGCCGTCAAGCAAACTAGACATATCAGAATTAGACTTTGATTTAATCAAAAGAAATTTAAAAGTATTTCTACAAAGTCAAGCTGAATTCCAAGACTACAACTTTGAAGGTTCTGGTCTTTCAATTCTATTAGATACACTTTCATACAATACTCATTACATGGGTTATCTTGCCAACATGGCAACAAACGAAGTTTACCTTGATAGTGCAGATATCAGAAAAAATATTGTTTCAATAGCAAGAATGTTAGGTTACACACCTTCTTCTTCTAAATCACCAACAGCAATAGTTGACATAACAGTAAACAATGCTACAGGTACAACTTTAACTTTAGACAAGGGTACAATATTCAAAACTAAAATTGATGAAATCGGTTATCAGTTCGTAGTTAATAGTGATGTCACAATTACACCATCAAGTGGTGTTTATAGATTTAGTGATGTAAGTTTATATGAGGGTACTTTAGTAGAATACAAATATAGTGTTGACAATAATGATACAGACCAAAAATTTATAATTCCTAGTGATAAAGCAGACACATCAACTTTAAATGTTATTGTTCAAAATTCTTCACAAGATACTGCTAGAACAACTTACACATATTCAAAAGATTATGCTGATGTTAACGCAGATAGTGAAGTTTTCTTTTTACAAGAAACAGATACAGGCAGATTTCAAATATATTTTGGTGATGGTATTATCGGTAAAAGACCTATTGATGGCAACATTATCATTTTACAATATGTTGTCACAAATGAAGTTAATGCCAATGGCGCAAGTGCATTTACATTAGAAGGCAATGTCGGCGGTTTTACAAATGTTACCGTTTCAAGTAAATCAGCTGCTCAAGGTGGTTCACTAGCAGAAACAAATGATAGTATTAGATTTAATGCACCTTTCGATTATTCAAGACAAAACAGAGCAGTCACATCTACTGACTACGAAACATTAGTTAGAAATATTTACCCTAACACATTATCAGTTAGTTCATGGGGTGGAGAAGATGAAGAGACGCCAATTTATGGTGTAGTTAAAATTTCTATCAAACCACAATCTGGTTCAACTTTAACAAATGCAACTAAACAAACTATTATTACAAAACTAAAAGAATTCAATGTTGCTTCAGTTAGACCAGAAATTGTTGACCCGGAGATAACTTATATTATCTTATCTTCAAATGTAAATTACGATACTAAACTTACTGCTAAATCTAAAGAAACAATTGGTAGTGAAGTAATTACGACAATTCAAGATTACAACTTAAACACACTACAAAGATTTGATGGTGTTTTTAGATTTTCAAAACTATCTAGTTTAATTGATAGTGTAGATAATTCTATTGTATCAAACATATCTACTATTAAGATTAAAAAACTATTATCACCGACTATTGGTTCATCTACAAAATATGATTTATTCTTTAGAAATAAATTTTATCACCCACATGACGGACACCAATCAGCAATGGGTGGTATTTTATCATCTTCAGGTTTTATTGTTGACGGAAATGCTAATGAAATGTTTTTAGATGAAGATGGTTCAGGAAATATTCGAAGATACTATATGGCTTCTGGTATTAAACAAATTGTAAATCCAACTCAAGGTACAATTGACTACGATACTGGTCAAGTTTCGATTAACTCACTAACAATTTCTAGTGTATCAAATATCAGAGGTAGTGCTTCAACTAATATTGAAATAACTGTTGAACCGGATTCCAAAGATATTGTACCAGTAAGAAATCAAGTAATCGAGATTGACGAAAATGTTTTAAGCATTGTCGTTTCACCAGACACATTTGTAGGAGGTTCTGCTACGGCAGGAGTAGGATATACACCAGCTAGCAGTTATTAATGAATAATGGCAAAATTCAATGACAAACTATCATCACTAATAAGTTCTCAGCTACCTGAATTTGTTGTAGCTGACCACCCCAAGTTTGCTCAATTTTTAAAAACTTATTATCAATTTTTAGAAAGTGTCGAGTTAAAGGTTACAAGTGTTCAGACAACAGAGGGTATATTACTTGAAACTGAAACTAACCAAGAAAACTTATTATTATTAGACGCTGGTCGTAAAGGTGGTAATACAACACAGTTAGACGCTGGCGATAAAGTATTACAAGAAAATTCAGTTTACGGTAAATTTACAACCGGCGAAACTATACAAGGTCAAACATCAAACGCCAAAGCTGTTATTGTTGCTGAAGATTTAGCAAACGGCAGAATATTCATATCATCTCAAAACAAATTAGAAACTGGCGAAATAATTGTCGGTTTATCATCAAACGCAAGTGCTATTATAGGTTCTTACAAAGAGAATCCAGTTAAGAATATTTCAGACTTGGTTTCTTATAGAGACCCGGATACAGCTATTAGTTCTTTTCTAACAAACTTTAGAGATGAGTTTTTAGCAACCATACCAGAAAACTTAGCAACAGGTATTAATAAAAGAAGTTTAATTAAAAACATCAAATCACTTTACAGACTAAAAGGTACTGCTAAAGGTAATGAAATATTTTTTAGAATATTATTTGGTGAAAATTCAGAAACAATTTATCCTAGAGAAAATCTATTAAGAGTATCAGACGGTAAATTTGATAGTAGATTAATTTTAAGAGCAATTAATGATGGTGAAACTGATACTGTAAAATTAATTGGTAGAACAATCACAGGTCAAACATCCGAAGCAACTGCTATTGTTGAGAATGTGTTTAAGTATGCTTTTGGTGAATACAGTATTACAGAATTTACAATTAACGCAGAAACAACATCTGGTACATTTCAAATAGGTGAAAATGTTAGAGGTACGGAATCAGACGATACAGATACATTTATTAAAGCAACCGTCACAGGTATTCCTGGTACTAAAACAATTACAAATGATGGTGCATTAAATGAAGTAAACGATAAAATCGTATTAACAGGTGGTGGTATTGGTGGTAAGTTTGTTACCAATCAAATTGGTTCTGGTAAAATAGATGAAACTATTATTGATGATGGTGGATTTGACTTCGAAATTGGTGATAGATTAGTCTATGACAATGACGGCACAGAGGGTGGTGGTGCTCAAGGTTTTGTATCAGTAGTAAATGGTGGTTTTGCTCCCGAAGAAGCCAATGTCACGGCAAGAACATTATTTCCTGTAAACCCGACAGCAACTAGTGGTATAAAATTTTTAGATGGTCCTGTTATAGCATATGACCCTAAAACAATTCAAACAGGTTTTTCAGAAAGTAATTTTAGAGGTACTATTAATGATACAGATGACGGCACATCAAATGCTAATTTAAAAATAACTGGTTCATTATCAGGAGCTGAGGCGACTGTTAGATTTACACCTTTCGGAACACCAGACGGTTCAAAAATTAATACTGACCCCGACCATCTTGGCGAAAAACTAATATTAGATTTTAATGAAAATGTAGTTTACATAGATTACACCACACTAGACAAACAGTTTCAAAAAGGCGAAGTAATTACCATAAAACAAGGTGGCGAAACAAATACAATTGCCGTTTCGGTTACAGGCGTAAGTCCACATAGAAAATTTAATATTGATGGTGTTGACGCCAAAACATTAGATTTAAATGAAGGCGATACTTACATCTTCAATCATCCTACTTCACATCCATTAAGATTTTCAGAAACAGCTGACGGTACTCATGGCGGAGGTGTTGAGTACACATCCGGTGTCACAACTGCTTCAGGCGTCACAACATTTGTTGTACCTATCGGGGCTCCAACTTTATATTATTATTGTGCCTCACACGCAGGCATGGGTGGTCAAGCAAACACCATAGTAAAAGAATTCACAGCAAGATTAAGAACAGATTTTGGTAGAGAACAAACAATAGGTCCAGAAGCTACTATTGCTGATAGAGATTCCGTTTATCAAATGCTAAGAAACACAAGTGATAGTTTAGAAGATAATGAACACCTTGTAGTAGAAGATGAAACAGGTGTTGACGATTTCTATTCAGGTAATAAAATAGTACAAGAAAGAAATACTGGTGTTGGTGATATAACTGACATCTTTACAATTAATCAAGGTAATGGTTATAAAAGATTACCGAAAATTGGTTTTACTGAAACCTTACCTGACGGCACAGTTGTAAGTACCTCTTCAGGTAAAGATTTCAAATTAAAATGTTTTGGTAGTGAGATAGGAAGAATTGTAGAGATTTCTACGATTGAACATGGTATCAGATATGAACAGCCGCCATCTCCACCTACAATTGAATTCATTAATAATAGTATTGTTGTCAATGTTTCAGGTATTTTTGGTACGACTGAAACTGTCACCGGTGCGACTTCAGGTTTTACAGGTGAAGTTGTAAGTTATGACGCAGACAGAGGTTTATTAAAATTAGAAAATGTGACAGGTGGTCCAGTAGTTGGAGAAATAATTAACGGTGGATTATCAGGCGCTACAGGTAAATTGTACATTACAGACCATGCAAGTGCTACCGTTTCTGTCACACCATCAATTGCTACAGACGGTGTTTATGTTAACCAAGACGGACATATATCGGAAGATACAATGTTGGTACAAGATAGTTTATTGTATCAAGATTATTCTTATATTATCAAAGTTGGTGAAAGTATTAATACATGGCGTGATAGTTTTAAAAAGACTATGCATAGTGCCGGTTTCTACTTTACAGGTCGAGTATCTATTGAAAACAGAATTAAGGGTGGATTAAGATTTCCTGTTAGAGGTATCGAAACAGGTCTTGAAGAAAGTCCACTATTTGGATTACTCAATACTATTTTCTCTACTATGTTTGGTAGAAGAATGGGAACAGAAAGTGATGGTACAACATTAAATCCTAATCCTCTTGTAGATGTATCTGCTCAACCAGTAAGTTCTCCTAGTCCTGAACACTTTCCAACAAATACTAGAGAAACTACTGTAAGATTACAATTTAAGGTTACAGGTGTAGTATCAAGAATTAGAAGACAAGTTGCAGGTTTCAATGTCAAGCAAGGATTTGCATATTCTGGACCTAGGTGGGAAACATTAAACAGACTTCATAATAGTTCATTTATAGTTGGTTCGCCAGGATATCCTAATGCTTCAAATATTACATTTAAAACACTAGATGAGATATTGATACATTATACAAAATCAGGACTTGATGAGACTAAAGCGTTATTTAAGACGGTTTCTACACCAAATGGTAAACTACTTAAATGTAATTTTGCAATACCGGCGCAGATATCTTTCTCTAAAGATTTGTATAGTACGGCATTAAAATCGTGGGATACAACAACAATGACATTTGATGACACAACGCCGTAAAACGGTTATAAATAGGTATAGATTTTAAGGAAAAAGAATGGCTAAACAAAGTATTAATAGAGGTTCAACTGCCAATGACGGCACAGGTGATAATATCCGTGCAGGTGCTGGTAAAGTTAACGACAATTTTGATGAGATATATACAGCAATTGGTGACGGTACTACACTTAACTCTGGTAACTTTTTAACAGATGTAAGTTCTAATACAGTTCAAAATAAGGTTATATCAGGTTCAGCGAATACTCTATCAAACATACCAAACTCGGCATTGACCCATGATAATATATCATTAGGTGGTGTTTCTATTCAATTAGGAACAACAGACGCTACGCCAGCTTTAGACCTTACAGACGCAACAAATTATCCAAGTGCTTCACTTTCAGGTACAGTTGCAAATACACAATTAGCAAATAGTACATTAGGTTTAATTGACAAATCAGCGACTTCAAGTAGTATTGCTTTAGGTGCTGATTTAACTTTAACTGGTGGTACTGCTGTTGATACGGCAGTCGCAGGTTCGACTTATACGATTTCAGTTAATGGTATTACAAATGGCCAATTAGCAAATAATTCAATTCAGTTCGCAGACACTTCATCATCTACAAGTGATATCGCTTTAGGTGGTTCAATGCAATTTCTTGGTGGTTCAGGTATTACAACCGTTGTAAGTGGTAGTGATATGACTATTACAGCTTCAGGTCTTGCAAACTCAAACTTATCTGGTTCTGCTGGAATTACAAATGCTAATATAGCAAATCCTAATATTACAATAGGTGCAGATACAATTAATCTTGGTGCAACACAAACAACAATTACAGATTTAAATTTAGATGGTACTTCTTCTTTATCAGGAACAGGTAACATTGACCAAACAGGCGCAGGTTCAAAAGTAAGAGGTAACTTTGCCTCAGCGGCTACTCTACCTGCTCATGCAACATATTCAGGTATGTTTGTATTACAAGAAGATACAACACCACCTACACCAAAAGTTGCAAGTGCTGGTTCTTATATAGAATTACTTACAGAAAACTCATCCGTTTCAAAACACCAAGATGTTAATATATCAGGTGTTGCAGACGGTAATATATTAGTATGGAATAGTGTACAGGCAAGATTTAACGCTGGTGATACAGCATTAGGTTTAGCACAAACTTGGAGAATAACAACATCAACTACCTCAACTGGTAACTCATCTTATGCTGACGCTACTGCTTGGGAACACGCTGATGACGCATTATACAGTAGTAAAGGTACTTTGTTAACGCAAAGTTCAGGAATATTTACACTACCTTCAACCGGTCTATACCTAGTCACAGTTAATTTTCAATGGACTGGTGCAAATGGCGATTTCGTAAGAGTTGCTTTTTCTGCTACAGATAATAATAGTACATATACACAATTTGCAGTATCCGAGGATAGTGTAAGTGCAGGTGGATATGGAAATAACAATTTAACATATATTTTCAATTGTCAAGACACGGCAAATGAGAAATTTAAATTAGAACATAGTGGTTCAGGTAGTTCGCAGTTTTCAGGTAATACGACTATGAACAGGTCTCACTTTACTATTTTAAAAATCGGTTAGAAAACTTGTATAAATATTGATAAGGAAGAAATAAAAAACTATGCCAGCAATTATTACGAACAAATTTAGAATTCACAATAGTGAGCAATTTCACGAAAGCTTCACAGAAGCTGCAGGAAACACTTACTATCTAGGTATTGGTAGACCTCATCCGTTTACTACGACTACTAGACCTGACGGAAGAACAGAGAATTTAGGTACTGATACAGCACCTATTACTCCTGTTGACGCAATTGCTGAAGAAGCATACATCTATGATGAATTGTTAGCGGCTAAGAAAATTGGCGCTTCAGATATATCATTCGTTGTTCCTAGAAGAAACTGGACAACAGGTACTACATATGATGTTTACAGACATGACTATGGTAGAAGAGAAACTGGTGGTACTAGTTTAATCACATCAAATTCAGGTGCGACTACTTTATATGACGCAACTTTCTATGTTAAGACTTCAGCGAATAGAGTTTATAAATGTTTAGACAATAATGGAAATGCTGCTTCTACGGAAGAACCAACAACAACATCAACAGCAACTCAATCTACAAGTGATGGTTACAAGTGGAAATTAATGTACACTTTAACTGCTTCGCAACAATCTAACTTTTTATCAACTGACTTTATGGCAGTTGAAACGGATTCAACTGTAAATGGTGACGCCGTTGACGGTAAGATTGATATTTGTTTAGTTAAGGCTGCAGGTACAGGTGGTACAGCAGGTACACACACAAATATTCCTATAAGAGGAGATGGTTCAAACGGAAAAGTTTCTGTTACCATTTCAGCTGGTACAATTACAGACATTTCGGTAACTACAGCAGGAACAGATTACACAATTGGTTACATTACAGTTGCAGATATTAATGCTGCTGGCGGTGGTTCATTAATCAACGCAGAGATTGATGTAATTATAGGACCAAAAGGCGGACACGGATTTAACGCAGTAGAAGAATTAGGTGGATTCTTTGTTATGTTAAACCAATCACTAGACGGAACAGAATTAGCAAACTCTGGTGACTATACTGCCGAAAACGATTTTAGAAAAATTGTACTATTCAGAGACCCCACATCAGCGGGTTCAGCTGCAACAGCAACTACAATGAGAGCAACAACAGCTGTTCATTTTGCAAGTTCACCTACACCAGGTACATTTGTTGCAGACGAAAATATTACTCAAACTGGCACAGGCGCAACAGGTAAAGTAGTAGAATGGGATAGTGCAAACAGAATTTTATACTTCATTCAAACAAGATTTGCGAGTGAAGGTGCAGACGCAAACGGAGACAACACATCATTTTCGGGAGCAGGAGTAATCACAGGTTCAACTTCAACTGCTACTGGTACACCATCAACAAGTACAACTGGAACAATTAATCAAGTATCAATCACAAGTGGGTATTCTGCTAGTGAATTTGACCACGATAGTGGTGATGTTATGTATGTTGAGAACAGAGCGCCTATCGTTAGGGCGGCTGACCAGACAGAAAACATTAAGTTGATTATAGAATTTTAGGGGAGTTAAATGCCAAGTCCAACTGACTTTAACCTCACGCCTTACTTTGACGACTTTAATGAGGATAAGAAATTTCACCGAATCCTTTTTAGACCAGCGTATGCAGTTCAGGCTAGAGAGTTAACACAATCACAAACTATTCAACAAAACCAAGTTGAAAGTCTATCAGACCACTTTTTCAAAAAAGGTGCAATGGTTATACCTGGCGAAATCTCTTATGATTTAAATTACTTTTCAGTCAAGGTAGAGAATTTAACAGGCACATCAATTCTTGCAAATTTTCAAAATGTAAAATTAACTGGTGGTGCTTCAGGTATTGAAGCTGAAGTTATTAATACACAAGTTGCTGAAGGTTCAGACGCCGATACAATATTTGTTAAATACTTAAAATCAGGTACAGATAACACTACTCAATCGTTTAATGATAATGAAACATTATCAGGCACGGCTACAATTGATGGTGTTTCAACTTCCGTTTCATTAACAGTATCATCTACACACACAGGTTCAGCTGCTTTCATAGCAGAGGGTACTTACTATATTAATGGTTTCCATGTTCAAGTAAATGCACAGACTTTACTATTAGACAAGTACACAAACACACCATCATTTAGAGTTGGTTTACAAGTCACAGAAAGTTTTGTACAAAGTACAGATGACGCAAGTTTATTAGATAACGCACAAGGTAGTTCAAATGTTAATGCTCCTGGTGCAGACAGATTTAAAATAGATTTAACATTAACAAAGAAAACATTATCATCTACGGAAGATAACAACTTTGTAGAATTGTTGAGACTATCAAATGGCGTTTTACGAAACCTTGTTAGAACAACTGAATATTCAGTATTAGAAGATACACTTGCTCGTAGAACATTTGACGAAAGTGGGGACTATGTTGTAAGAAATTTTGATTTAGATATCAGAGAACATATTATTGATGGCGATAACAGAGGTGTATTTACACTTGCTCAAGGTGGTAGTGAAGCAAAAATGGCCGCTGGTTTATCTCCAGGAAAAGCATACATTCAAGGTTACGAAGTAGATACAATTGGTACACAATTTATTGATGTAGAAAAAGCAAGAGAATTCTCAACACAAAATAACTTTAAGACAAGATTTAATGTTGCAAACTTTGTTTATGTTAATAAAGTTTACGGCGCTCCTGATATAGGTTTCGTTTCTGGTTCAACAGAGGCATTTAAACCTGTACAATTATTTAATGTTGCCAATGCAGTTAGAGGAACATTACCTTCAACTGACGGTGCAATCGTACCACAAGTAGGACAATCTAAATCAAGAGGTTTCGAATATCACGCAGGTACAACAGCAGCAAATATATTTTCAAGTGCTTCTAAAACAAGTGGCGTTTACAAACACTATCTATTTGATACTGAAATGTTTACACATATTCATTATGCTGGTAATGCTTCATTTACAAACGGTGAAGTGGTAACTGGTGGTACATCAGCTGCAACAGCGATTGTACAAAGTGCTTCAACAAATTATAATTCTTTAGCAGTAGCAGCTATAACAACTGGTGCAACTCCTCAAGTTCAGTTTGCTTCGGCACCTAAACTAGAAGAGGGTCAACAAGTTTCTTTTGATAGCCCTAGTTTTAATATTGCTAGTGTAGCAGTTACCTCAACAGATGTATTTACTGTAAGACAAATTTCAGGTAACAATTTTGAATTATTTAATGCTGATGGTACAACAAGACCAAATGTGACATCATTCACAAGTTGTGGTAATGTACAACACGGTGTATTAGTTGTATCAAATGTAAAAGGTACTTTTAATCCAGCAGAAACAATTACTGGTGCTCAATCAAGTTCAACAAGAACAATACAATCTGACATAGTTGGTTACAAAGCAATACAATCATTTAACTTTGGTGAAACTAAATCTTTAGGTCAACCAGGTTCTCCAACTTATACAGCAGATACAGATAATTCAGATTTATATGGTGAAGTATTAACACTAACAGGTAATATTTCAATCACAGCAGCTTCAGACGCTGTAATAGGTTCTGGTACTAAATTTACAACAGAGTTGAAAGTTGGCGATATCATTGAAATGATAGACGCAGGTGCTAATACTATTCAAAGAGAAATAGAAGAAATTATTAGTGACACAAGTATTACTCTAACAGCTGTTATAGGTTCAGACGCAGTAGCGGCTTCTATACCAGTAAGAAAAAGAAGTAAATTACAAGAACCACAAAAAAATATTTCTTTATTTAAATTACCATACGAAAAAATTAAAACATTAAAGACTACTGCTAATGGTGGTTTAACAGATACAAACTTTAAAATAAGAAGACAGTTTGTTGCTACACTATCATCCGGTACTGCTACAATTACTGCTGGTACTAACGAGACATTTGCTATCTTATCAGAAAACGATTATACGATTTCTGTTATTAGTGCTGGTTCTTCTTCTACTGCTGTTGTAGGTAATGTATTAAGTAATACAGGAACAAACCACGCAGGTGGCGACATATTCACACTTGGCGGTTCTCCTACAGGTAAGACATTAGAATTAGATTACGGTACTGATTATGCAAATGCACAAATTAAAATTATTGCAACAGTAGACCGGTCTTCAGCAGGTTCTAAAACTAAATCAACTAACTCAAACGAAATTCAAGCAGTATCAAATCAAGTAGAAATTGAGAATGGTATTATTAATATGGGTAAGGCAGATGTTAAAACTTTAAATACAGTTTTCATGGCACCAGACTTTAGTACAGCTGCTACAACATCTCATGTAGATATTACAGATAGATTTATTTTAGATAATGGTCAAAGAGATAACTATTATGACATTGGTAGATTAAAATTAAAAACAGGTGCATTAGTACCAACTGGTAGATTAAGAATAGACTTTGATTATTTCTCACACGGCGCTGGTGATTACTTTGATATTGATAGTTATACTTCATCAGGTATTGACTACGAAGATGTATTATCTTATACGAGTGATACAAACGGTGACACTTATGATTTAAGAGATTGTTTAGACTTTAGACCTAGAGTAGATGACGCAAGTACAATTGATAGTGGTTCAGTTGACCGTTCTTTTGACGGCACAGGCGCTTCAATAGTAGATGTTGTTAAATTTAATTCAGATGTAACCTCTGACTTTGAATATTACTTACCTAGAATTGATAAAATATTTGTAGATAAAGAGGGTGCATTTAAAGTATCAAAAGGTTCAAGTGCATTAGTGCCACAAGTTCCTATGAATTTGGCGGGTGCATTACACTTGTACACAATAGAAATACCTGCTTACACATTATCTACCGAAGATGTATCAGTTAAGAAAATTGATAATAGAAGATTTACTATGAGAGATATTGGTAAATTGGAAGATAGAATTCAAAACCTAGAATACTATACTCAATTATCATTATTAGAAACTCAAGCACAATCTTTACAAATACAAGACGCAAGTGGTTTTGACAGATTTAAAAACGGATTTATTGTAGATAACTTTACAGGTCACAATATTGGTGATGTAGGTAATGAGGGTTATAAATGTTCAGTTGACATGGCAAGAGGTGAATTAAGACCTATGTTTACAGAGGACATTATCGAATTACAAGAAGCTGATGATGATGGTTCTGATATAGTAGCAACTGATAGAACAGACGGCAACTATGCAAAAACAGGTGACCTTATTTCGTTACCATTTACAGAGGTAACAATTGTTGACCAACCTTTCGCAAGTAAAACATTAAATGTTAACCCATTCGATATTAGAAGCTTTGTTGGCACAATAGAATTAAATCCACCGACAGATGAGTGGAAAGAAACAGAAAGAGCCCCAGAATTAATTATCAATAATGTTGGTGGTTTCGATACACTAGCTTCAAACTTAGGCAATGCAGCTTTAGGTGGATTCGAGATTGGTACAATTTGGAATGAATGGCAAGACCAATGGACAGGTAATCCTGTTGACATTGCTTCGAGAGATACTTCAGGTCATAGAAGAGCAGGTAGAAGACTATTTGTTAATACTGAAATTACATCTACTCAACAAGCTAATCAAACTAGAACAGGTATCAGACAAACAATCGTACCTCAAACTGTAAGAAACTCAATTGGTGACAGAATTATATCAGTTGCATTTGTACCGTTTATTAGAAGTCGAGTAGTATCATTTACTGCTACAAGAATGAAACCTAGTACAAGAGTATATGGATTCTTTGACAATGTTGATGTCGCTTCATACATTACACCATCTGGTGGTGCATTAGGTGGTAATTTAACAACAGACGCTAATGGTGCATGTACAGGTACTTTCTCAATTCCTGACCCTAAAGTAAATGCTAATCCTAGATGGAGAGCAGGTACAAGAGTATTCAGATTATCAAGTTCAGCAACAAATAGAAAAACAGACGATATTCAAACGGCTGCTGAAGCAGATTATGTAGCAAGAGGTTTATTAGAAACAGTACAAAATACAATTATCTCTACAAGAGAACCACAAATTGTTAGAAATGCTGTAAATGAAGATAGAAGTATTACAAGAACAACAACAAGAGACGCAACTAGAACGATTGGTTGGGTTGACCCATTAGCACAAACTTTCTTGATTGATGAACCAGGCGGTGTACAATTATCTAGTATTGATGTTTTCTTTTCTACTAAAGATGATAATATTCCGGTAACTTTACAAATTAGAGAAGTTATCAATGGTTATCCTGGAAATAAAATTTTACCATTTTCTGAATTGTCATTAAATCCAAATCAAGTAAGTACAAGTGAAGACGGTGCAACAGCAACAAACTTTAAGTTTCCTTCTCCTGTGTTTATACAAGAGAATGTTGAGTATTGTATGGTACTATTAGCTAACTCACAAGACTACAATGTTTATGCAAGTAGATTAGGTGAAACTCAATTAGGTTCTAATAGAACAATATCACAACAGCCATATGCTGGTGTTTTATTTAAATCACAAAACGGTTCTACTTGGACTGCTGACCAACAAGAAGATTTAAAATTCAAAATTAATAGAGCAGAGTATTCTCTTAATCCAGGTACGGTTACTTTTGTAAACGAAGATGTACCAACTAGATTATTAGGTGCTAATTCATTAAGAACAACAATTACATCAAATGTAATTAGAGTGTTCCATAGAAATCACGGTATGCATGGTTTAGATAATAATGTCACAATATCAGGCATTCCTTCAGGTACATACAATGGTATTCCTCACACAGAATTAAATACCACATTTACAAGTATATCAAATATCACATTAGATAGTTATGATATTACTGTGGTTACAAATGCTTCAGCGAGTGGTGATATTGGTGGTACAGAAATAAGAGCAACAGAAAATAAAATATTAGATATATTAAACTTAAATGTACAGACTATGGAATTACCAGGTACAGAAATTGATACAACTATTAGAACAACTAGTGGTCGTTCAGTTCACGGTGCAGAAACAGAATTTAGTTTGACTGCTATAGGTAATAAACAATCAGTTGTACCTAACGATAACATTTACTTTACAACACCTCAAATGGTTGCAAGTCCAATCAATGAGGCTAATGAGATGACAGGTAGTAAATCTCTATTTGTACAGTTTACTTTACAAACTACAAATAGTAAATTATCTCCTGTAATTGATTTACAAAGATGTTCAGCGATTGCAGTACAGAATAGAATTAATACACCAACAGTTTCAAACACACCTGACTTTGTTGCAGAAACAACAAGCACAGGTGCCTCTAGTTCGGCTGCGTATATAACTAGACCGATAACATTAGAAAATGCTTCAACAGCATTAGATATTAGATTATCTGCTAATGTTCGTTCAAGTTCAGAATTAGAGGTTTTTTATAGAGTGATATCTTCAGCAGATACTAGAGATATCAGAGATTTGAGTTTTGTACCTTTTAATGGTGACGGTAAAGAAGATTTAGCCGTGACACCTGCTGAAGATGATACATCTTTCAAAGAGTACAAATATTCAGATAGTAGTATAAACGACTTTACAACTTTTCAAATCAAGATTGTGATGAAAGGTAGTATTTCATCATATCCACCTAAGGTGAAAGATTTAAGAGGAATAGCATTGGCACTATAATATGAGTATTAGATTTTTAAAAGTCGAAGGACACGGCGATTTAATCAGAGATACAGGTTCGAATGGTATCATAAATACCAACAGGAGTGAATACGAGATTTACATGAAAAGAACAAAGGCGAGACTAACTCAACATGATAAAATGCAAGATGTATGTAGAGAAGTAAACGACCTTAAAAAAGAATTGAGAGAAATAAAAGGTTTATTAATGAATATAGGTAAAAACAATGGCAATTAGAAGCATAGCACAAACAGATACTTTAGAAAAGTTTAGAACAGAATTTAACCAAATGACTGCTAATGATTTTGGTGATATTGCTACGCTTGACGCCGGTCTATCTGCTACAACCGTTATCGGTGCAGTAAACGAATTATCAGCTGCTGTATCATCTGGACAGGCATTTTTGATTGAAGACGCAAGTTCAACAGTTCAACAGGTTGCTTCTGGTCAAACATTAAAATTTAGAGGCACATCAAATCAATTAAATGCAGTTGTAAGTGTTCCAGATACAATGACTATCTCACTTGCAAATGATGTCACTATACCAAATGATTTACAAGTCACAACAGATTTAAATGTTGCTGGTATTTCTACTCTTCAAGGTAATATTGTAGCAAGTTCTACTATGACAATATCAAGTGGTTCAATTGTTGATACCACAGGTCAAGTATCTTTCGGAGATGAAAACATAATTACAACAGGTAATATGTCGGCCGCTACTTTAAATGGTTCAAGTCTTGTTTCAAGTGGTTCAATTTCAGGTACAACTATTACAGCTTCGGGTGCTTTAGAGGGAACAAGTTTAGAATTAACAAGTGGCGGAATTGTTTTTGAAGGTTCTACACCTGATGGTTTCGAAACTACTTTAACACCTACTGACCCTACAGCAGACCACACACTTACATTACCTAATATCACAGGTACTTTAATTACATCTGGTGATACAGGTACAGTTACCTCAACTATGATTGAAAATGCAACTATTCTAAATGAAGATATTGCAAACTCAACAATCAGAGCTGCTAAAGTAAACTTTTCTACTGACACATTAGTTGTAGATACCTTACAGGCAAATGCTATTACTGGTACTGCTTCGATTGCACAGTTAGTTTCATTAACTGCCAACAATTCGACAGACGAATCCGTTTTCTTAACATTTGCTGATGGTGCTACTGGTAACCAAGGTCTTGAAACAGACACGGATTTATTTTATAATCCTAGTACGAATATTTTAAATACAACTGCTACAGCGGCTAGATATGCTGACTTGGCAGAGATGTATGTTACCGACAAACCTTATGGAATCGGTACAATTGTTATGTTTGGTGGTGAAAAAGAAATTACCCTTGCAGACTTAAAAACGAGAAAAGTCGCAGGAGTTGTATCGGATAAGCCTGCTTTTTTAATGAATAAAAATTGTCAAAATGGACTTGCCATTGCCCTACAAGGTAGAGTAAAATGTAAAGTAATGGGTACTATACAAAAAGGCGACATGATAGTTGTAAGTGAAGAAGGCGGCGTAGGTACAGCAGACAGTAATCCTCAAATGGGTATGGTTGTTGGTAAAGCATTACAAGATTACAATTCAAATACCGAGGGACTAATCGAAGTAGTTGTTGGCCGCCTGTAATAAATACAGGTGATATGATTAAATTATTAGAATGTGAAGTTGAAGATTATTCTCGTTATGAAAACAATCAATTAATTTTCCTTAAAGACAGAAAAGACTTTAGAGTAAAAGATGAAATGTCTTTTGCCTCATGGTTACAACAATGGCGAAACCAAGATAGTATCAAGGTTGAAGGCCTAGAAGATAATGCTTCTATTGTAGCTAACTTTCCATTTTTAAACATCAACAGTATTCATCTTTTTGCAAACTTAAAAGGTGAGTTTAGTTTTCCTAAACATAGTGATGATGTAAATGTATATCTACATATCGTACAAGGTAGTAAAAAAATCTATCAATGGGTTGATGATATGAAATACGAAACTTTTATACAAGTCGGGCAATCACATGTTATTAACAGCGGTGTTGAACATGAGGTTGATAGTGAAAAAAATACATGGGCGTTGAGCGTTGGGTTTAATAGATGAATTGGATGTTTTATGTAAAGACAACTGAAACATGTCAGTTGAATTGTAAACATTGTTTTACAAATGGTATTAATGGTGCAAAGATATATTTTAATCCAGAGAAGACCATAGATTGGTTTAAAAGATTTAGAGAATATCATGGCGAAAATCATCAAGCACATTTTGAGTTTCATGGTGGTGAACCTTTCTTAGCACCAGTTTCGCATATGACGAAAGTATATGAAGAATGTAAAGATTTGTGGAAACATTCATCATTCGGTATCACATCAAATTTAGTATTTAAACTTAAACAAGAACATTACGATTTTATTTCTGGTCCCCTTAATAATAGAATGGGAACGAGTTGGGATCCTAAAATACGGTTTGCAAATGACAAACAATATATTTTATGGGAAAATAATGTAAGAGATTTAATAGAAAGAGGTACTATAATAAAACTATTTGTATCAGTAACCAAAGATACAATCAATATAGAACCTATTGAGTTATTAAAGTGGATAAAAAATCTAGGTATTCAAGAGGTATCATTTGAGAGATTAACAGGTAATGGTAATGCAAATTTACATCCTGAAATCTTTCCAAGTAATATAGAACAGGATTTATGGTTTCTTAAAATGCACCATCAATCTAAAGAATATAATACTAGAGACTGGTTTGAAAATGAATTCCTAGAAGTAATATATGACAAGTTTGAAACAGGTTTTTTAAAGGGTGGTACATTTTGTAGAGATTGTGAACAAAAAATATTTACAATTAATGCAGATGGAACATTAAGTGGTTGTCCTAATGCAGCTCCAGAGTTTCAGTTTGGTAATATAATACAAGATATAAAATCTCTTATAAATAGTCCACAAAGAATAGAGAATATTGCTTGTGAGAGGGCACGAAATCCAATATGTTTCGAGTGTCCTGTATTTGAATTTTGTGGTGGTGATTGTCACCAACTATCATGGCAAGGCGATATTTGTGGTGCTCCAAAGAGCTTAATGAAGGAATTAAAGGCAGAAAAATATGGCAATATCGAATCCAGTTAGTACACAAGGTATAGTTGACAGGTTTGAAGACTTGGTCACAGATGTTGTTAATGCAGGTATAGTTTGGGGTGTAAATAACTTACCTTTTACTGAAATGCCTACTTCTAACTATGCGTTGGAATCAACTATTCTAGGTCAACAAAATTTAACCTTTGCAGGTACAACTACAACAACTGTACCATCTGGTGCTAATACAATTCACATAATCGCTGCTGTTGGTGGTGGTTCTGGTGGAGTTATGGGTGCCGAGTATGACAGAGGTGGCGGAGAAAGTGCAGGCGCTGGCGGTGGTTCAGGTGGTTATATTTCTGATAAAGCTTTCAATGTATCTGCCGGAGAAACAATGACATTTGTTGTAGGTTCTGCTGGTACTGCTGGTTCAGGTAGCGGATATAATACAACTGCTGGAAACGGTGGTTCAACTACAGCTTCAGGTTCATCAACAGGTGCTTTGTTTACATTAACAGGTGGTGTTGGTGGTTCAGGTACAGGAGGAGCAGTTTCAGGTCCTCTTCGAACAAACACAGCAAGTTCAGGTGGAACAGCAACGATTTCAGGAACACCATTAACAAGTGGTACATTTGTTGATACAACAGGTGCTTCAAGTAGTATTGTAAGTTCGTTTGTAAACGGACCTACTTCAACATTTAATGACCATGGTTCAGGTAGTGCAGGTGTAAATCCAGGAAATTGTGGTAGTGATAACTGTACAATAACTGGTGGCGCAGGTGCTAGTTCATATGGTTCGGCCGTGAGTGGTGGAATAGGTGGCGTAGCAAGTTCATCTTCAGGTGGAGATGGTACAAGAGGTTCTGGAGGCGGTGGCGGAGGTGCTCAACACACTACTTCAGGTGGAATAGGCGGAGCAGGAGAAATAAGATACAGATTTTTATTTGTATCATAAATAGTATAAAGGTAAATTTATGGCAGTCACAATAGGAATAACAGGTGTAGATATAGCTGAGAGTGGTGATATAATTGAAGCTGATGATATTAGAACAGTTTTAGAAACCGAGACAGCACTATACACAAATGTTAGAAAACAAAATGCAGTTTTAAATGTCACAGGTGGTGGCGGAAATACAGGTTCAAGACCAACTGCCGGCGTTGTATTTAATTCAACACAAATTGCACACTTACGAACAAGTGTAAGACAGACATTATCATCAATTTCTGGTGCAGATGTCGAAACGGGTGATACTGTTGATGATGGTAATTTAGAAACATATTTTGGCAGAATTGCCACAGAATATAGTAGTAAGGCAAATAATGTGGTCACAGATACGATTGATGTATGCCACGCAAGTTGTCACTCATCTTGTCATGGAAGTAGAGGTAGAAGATAATGATTATTGAAACTAAAGCGCCAATAGCAATTGACGATTTAAAGAAACATTTTACAGACGAGAATGTAGAATTTTTAATTGATTATGATAAGTCAGATTTAAAAGGTGAAAAACTATTAACTTATTTAAGTAATTTAGATTTACCTTGTGATTTAAAGAATATGGACATGTCATTATTAAAAGACTATTTTCATTCTACATCTTTATTATGTTGCAAAGAATTAGAAGAACAGGCTATTGATGTATTGTTGCAGTTTAAGACAATTGATGACTTTGGTCCAGAGGTACAAAAGTTTATTAGTGAAAATTTAGATATTGTTAAAACATGGACAAGTAAACTAGACAGTTTATCATTATACAATATGCATACAATAAATGAACCAAAGTTCAAAGAATATGCAGAGGGTTTTACACATGATGATACAGACGAATTAGAGGGTGTTAATTTTATTAGTGTATTAAAGAATACTAGATTTTTCGAGTTTTACAAGCATGTTAAGAAAGATGACTTGAAATTCTATACTAAATACTTTAATGAATATATGTTTAGAGGAAAGAATATGTATTCATATTGGGCAAATGCAAACAACCCAATGTTTTTATTAACAAGAGAAACGGTTGCCGGCAGACATAAAGATTATATGACTGCTAGAAATAACGAATTAGGAAAGTAAATGTTTTATCTATTTAAAAAGGTATATCTAGCTAGTGATAGTATCATTGATACATTTAGAGATAGAGTAGTAATCTCTAGTACAAATGGTGTCAAAGCAAGTCAACATATCGACATGTTTCCAGGTGCTCTTATGGCATGTGGTTCTAGTATCGTAGATGTTATAGGTCCAGGTAAAAATTTCTCAAACTGGTATAACTTTTTTAAACAGTTGAACGATAAGACTACTGCTACAGGCAAACAAGTTGTTGTATATTGTGACAACGAAAGTTTAGTTTCAGTATGGATTGCTTACATGAAATATGTATTGGCAAATCCAGATAAAGATACTTGTAAAGCATTATTAGAAAGTCATGTATATAGATATGAAGTTTTTGCAAAAGGTAGATATTCAAGAAATACTACAAATACAAATATTGCATTTACAATCGAACAAGATAACTTTGATGATGAGTGGGCGGCCATTTCGGCACCTATTGAAGAAGATAGAGCGAATTGGTTAGTAATTAATAAAGACCATTTACCAGTTGAATATCTATTAGCAACATATCTAAAAGATGGTACTTATAAAGATGAATTAAAAGGCCAACTTAAAAAACTATACAAGAAAGATTTAGAAAAGTTCTTGTTAGAATTAAAAGAAATATTCTATACACATTTAACAACTTCAAGTTTACCAGCAAGTTTAAGTCTAGCAAAAACATATACATTTGAGAATGCTAGAGAAATAGAAGATGATACAACGACATACGGTGAGTTATTTAATAATCGTAGATATTGGATGTATCCATATATGAATTATGCTTCATCTGGTAAAAACATTAACTTTGATAATATTACTTCAACAGATATAACAAACTTAAAAGCTTTCGCAGACAAAGCTGAGGACGCATTTGCTGAATTTACTTCACTATCAGAAAGTGATAAATTAGATAAAATAGCAATTGCCAACGGAGAATTTACAGACGCTTTACTGACTACACTTATAGATGATGAAGCTGCATATGCTAATCAATCAGGTTCTTTTTCTTCAATAGATTTAGAAACTGTAAATCATTATTTTGTAGGTGCTATATTGTCTAATAAGTCAGACAATGCATTTTTGGGTAAATACTCTATAACATAATGAGGAAATATTTGTGTCATTTTATGATGTCATTGACAACAAGGTTGTTGATTATTGCGAGATAGTAACCTGTCTCTTTGAACATTGCAATTTAAATTGTATTTTTTGCCCACAAGACCATAACAGTATTGTTGGTAGTTCAAGAAAAGAAATACTAGACAAAGCTCAAACAATATCACACTACATTAATAATAATACCAGGTCGACAGATTTTTCTGTTCATATCATGGGTGGTGAATTGTTTTCCGATTATTGGTTGCAACAAAATTATATACCAATATACACCAAGTTTATTAAGTTAATACGAAATAAAGTTAAGCCAGAAAAAAATGTTATTTTTAACTTTGTCAGTAATCTAGTATTTGAAAATCACCATTTAGTCAGAGAATTTTTAGACGCAAACGATTTAAAGATATCTATATCTTACGACCCACACGGCCGTTTCAATTCATATAATAGTACACTATTCAAACAAAATGTCGAAAGATTTAAAGACAGAATTAGAATGGTATCATGTGTACAAACATATCAAAACATCAAAGCAATAAAACATGGTGATGAATACTTTGATTACCTTTACAGTTTATTTCCAGTAGATTGGGACCATTTATTACCTAGTACAGGTAAAAAATCAGACTTGGCGATTATGCCAAGAGAGAGTGAAGTTTTAGCCTTTTATAAAATATTAATTGACAAGTATCCCAAGTGTAGAAATATAGAACATTTTACAAATGGTAAGTCAGAAAATAAAATGACATGTACGAGAGGTAACAGTCTAACAATTATGCCAGACGGTACGATACCTACAGGTTGTTCAGGTTCAGTTTTATTAAAAGAATACAACACCGAAGATTTGGGTGGTACAAAGATAATGGAGAATTGGGTAAACAAATATAATTGTTTTGAATGTGATTATTTCAAAAGATGTCCAATGTCTTGTTTCATCAAATCAGATTTTAAACATTTAGAAGACGATTTACCTGATTGCGCTTTCAGATTGGCATTCAAATATAGTGATGAAAAAATTAAACATAGCCTTCGTTAATCCACCACACGCTGATTGGTCATTAGCTAATAATATGACCTATCTGATGGTACAAAGCCATTATAACCTAGTTGGTAGGTATAAGGCAAGCGTGAATTGGATAGAAGCGCCATTTAAATTTAACAAATATACAACGATTGAGGAATTATATGAAGACATTAGTAAAACAAATAAACCAGATATTGTTATGTTTAGTTCTTATAGCTGGAATTTTCCTATTATTGACAGCCTTGCTGAATATTGCAAACAACAAAATCCCAAAACAATCACAGTTGTTGGCGGACCCCACATTGGCCTTTATGAAAATGAATTATTAGAAGAAAGAAAAAGAATATACGATTTTATTTGTCAACCTACAAAACCTGGCGAACCATACATGGAAGATTTAATCAATAGTTGGTTTGAAAATGATGGTAAACCTGTTGTAGAAGATATTAGTTGGGAGATGAGAAGTCTAAAGGCAACAAAACATAATATTAATACAGACGCTTCTATTTACGAAGAACACCATGAGTACCTCAAAAAAACTTTAGATTACGCTAAAGCAAATAAAATGGAACCCTTTATGATATTAGAAACGACCAGAGGTTGTCCTTACAAATGTGTATATTGTGAATGGGGTGGTGGCACAGATACAAAGATTATTAAGAAAGATATTGAGTTAGTCAAAAGAGATATAGACTGGATTAAAAAGGCAGGTTATAGAGACGCATACTTAACAGACGCAAACTTTGGTGCCTTTGAACAAAGAGATTTAGATATATTCGCCTATGCGTGGGGTAAGAATTTTAATTTAACAGATATTTCTACAATGAAGTCGCCAAGTTTAGAAAGGCGAAAACGATTGATAGATAAATGGTTTGAAATTGTTGGTGCAGGACCAGAAAAACATAGTAAGTCCGAGGGAGGTACCGATATGTGGGGAGATACACAGTATGTATCGGTAGTGCCAACAGTTTCAATACAATCTATTAGTGAAGAAGCTATGAAAGTATCTAAAAGAAAAGACTTATCGTGTAAAGATAAATTAGAATTAAGTAGGCATATTGAAAAAAGATGTAGAGAAGAGGGGTTTCCAGTACCAGCATTAGAATTAATTTTAGCTATGCCTGGTAGTACACTTGAAGATTTTTATGATGAGGTAGAAGTAATATGGAATTTTAAAGCATGGTCTAGTTTCAGACATGATTATATGTTTTTACCAGATAGTGAATTAAGTAATCCAAAATATATTAAAGAATATGATATTGAAACAGTAGAAGTATATTCTGATATTATAGACGAAGATGGTTCTGATAATTGGAACAGTTTGTATAAAAACAAAAAGACTACATTTAGAACAATGAGGTCTTGTTATTCTTATACAGTAGAAGATATGAAAGAGATGTGGTTTATGAATAATGCAGCTAATTATTTGTTAAGAAATTTTTATGAGGGTATCAAAGAATATTGTAAACCACAAGAGATGGCCAAAGAGTGTTATAAAGTTATTAAAACACTACCAGAATTTGAACCTATTAGAGAAGAGATTGATGATATATTCAATCCTAACACACCCGCCAGGTCAATTAGAACATTGAATGGTGAATTTAGAGTAAAGGTAATTGATAGAATGTTAGAAGAAAATATGACGATAATTAAATCGGAAGTCATGTCCAAGTTGTTGAATAAATAGTAATATGATTGATGATGTAAACATAAAAGGTTATGTGAAGTTGTATGAACCAGGTATATCAGAGTTGGTAAACCTTGATGAACATACACTCTTAAACACCGAAGAAAGACAACGAGATAATGGAGAGAAAGATGTAAATCCTTTCTTACATCAAAAGTTGACAGTTGTTGGTAAATATCTACATGAGAAGTTTATCAAACCAAAATATGCTAATTCAGACTATATGTATTACAATGTATGGGACGGAGTTGATAAAGATAATCAAGGTTGGCATACAGACTTTATGGAAGGATATGATTTGTTTTTCTTATATTATTTTGACACAGCAAATGAAGATACTGGTGGTCAAATAGAGTTTAAATGGCAAGACGGTGAAGAGAAATATTATCCTCAATCAGGTGATTTATTTTTAGTATCTAACAAAAGAGGATATTGGCACAAAGCAGGCTCTACGAATATTACAAGAAGAGTTGCTAGTTTCAATTTTAAAACAAATGAGTAATTTTGTGACAGACACCGGTAGTAAGTTTTATAAAATGAATGTTGATGATTTAATGGTAAAGAAAAAGCGTTTAAGTCTTGAAAGGGATTTATGCGCCGAAATGTATAATTTAATGTTATCAAAAGCAAATGCTAGCATTAATAACGAAAGTAAATACAAATACTATTTAGATGTAGTAGAAGTAATGGAACCTTATGCTAAAGAAACTAAAGAAGAAATTAGGGAAATTAATCGTCAAATATGTAAACTGGTGGGCAGGGATACACTAAAAGGTACAGTATATAATTTAGAATGTGAGGACAGGTATGGATTATCCAAACCCGAATTATAATGATTTTTTTCTAAAGGGTTATGTACATGGTAAATGCTCATTAGATGTAAGTCATTTTGAAGACTACAAATATCCAGACGCAAACGATTCCGAAGCAGATAGTAGACCTAAAGAAGCAAGGTCAGATTTAACAACTCTACACTTGTTAATAGGCCAAGAATATATTAATAAAATTTTTGGTAGAGATTACATACTAAAAGAAAATGGTATGTGGGAGGGTGTTGATGATGGTTCTCATATCTGGCACAATGACGCAAACAAAGGTAAAGATTTCAATACTAATTTTTTGATTTATATGGACGACAACGAAGTCGGTCTTAACAGTATTGGAGTTAGAGATAAGATATATGAACATGTTATCTTTCCTAACAAATATGATTTTATGTGGTTAAACCAATCTTCAGCATTTGAACATAAAGCCGCCCACAACGGTGGTCGAAGAAGAGTGTTGTCATTTGAGTATAAGGTATATGGACTTAATAATTAAACCAACTGAATTATGTAATTTTAAATGTTCTTTCTGTTCTAGTACAAAGATTGCTGAACACAAGAAAGATATATTATCACACGATTACATATTTAAATTCTTAAAAAGATATCCAGATACAAATACAATAATTGTAAATGGCGGTGACCCATTGATGATGGATCCTGATTACTATTGGAGAATTATAGACCATTTAAATGAGAATGATTATAAAGCAAGTATATCATTAACAACAAACTTATGGCCATTTCTAGTAAAACCTAAAAAATGGAAAGACTTGTTTAATGATGACAGAGTAGGTGTCACAACATCTTTTCAATATGGTGGTGGTAGATTAAAAGGTGATTTTTCTGAATTTACGGAAGAAGATTTTTGGAGATGTTCAGACGCTATGTTAGAACATTGTGGTTATAGACCAGATTTTATCGCAGTTATTGTTCCAGAAAATGCAGACAGAGCTATTAAGAATGTAGAATTGGCATATGAGATGTCGGCAGGATTTAAACCAGTTGATACATTTGAAAATCTATCTAAAGATAAGTTAGGTGTTGAGTGTAAATTAAACTATGCAATGGCAAGTGGTGACCAAGAGAAACCTTTTTTAAAAGGAGATATCTACAAAACATATGTTGAAATATACAACCAAGGTTTAGCGCCATGGGAGTTTAATACAAAACAAATGGCAAAGAGATTAAGAAGAGAACAAACACTTTGTCCTTTACATAGAACATGTGACGCAGGTATCAGAGCATTCAATCCTAGTGGTGATTATTATTCATGTGGTGCATTTGGTGATGACAAAGATAAACCAATTGACTTTGATAGAGAAATGAATGGTGAGTTTTTTCTACCATTATCTAAAGACTTAAATTTACACTCTATGAAACAGGCATGTTATACTTGTCCTATGTTTGAGATATGTAATGGTTGTAGAAAAACAATTAAAGATTATAAAGAACATGGTTTAGTAGAACAACATTGTCGTAAAATGAAAAAGATTGCTCCGGAGATACTTAAAATAAATCGAATAAATAGTGATGTGACACCTTATGTGGATGAAAGTATATGATTAATATTGAATTTGGAACACCTGTATTTGATACAAAGATAAGAAGTCAAGCTGCTAAAGATACAGCAGAATACATACTTATCAATTATAATAGTTCTAATAAAAAATCAAGTAATGTAAGTGGTGATAATATATTTGATGATGAGGGTTTAACTAAATTTAAAAATGATGAAGTTATACCAACATTTAAAAGATATTGTTCATACTTTAATATTGATTTAGATAAGAAAGATTATGATTTGCGAGGTTGGGTTACCGGTTATGGTACTAACTATGCAATGCCAAAACATAATCATTCAGGTTCACATTTGAGTGCTGTGTTTTATTTGTTATGTGAAGAAACAAATGGTGGAGATTTAGTCTTACATGACCCACGAACAAATGCGAATAGAGGATATAAAGATGAATTTTTAAATATGTTTCAACCTGTAAGAATGACACCTAAAACAGGACAAGTTATTATGTTTCCTAGTTTTATGTATCATAATGTGGAAACATTCAATGGTAAGATGAGGTTGGCAATGCCAGTCGATTTGATTATGTATTAATATGAAGAAGATTACAGTTTCAATCAATCCAAGTTATTTTTGTAATTTTAGATGTAAGTTTTGTTATTTAACACCTGAAGAATTAGGTGACCAAAAAAGAATAGACTTGCGAGAATTAGATAGATTACTAGATGAAATAACAATGCACAGAGAGATAGATTGGATTGATTTGTACGGCGGGGAGATTGGCGCTTTAAAGAAAAACTTTTTTTATGGTATGCGAGATGTTATTAGAAAATGGTATGGTGGGAAAATTAATATCATTTCAAACTTTAGTATGCTACATAAGGGGTTTTTTGAGAAAGACTTTTACCTATCGGTAAGTTATGACTTTGAAGCAAGGGAGATGTCTGATAGAGTATATCAGAATATGCTACAAAGTAAAGTGCCAATCGCCGTATTAATTCTTGCTAGTCAAGATGTGATTGATAAAGATGTTAATGAGATGATTACTATGATGAATGCTTGTAGTAGTATAGAGAGTGTTGAGATAAAACCATATTCTACAAATCAAGCTAATCAACAAAATGTGACACATAAAGATTTTGAAGAGTTTGTTAAAAAGTGGATAGATAGTGATGTTCCTAAAAGATTTGATTTTATCAATGAAGGCAGAATAGTAGATAGTTTGAATGGTGATTATAATGCCTTTTCAAATGACCACATTTACATAACACCAAATGGTAAGTTTGGCGTGTTAGAGTTTGATAAAGATGATAATGAATATTTTAAAGAGTTAGATACATTTCAAGATTATATAAAATGGGCAGATGAGGAACCAATACATAATGTATCAGATATTTGTCGTAAGTGCGTTTATTATGGTAAGTGTTTAACTGAACATTACAGATATGTGACCGACTTAACACATTCATGTAATGGGTACAAAGGACTATTAGATTGGTATGATGAAAGACTGGAAAATAAAACAAGAATTATATCATAGATTAAATAGAACACATGATGACGACCTCAAAGAAGTAGAGGTTGAGATTGATGATGATATTGTCGGTAATGCTATAAGATATTTTAGAGAGAGTGATATAGGTTGGATATATCCGGCAAAAAGTTATGCAGTAGGTATAATGTATGCGTACTGGTTGTCAAAAGATTATGATGAAGATATGTATGACTTATTAAATGACAAAGATTTGTTGTACGGAAACGACCCTCATTTTAAACCATACCATGAGGATAAAGAGACATACGATAAGATAATACAGAGTGTGTGTCCGTTTGATGAAAATAAAGGTATGGTTTCCGATATTAAATATTGGTACAAACAAGAATTTCTGTTATAAATATACATAAGGAGATAAAATTATGACTATAAAAATTGATGGTAAAGAATATGATGAGACTAAATTTAGTCCTGAATTGCAAAATTACATTATGTGTCGTCAAGAAATACAAGTTAATTTAACTAGATTGAATATGGAAATCGAAAAAATTAATGTCTTGACTACATATTATAATGGTAAAATCAATGATATGCTTAAAGAAGAGGCAAAATAAATGGCTGCTATAGCTAACCTAACAATAGACCAAGGCGCAACATTCAGTTCGGATGTGACCGTCAAAGACGCAAACGGAAATAGATTTAATCTTACAGGATATTCAGCAACTGCTAAGTTAGCTAAAGGATATGCTAGTACGAAGACTAGAGTTTCAATGACAACTGCTATTGATACTGACCCCACAACTGGTGTGGTTACACTATCACTAAACGCAACTCAAACAGCAGCTTTAGACGCAACACGATATGTCTATGATTTAGAAATTTCCAGCGCAGGTGGCGAGGTTACTAGAGTAATTGAGGGATTAATTCAAGTAAGACCACAAGTCTCTATATAAGCAAATCTAAACCTTTATAAATATAAGAGTTAAACAAGAGAGAGAGTTATGGTAGACGCAACCATTGGAAAAAAACAAAATATTACTGCTGATATTAATGTAAATACTACCAGCGGTCCCAAGAAAGTAGCGGTTACTTTGCCTGCCAGTTCTGGTGGCGCTTCAAACTCATCTTTAAGACTAGCATTACTAGGTGATGTTGATACAACTAATTTGGATGATGGTGCAATGCTTCAGTATAGGGCTTCAGACGCAAAGTTCGTTGCTCGTACAGAAATAATAACAACCACAGGTACAATCCTGTTTAATTGCGGAAGTTTTTAACATATGGCAACAGTAATTCAGATAAAAAGAAGTTCGGGTACATCTACACCGGCTACACTAAAACTAGGTGAACAGGCCTATACATTTGGTGCAGGACTACAAGGTAATAACGGCGATAGATTATTCGTTGGTACTGGTACAGTCGATAGTAATGGTGACGCAACAAGTATAGATACAATTGGCGGTAAATATTTTACTGCTATGTTGGACCATGTGACTGGTACACTAACAGCCAGTTCAGCAGTATTAGTTGATGTCAACAAAAGTATTGATGAATTAAATGTTGGTAATCATGCTTCTGCCGGTGGTCAAATAAAATTTAATGAGGGTACAAATAATGGTACATCATTTATTTCCCTTAAAGCCCCCAATGATGTCACAACATCTACAACATTTACATTACCAAACGGAGACGGTACAGCAGGACAATTCCTTAAAACGGATGGTTCTGGTAATATGTCTTTTGGTACTGTTAATCAGTTTATCACATTAGATGGTGATACAGGTACAGACACATACAATACTGCTGAAACACTAACATTCGCTGGTGGCGCAGGTATGGATACAGTTGTTACCGACAACAATATAGAAATTCAAGCGAATACATTAACAAACGCAAACTTGTCAGGTAGTGCAGCTATTTCAAATGCTAACTTGGCAAATCCTACAACTACTTTAGGTACATCTACTTTAACACTAGGTCAAAGTACACTATCTATTGACGGTTTACAATCATTAATAGTTGATGATATTACAATTGACGGTCAAACAATGTCAACAACTGCTGGTAATAAAGATATTAATTTATCGCCACATGGAGTAGGTACAGTAATTGTTCCTACAGGTTACGAAGATAGAAGTGGTTTCGTAGATGAATCCTTGGCAAACAAAGCATATGTTGACCAAGTTGCTCAAGGTCTTGACGCTAAACCATCTGTTAAAGTTGCTTCAACGACAAATATACCGGCAACATATTCAAACGGTACAGCAGGTGTAGGTGCAACATTAACATCAACATCAAATGGTGCGATATCAATTGATGGTGTTTCGCCAATAGTTAATGATAGAATATTAATTAAAGACCAAACAACAGCTACTCAAAACGGTATCTATATTGTTTCTACTATTGGTGATGGTTCAACTGCCTTTGTATTAACAAGAGCAACTCCGGAAGACCAACCTGCCGAATTATCTGGCGGTTCATTTGTCTTCGTAGAAGAAGGTACAATTGGTGGAGATAACGGTTATGTATTTACTCACACAGGTTTACCAACATTCGGAACAACTACTTTAGATGTATCACAATTTTCAGGTGCTGGGCAAGTTGTAGCTGGTGACGCATTATCTAAATCAGGAAACAGATTAGATGTTGAAGTAGATAATAGTTCAATGGAAGTAAATGCTGACCAATTAAGAGTTAAAGCATTAGGTATTACTAACTCAATGTTAGCAGGTAGTATTGATGGTGCAAAGATAGAAAACTTTACCTTTAGTGATGAAACTTCATCTTTAGGTTCGGTTCAAATAGGAAACGCCATGGAGTTTTTAGCAGGCGAAGGTATTAATACAATTGCAAGTGGTAACACTTTACAGATTGAGGGTGAATTAGCAAGTACATCAAATATTGGTGTTGCTAGCTTCTTTACTGATAATTTTAGTGTAGGTGCCACAACTTCAGGTCAAGTGAAAATAACTAAAATAGATGGAGGAACATATTAATGTGGAGTAAAATTAAAAAGTTTTTTAATAGACCTTTGGTTCTTACAAAGAAAATGGAAGTAAAAAAACCAGAAATTGTAATCAAAGATTTACAAAAGAAAACTAAAAAAGAATTAGAAAGTATCGGCAGAAAAGTCGGTATAGAATTAGATAGAAGATTAACAAAAGCAAAATTAATTTCGCAAATTAAAAAAGCACATAGGAAGTAATAATGAGTGTAAGAATTTTACCAAAAAGAAGTGAAACTACATTATCAATACCATCAACTTCGACATTAGAAGTTGGCGAAATTGCAATGAACATCACAGATGGTAAATTTTTTACTAAATCTAGTGCAGGTGTTGTTAAAGAAATGGGTGGTGCTGGTGCGATTGGTCTACAAGATGTAACCAATACAAACGGTACAACTACAAACAATATCACACTTAACGGTTCTGATTTGATATTCGAAGGATTCCTAGAGAATTCTTTTGAAACATTTTTAAGAGTTGAAGAACCAACAGCTGATAGAATTATCAAACTTCCTAACCAATCAGGTACATTAGCAACGGTTGGTGACGCTTTAGCATATGCGATAGTATTCGGGTCTTAATAAATGGCGAGTGTATTTAAAAATTTTGGTCAAGCAATTGACACAACAGACGGTAGTACAAATGACATATATACTGCTGGTACTGGTGTACAGGCAGTTGTCCATGCTCTTTTTATATCAAATAAGAGTGAAACTACAACAGCGGCTGTCAATGTCAAGTGTACAACTGACGGTGGTTCTAACTTTTTTCACATTGCTAGAGCTATTTCAGTACCACCAAGAAACACAATTACGATTGACAAACCCATTAATATGGAACAAAATGATAAGTTAAGAGTATATACAGAATTTAATCAAGATAGCACCTTCCCCGATTGTGAGGTTTTTGCAAGTATTTTGGAAGTTAGTTAAAATGTGTTATAAATATATAAATAAATAGGAATTAAAGATGGCATTATTATCAACAGGACACAATCCCTCAACAACCTTTTCAGAGAAGAAGGCTGTTCATGGATTAACAAGAGAAGATGATGGTCTCTTAAAATATACGAGAGTATATTTAAGTAGTGATGAGAGTTTTCAAGTATCAGATGGTTCAGGTTTCGCTTATGGCGGACTAGAAGATGTTGCTTTAAACTTAACAAATGATGGTACTGCTGTCAACACAACAGTAAAGAATACTGCCGAAGCAGGCCTTGAAAGTTGGCAAAACGACAAAACAACAAGACAATACGAGCAAATTAGAATGGACGATAATCAATTATCATACTATATGAATGAAGATGGATTCCTAGTTGCTCGATACAATGCAGATTATCCGTATGCAAATTCTAACGGTGCTGTAAGGAACTGGAAAGCGTAAACATGGCAGATTTTATTCTAGGTAGACTTAAATTTAAATGGCAAGGCAATTGGGCTTCGAGCCGTGCATATGTCGTAGATGACATTGTAAAATACGGTGCGAACACATATGTTTGTGTAGTCAATCACACTTCAGGTGGTAATGACCCAGCCTTTTATGCAGACTTATCGGCAACTAAATGGAATCTTCATACAGAGGGTTTAAGATTTTTAGCGGCTGAATTTACTGCTTCAACTTTTTATAAATTAAATGATGTTGTAAAATTTGGTGCTCAACAATACAGAGTTACCACACAACACGAATCCGACGGTACAGGTATTTTAGATACTGCTAACTTTGCAGTTTACAACGAAGGATTACAATTCGAGAATTCATGGGACGCTTCAACATACTACCAAGATGGTGATGTTGTCACATACGGTGGTTATTCATATACTGCCTTACAAAATCATTCAGGTCAAACACCATCAGGACTTGCCCCTTATTGGGATGTCCTAACAACTGGTTTTAATGCAACAGGCGATTACAATGCCGCTACAGCATACAAAACTGGTGACACAATGCAATTTGGTGGTTGGTCATATGTTTGTGTTTCAGATACAACAGCAGCTCAAACTCCTTCATCTCATTCATCTAAATGGGAAGTAATTAACGAAGGATTTAGATGGAACGGAAACTATGCAGGTTCAACAACTTACCAAAAAGGTGATGTAGTTGAGTTTTCAACATCTTCATATGTAGCAATTGCTTATGATGTTTTAAATATTGACCCGACTGCTGACGCAACTAAATGGAATTTAATGTCACAAGGTGACAGTAATAATGTTCTTACCCAAAGAGGTGACATTATGGTCAAAGGTGCTTCTCAAAACCAGAGATTGCACATTGGTCCAAAAGGTTCAGTTTTAACAACAGACGGTGTTGATGTTAAATGGGGAACAAGTGAAGACGCAACAGTTAAATATGTTGCAAATAACGGTAACGATACTAACGAGGGTACAAAAGCATTTCCTTTCAAAACAATTGCTAAGGCATTATCAGTTGTAAATAACGGTGATGTTGTTGACATTGATACTCAAGCAGGTGGTACAGGCGGAACACCAGGTGTTTATAATGCAGTTATAGGTACTTCAGGTGGTGCAGGAACAAATGTTGAAATAAGAGTGACGATTGATGGTTCATCAACTCCTCTATTAGAAATTACAGACGGCGGGTTTAATCATTCAGTCGGCGACACAATTACAATTACAAGTGCTCAAATAGGTGGTAATACCGATATTACTTTTAATGTTAAATCAGTAAATGTTGGTGATATTATTTTTGTTAAGAATGGTGTTTACAGAGAACAATTACCATTAAGAGTTCCACCAAACATTACAGTAAAAGGCGAAAGTTTAAGAGGTACACAAATAAGACCTGCTTCAGGCAACGGTACTCAAATTGCTACAATTAATAACATTGCTGGTGGTACAGGCGGTACTCCAGGTTCATATCACTTTAAACACACAACTTCAAGTGCTTCAGGAACAGGTGCTTGTTTTTCAGTAATAAAAGATGGTTCATCTACACCAACAGTTGTTGTATATCATGGCGGTCATTCTTATACTGTCGGCGAAACAATAACAGTTGCAGCTTCTGAATTAGGTGGCGGTGTTGATTTAACTGCTGATGTTGCTTCAGTTGAATTGAACAATGCTTCAAAATTCTGGTTAATGAACAACAATACAAATTTAGAAACAATGTCAATGCAAGGTTTGACAGGTACTCCAGCAAACTCTGGTGGTACAGGTAAAGCGGCAGTAGTATCTTTAGACCCTACTGGTAATATTTCAACTGCTTCACCTTATTGTCAAAACTGTACATCAATAAACACAGGTGCTACAGGTATTGAGATTGATGGTGCATTACATAGATACGCAAATTCAGGTTCAAACATATCAATTTTAGGAAACGATTTTACTCAAATCAATACAGATGGTCGAGGTGTTCATGCATTGAATAACGGCCGTGGTGAGATGGTTTCTATCTTCACATATTATTGTGATAAATCATTCTATGCTACAGGCGGTGGTTTCATAAGAGGACTAAACTGTTCATCTGCTTATGGTGAAGAGGGTGCTGTTGCAGAGGGAGAATATTACGAAGAAGTACCAGTAGAATTCCAAACAAGAGGTAGAATGTTAGAATTTAATTCTACAACTTTCGTTGGTGGTACAAATGATGAGAACAACCTTGTAATAGGTCAAACATTAGTTGGTAATACATCTGGTGCAACTGCCACAATTTATTACTTACAGACATCTGCTAAGTATGTTTATATTGAAAGTATTACAGGCGCATTTACAAAAGGTGAAACTATCACGGCAACAAAAGCAGATAGTTCAACTTATACATTTAACTTAACAACTAACTTTGGTGTACCAAATCCTTCAACACAAGGTGATAGTGGTATACAAGGTTTCTTAATACCAATCAAATCAACTGACGGTACATTAGGTTCAACAGGAGTAATTAAACTTGCTTCTAACTTCTTTACTGGATTTACAGGTGGTGATGGCGATACTCAATATTACAGAATTACGCAAGTATCGGAAGAAGATACATCTGCTCAAACAGCGATTATTAAAATTAATCCTGGAATTACATCTGTTCTTGCAAAAGATGATGGTACAACAGTTAAAAATACAAACAGATTTTCAAATGTACGATTAACAGGACATGACTTCCTAGATATCGGTACAGGTTCATTTACAGATACAAATTATCCTAATTCAGTTGGTGTCACACAACCTGCTGACCAAGATGATGAAGTATATGAAAGAACAGGCGGTAGAGTTTACTTTACATCTACTGACCAAAAAGGTGACTTTAGAGTTGGTAATCTTTTCAAAATTCAACAGGCAACAGGTATTGCGACATTGAACGCAGACGCCTTTGACCTTTCTGGTTTGACAGAATTACAACTAGGTTCTATTGGTGCTTCACTTGGTGCAACAATTAATGAATTCTCAACAGACGAAACTATGGCTGGAGATAGTACAACTTCCGTGCCAGTTGAGAGAGCAATAGTAGGTTATACACAAAGACAAAAAATGGGTGTTGGTCATTTAACAGTACCTATTGGTAGTACAGGACAAAGACCATCAAACGCAGGTACAAACTTATTCGCTGGTGGTATCAGATTTAATACAGATAAAAATACATGGGAAGGATACAATAATACTGCTCAATGGACAGGATTAAGTGGATTCTTACCTTGGTCAACAATAGTTGGTGACGGTTCTACCGTGACAACATTAAGTGTTGGTTCAAGAGCCTTTGTAAATACATCTTCAGCAAAAGCAATTATAAAATTACCTGCTTCACCACAAATTGGTGATACAGTTAGAATAGTTGACTTAGCCGATTTCTTTGCAACAAACAATTGTGATGTTCAAGGTAACTCCGAAAAAATTATGGGATTAAGTGCGACATTTGTTATCTCAACAGACAATGCCGGCGTAGCATTAGTTTACACAGGCACAACATATGGTTGGAAACTTGAAACGAATGTATAATAATTCTTATAAATATAAGCAACAAACGAGGAGTAATTAATGTCAGACTTACGAGACTTTACAGGAAAAGCCGAGATTTACGGTTTCTTAAAGACAGACGCTGATGGTGATGGTGTTAATGACACTCTACAAGTAATAACTACTGCTGGAGGTGCTAACAACATTACAACAGCACAACTAAATAGTTTTAACGAAGTAATATATGCTTCAACTGGATTTGTATTCTCAATAGACGCAAGTACAGGTCACTTAATAGCAACGATAGATAATTAGACATGGCACAAATAGACTTAGGTAAATTAAAATTAAAAAATCAAGGCACATGGGCTTCAGGCACAACCTATGAAGTAGATGACTTTGTAGTTTACACCGATTCCGGTGTGACTTCTACATTTATTTACATAAATGCTTCGGCAGCTGCAGGTGAAGTTCCTTCAAGTGGCGGTACAGTAAATAGTTCACATTGGCAAATAATGGCCAAAGGTACAGACGCTGTAGGTATGTCTTTTGGTACAACTGAAACAGCAGATTTTACTGCTTCTGGTGCAACAGGATATTTTATAGATACAACAGCTGGTGTTATTTCAATGACATTACCTGCTTCTCCTTCAAAAGGTGACCAAATACAGATTATTGACAAAATGAAAACTTTTCATACTAATCATTTAAAATTACTTGCAAACGGAAATTATATTCAAGGAGAACCTGATGACTGGTCTTTTGTAAAAAAAGGAACAAATGTTATGCTTACTTATGGTGACGCAAACATGGGTTGGCAGTTTTCAAGTTTTTCACATGATGACCAAGGTAGTATGAATAACGCTGTAAGTTCAGACATAGGTTCTAAAAGATATATTAGAGGAACAAGTGACGCTGAAGAAGTTTACCTAGACGGCGACTATATGGTTCACAAATTTTTATCTTCAGGTACTTTTACAGTACATGAAGTCGGAACGGATTCAGTACACGGTGCTGTTGTCAGATACATGATTGTAGGTGGCGGCGGTTCAGGTGGTACTCACCACTCTGGTGGTGGAGGCGCTGGTGCTTTTAGAGACACAGGCGCATACAATCATACCGTATCTGCTCAAGCATACACAATTACAGTTGGTGCTGGTGGTTCATTGAGAACAAGTGGCGGTCATGGTAACAACGGTAGTAGTTCAACATTTGACAGTATAACCTCAGCAGGTGGCGGAGGCGGTGGCTCTTATAATAATAGAGGAAGAGATGGTGGTTCCGGCGGTGGTGCTGGTCACTCTCATACTCATGGCGGTGCTACAGGTCAAGGTTCAGGAACAAGAGGCGGAGACCACAGCTCACACACAATGGGTGGTGGCGGAGGTTCTACACATAGAGGCGGTGACGCTTATGGCGGAGGACACCAAGGTGGCTCAGGCGGTTCTGGAAATAGTTCAGATATTACAGGAAAACAATCACACTTTTCAGGTGGCGGTGGTGCTGGAACACATCAACACGGTGGTGGCGGAGGCGGAGGTCTCGGCGGCGGCGGTGAAGGACAAGGTGGTTCTGCTAGAGATAATTCAGGCGGCGGCGGAGGTGGAACAGACGGTTCATCAGGTCAAGCTAATTATGGTGGCGCTGGCGGTTCAGGTATCGTTGTAATAAGATATAAGGTAAGATAATATGCATGTAGGAAAAATAGATAGTAATAATTTAGTTGTAGAAACTTTAATTATAAAACTTGAAAAAATAATTTCAAATAACGGAACAGTTACCGAAGCTTCTTGTCAAGCTTGGTGTGCTCCAAGATTTGGTGCAGATTTCACTTATATTCCTGAAAGTATTTCAAATAATTTACCAAATATTGGAATGACATTTGATAGAGCAAAGATGGCATTTCACGAAGGATTACCTTTAGATATTGAAGGTAATGAATGTACTTCATGGGTATGGAATACTGAACATTTTAAATTTCATGCTCCACATATTCACGGTAGTGCAGCTGGCAAAAAACAAATTTTATGGAGAGAAAGTAATTCAAGATGGTATTGTAGAGAAAAAGGTGAAACAGACGGAAACTATTTCACTTGGAACACAACATCATCAACATGGGAAGATACTGGCTCAGCAACATTATAGAAAGATAAATAGGATAACAAATGGCTACGATAGATTTAGGTAAATTAAAAATGACAAACAGAGGCACTTGGTCCTCTGGTACTGCTTATGTTGTTGATGATATCGTTCAATATACGGACGGTGGAACACTATCAACATATCTTGCTGTCGCAGGTTCGACAGGTCAAGCACCTTCTTCAGGTGGTACCGAAAATGCTTCTTTCTGGAAATTCATGGCAAAAGGTACAGACCAAATTGCCATATCTTACAATGCTGTATCAACAACAGACTTTACAGTTTCATCTTCAAATGCATATTTTGTAGATACATCAGCTGGTGCAATAACGGTAACTTTACCGGCTTCGCCTAGTGATGGTTCATTTTTCAAATTATCGGATTATAAAAGAACATTTCAAACTAACAATGTACTCTTAGCTGCTAACGGAAATAATATCGAAGGAGAACCAGACGATTTTATTTTATCAGGCAGAGGTACTGCTATAGAAATGGCATACAATGGTACAGGTGGTAGAGGTTGGAAGTTTATGTCTTACACAACCGAAGGCCAATCTTCAAGAGTAAATCATGCCAATCAAGGTATGGGTTCAAAAAGATGGATTCATGCTTCTTCGGATGCTGATGAAGTTTACATGGATGGTAATGATATGGTTCACAGATTTTTAACTTCAGGAACATTTACTGTAGCTTCAGTAGGTACTGATTCCTTATACGGCGATAAGATAGAATACTTAATCGTTGGTGGAGGAGGCGGCGGTGGTTCTCACCACGGTTCAGGAGGTGGTGCTGGTGGTTATCGTGCTAACTCGGCATACGATTTTACAGTCACAGCACAAGCATATTCAATTACAATTGGCGCTGGTGGTTCTCATCAAACTGGAAATGGTTATGGTAATAACGGTTCTGCTTCAACGGCATTTGGAATGACAAGTGACGGTGGCGGAGGCGGAGGCGGTAATCCTAACTCTGGTCGTTCAGGCGGTTCAGGTGGCGGTGGCGCTCACTCTGGTGGCCATGGTAACGCAACTGGAAATGGAACAGGTCACAGAGGCGGCTCAAACGGTCATCACACAGGTGGTGGCGGAGGCGGTGCTGGAGAACCTGGCGCAGACCATTATGGTAATCACATGGCAGGTCAAGGCGGTAGAGGACTAGAAAACGATATCGAAGGCCGAGGAAAATCTTTGGATAATCACTACGCAGGTGGCGGCGGCGCAGCCGGTCACAATCATACTTCTTGCCCAGCAGGAGGTGTAGGAGGCGGCGGCCAAGGTGGTTCAGGATACGGAATTGACGGCACAGGTGGTGGCGGCGGAGGAACAGACGGTTCTTCAGGTGGTCATAGACGAGGCGGTCAAGGTGGAGACGGTATTGTAGTAATCAGATATAGGGCGAAAGAATAATATGTCAAACACAGGTAAATATATAGCAAAAATAAATGCTGATAATATTGTTGAACAAGTTATTGTAGTCAATTCAAGAATTATTAGAAACGCAGATGGCACAATCAATCAATCTAAAGTAGATGAAGTAGGTACTGAATTTTTAGGTGCCGGAACATTTGTAGGTTGGGTAGCAGATGGAACATTAATGAATAAACCAAACGCAGGTGATGTTTACGATAACACTTTAAAAAAGTTTCATAGTCCAAGACCTAATGATAAAAATGGACAACCTTGTACAAGTTGGACTATAAATAGTGATACAATGGAGTGGCAATCTCCTCATAATTGTAGTAAAGAAGGTAGAATGAAAATTGATTGGGACGAGGCTGAACAAAAATGGTATTCACTCCCAGCAGGTGGTAAAGATATGACGGAATCAGTTTGGAATGCAAGCACTAATGCTTGGGAAACAGTTTAAGGAATAAAAAATGGCGATAATAGATATAGGTAAATTAAAAGTCACAAACCAAGGTGTTTGGAGTTCAGGCACAACTTATGAGGCAGATGACTTCGTACAATATAATTTTGGTGGAGTTGTATCAACTTATATCGCAGTAGCAAATAGTACAGGTGAAACACCAGAAGGTGGTGCTGGAGTAAATACAAGTTTCTGGCAATTAATGGCAAAAGGTACGGATGCAATTGCAATGTCATTTAATGTTGCACAGACAACTAACTTTACTGCTGTTGCAAAAAGTGGTTATATGGTAGACACAACAAGTGGTGTTATTACAATGACTATGCCGGCAAGTCCAGCAAGAGGTGACCTAGTAGAGGTTACTGATTACAGAGGAACATTCTCAATTAATCCTTTAACTATCAATAGAAATGGTAGTAAAATTATGGGTCATGCAGATGATTGGTGCATAGCAGCTAAAGGCGCTACGGTATTATTTCAATTTGATGATGGTGCTTCAGGTGATGAAGGTTGGAGAATTACAAAATTTAATTCCGATTACGATAATGAATACGGAGGTCAACAAATGCGTGGACCTGGTGTTAAAAGTGTCGGTACAAAAAAATATTTAATTGCAACAAGTGACGCTGAACAAGTTTATATGGATGGTGAAGATGTTGTACATAAATTCGAAACAAGTGGTAACTTTAAAGTTCACTCATTAGGTACAGACGCAACTCTCGGCGATAAAGTAGAATATTTAATCGTTGGCGGTGGCGGAGGCGGTGGTACACACCACGCTGCTGGTGGTGGCGCAGGTGGTTATAGAGCTAATAGTACACAAGACCATGTAGTCACATCACAAAATTATACAGTCACAGTTGGTACAGGTGCATCCGAAAAAACAAGTAATGGATATGGTAACAACGGTGGTAATTCAGAATTCGATACTTTAGTTTCTGCTGGAGGCGGAGGCGGCGGTGGTACAAATGGTGCAGGTCGTTCAGGCGGTTCAGGCGGAGGTGCGGCTCACTCACATACTCACGGTAATGCAAATGGCCAAGGAACAGGTCACAGAGGCGGAGACCATACTCAACACACTCACGGCGGAGGCGGTGGTGCTCATAGAAGAGGTGCAGACCATTATGGTTCACACCAGGGTGGCCATGGCGGAAGAGGTGAAGTAAACGATATTACAGGTTCAGAAACATGGTACGCCGGTGGCGGAGGTGCTTCAGGACATAATCATACATCAGCAGGCGCTGGCGGTGACCCGTCTGGCGGAATAGGTTCTGGTGGATACGGTGCAAGAAATACCGGAGGCGGTGGCGGAGGTACAGACGGTACTTCAGGTCCACAGCAATTCGGTGGTCAAGGCGGTTCAGGTATTGTTGTAATCAGATATAAAGGCAGAGAGAATTAAAATGATAGAAGTAGCTAAATTAGATAGTAATAATAAAATTGTTAATACTTTTGCAATTCACAAAGCATATAGTAAAGACGCTACAGGTACAATTAGCCAATCAAAGATTAAAGAATATTGTGTTGCAACTTTTGGTGGTACAGCAGATGAATACTTAGGAAACTTACCTAATATTGGCGGTACGGCAAACAAAGACGATTTCTATGACGCAGATAAAAACTGTTTTCATGGAGGAAGACCTATCGATATGGCAGGTTCTCCATGTTCTTCATGGACATTAAATGCAGCTACAGGTCAATGGGAACCACCTCACAACTATGTAAGACAATTAGATGATGGTGCTGATTTTAATTATGAAACTGTTGCAGGTGTACAATACGGAATTTTTACTTGGAGAGAAGAAACAAACTCTTGGTATGCAAAAAAACATTCTGAATATAAAGATGGCAATACATCAGCCGCATTTTACAAGTTCGACAATACAGATAAGACTTGGAAATCACATACTGATTTCTAAAACCAACTCCTAGGAGTTGACTAAATAATGGTATAATGATGAAAAACTTTAATGATGGTTTTATTGATGTAATAGATAATTTTCTTCCAAAATATACATTTCAAAGAATACAAGAATTAGTTTTATCTACTGATTTTTTTTGGCATTGGACAGAAAACGATTACAACGAAGCAGACCCCACTCTAAAAAATATAAAAGAACAAGACATTGGTACATACATGATGTCACATGTTTTATATATTCCTCACAAAGAAACAAGTCCATTATATAAATCATTCCTTCCTATCACGGATAGTGTGAGGGAACATGGGTATTCTACTATTAGACCATTAAAATTTAAACTAAATATGTACACCAATCAAGGTAAACATAATCATCTAGCTAAACACAAAGATTTTTATGAAGTAGATAAATCGGAGAAGTTTATTACAGGTGTTTTAGGTTTAACAAATGATAATGGCGCTACTGTAATTGGTGATAAAGAATTTAAAACAAAAGAAAATACTATGGTTCTTTTTGATGGTAATTTGTTGCATGGTGGATATACACAAACAGATACCAAAAGAAGAGTTATATTAAATGTAAACTATGAGGTTAGAAAATGGGTAAATTAAACGATATCAAAATCATTGGTGGTGGTTCTGCTGGTTGGATGACAGCAACAACACTAATAAGAAAATTGCCGAAAGGCCATAAAATAACATTAATCGAAAGTCCTAATATCGCAACCGTAGGTGTTGGAGAAAGTACAATTGGCGGAATATCTAATTGGTTAGCTTCAGTTAAGCTTCATTCAAAATTAAACGAGTTTGTAAAACTTACAGACGGTACTATTAAATTGAGTATTCGTTTCGAAGACTTTTACAAAAAAGGTGACGGCGGGTTTCATTACCCATTTGGCCTGCCGGTTACCCTAGGTAATAGTTTTGGTACAAATGATTGGTATGTTAAAAAGATGAAATATCCAGAAACACATCCTTCAGATTTTGCAACACAGATGTATGGTCAAATGGCCATGGTCAATGCAAACACATTAACAAACAAAGAAACAAATATACCTTTTAATTGGGCAGGCGACAAAGCATTACACTTTGACGCAACTAAATTTGGATTATATTTAAAAGATACTGTATGTATTCCTGAAGGAGTACAACATGTCAAAGCAAATGTTCAAGATGTAATTACAAAAGACGGTGCAGTTGATAAAGTTATATTAGATAATGGCGAAGAAGTCACGGCAGATTTGTTTATTGATTGTACAGGTTTCAAATCGTTATTATTAGGCAAAGCATTAAATGAAGAATTCGTAGATTATTCTCCTATCTTACCAAACAATTCAGCATGGGCGACAAGATTACCTTATAAAAATAGAAAAAAAGAAATGAATTTATATACAGATTGTTTAGCTATGAATAATGGTTGGGTATGGAAAATACCTTTATGGACTAGGTGGGGAAGTGGTTATGTATATTCAAACAAATATATTTCAGACGAAGACGCATTACAAGAGTTTAAAGACTTTATTAAAAAGAAAGATTATACTAGTGCTAATGTAGATGAATTAGAATTTAAAAATATTAAGATGAGAGTTGGCCGTCATAAAAGATTGTGGGTCAAAAATGTATGTGCTATTGGATTAGCAGGTGGGTTTATAGAACCATTAGAAAGTAATGGTTTATATTCAGTACATGAATTTTTAAATGAATTGGTAAAAGCAATCGGTGGCGATAGAGCAGGTCACTATACAGCATATGATAGAAACGAATTTAATAATAGTGTGACCTCAAAGTTTGACGGTTTTGCAGCCTTTGTTGCTATGCATTATTCATTATCACATAGAGATGATACAGAATATTGGAGAGATGTTAATGAAAGAGATTATGTTGAATTATGGGAAAAAATGGGTCATTCAAAACATAATCCATTTGAGGATTCTTTTAGAAGAAAAAATCTTGAAGGTTCTTGGGGTCTGTATGAAGGATTAAATTGTATTGCTCCAGGAATGAGATGGAATATTTTAAGTGAAGGCCTTGTAAGTTTAACGGATGCCGTAGAAAATCCAGTACAAAATTATAATACTTTTTGGGAAGAGAGTATTAGAAAATTAAATGCAAGAAGTAAGAGTTGGTCAGAGATAGCTAAGAGACTACCAAGCACTTACGAATTTATTAGAGATGAGTTTTTTGATGGTAAAGATGAAATCACACCCGAATAATAAAAATAAAAACTTTATTGCTGGTTGGTATATAGATAAATCTGTTTGTGATGATTTAATAGATTTTTTTGAAGATACTACAACTGAAAAGTGGAAAGGCGGTTTTGGAAAAGACGATATTCCAAATCCACTTATTAAAGATAGTACAGACACCGTTTTTTGGCCTAATACAAATGACAAGAGATGTATGAATTATTATAACGAGTTAGAAAAATGTGTACCTGAATATATAAAATTATATCCTGAAACTAACGAAACTGAAAAATGGTCAATTTGTAGATATGGTACACAAATACAAAAATATAATCCAGGTGGTGCTTATTTCAGAGAACATTTTGAAAGAGCGTTAGGACCAGTTTCAGATAGATTTTTAGTTTACATGACATTTTTAAATGATGTGACAGATGGTGGCGGTACATATTTTAAGTATCAAGATTTAGAAATTAAAGCCGAAAAGGGTTTGACAATAATATGGCCTACTGATTTTACTCATACTCATAAGGGTGTAGTATCAAATACTCAAACAAAATACATTGCAACTGGATGGTATGCATTTGAGGATATGGGAGAATTTAAGAATTATGCATAATATAAAAGAATTAACTATGGAACAGCATAAGAATGCTGAACGACAAGAGTTTGTAAAAACTTTAATGTCAGGTAATATTAATAAACAATTGTACGCAACATATCTTTTTAATCAGTTAAAGTGTTATTCTGTATTAGAAAAATATGCTTTAGCAAACTCTTTGTTTTTAGATTTGCCTGGAATAGAAAGAGCCCCACACTTGCATTATGACTATGAGGCATTATGGACAAACGAATATGAAAAACCACCTGTACAAGAAAGTACAGAAAAGTATGTAAAACACATAGAGACTATCAAAGATGACGCTGAAAAATTATATGCTCATATCTATGTAAGACATATGGGCGATTTATCTGGTGGTCAAATGATTAGAAAGAAAACACCAGGACCTAATAGATACTATAAATTTGCAGGTCTACAACAACAAGAATACAAAACAATAATCAAAGAAAAAGTTGAAGCATACATGAATGTTTATCAAATAAATGTTTTAGCTGAAGCAAGGTTTTGTTTTGAAAGTGCAACACAATTATTTAAAGAGATGAGGAGTTTGGATGCTTTGGGACATTTTAATTAAGAATACTAATACTATGATAGACATGCTCAACGCTTCATGTGAAGAGTATAAAGAACCAGGTATGGAAAGATTTAACAACGAAGAGTTTGGCTGGGTCAATAGAACATGGAAGAATAAAGATATACGAAGAGCACATGTTGATGTAGTTGATGTAAGAGATACTAAAAAATTATGGATGTGTCATGTATGTTTATTTCCAAATACTACAAATGGCGGACCTATATATGGTTTTGATGTAATATGTGGCGCTAGAAAAATCACAGGCGCCTTTCACGATTTCAGTCCATTACTTAAAAAAGAACACCCTTTGACAACATGGTTTGTAGATGATGTAAAACATTATAAACCTAGCAAAGATAGAGAATTGCCTGATTGGGCAAAAGCAATTTTTAGTCCTGGTATGATAGCAGCTGGTAATATACAAGAAGATGAAGAAGCTCAACAAGTATGTGATATATCTTTAGGAACATTAAATCACTATATAAGACATATAGGTGAATACAATGGTGATAGTGATGAAAAAGATGTTATTGAGGCACAAAACTATTACTGTACTCATCAACAAATGAATCCACATACACCAAAAGTTATGGAAAGACTTGGTTTACCAGAGGAAGACATTAAGTTGTTTTGTTCCGATAATCTATTCCCCAAGATAAAATAACTATTATAAATATACCGTAGAGGAACAAAAAGGTATAAGATATGGCAAAACCATCAACAAGACAACAACTAAAGGAATACGCTTTAAGAGCATTAGGACATCCTGTAATAGAGATTAACGCAGATGATGACCAACTTGAAGATAGAATAGACGAAAGTTTACAGTATTTCGCACAATATCATTATGACGCTATTAGACGGACTTATTTAAAGTACCAGTTAACAGAGGCTGAAAAGGCTAGATTAACAGGTAACTCTAGTGAGACTGTGACTGTGGATTCTACAACCACAGAATGGTTAGAACAAAACAATTACTTGAATGTTCCCGAAGGTGTTTTGTCTGTAATTAATATCTTTCCTTTTTCAAACAAAGGTAATCTAAACTTATTTGATGTAAGATACCAATTAAGATTAAATGACCTATACGACTTCTCATCTACAAGTGTAATCAATTATGATGTTGTTATGAGACAACTAGACTTTTTGGACCACATACTAGTAGGAGAAAAACCTTTAAGATTTAATCAAAACGATAACAGACTGTATATTGACATGGATTGGAAAAATGATTTAGCAGTCGGCGAATATCTAGTTATTGAGTGTTATAGAGAATTAGACCCTACAAAACATTCAGATGTTTATAATGACTTATATCTAAAAAGATATGTCACAGCAAAATTCAAAGCACAATGGGGTGCCAACTTATCTAAATTTAATGGTGTTGCCATGTTAGGTGGTGTTTCATTAAATGGTGCAGAAATTTATTCACAAGCATTAGCTGAGATTGAAAAACTAGAAACAGATATTAGAAGTACATACGAATTAAATCCAGCAATGATGATAGGATAATGACATGCCAGTTAATCACTACTTTCAGGCAGGTAAGGGCATTGGTAACCACGCAGAGAAAAGGTTACACGAAGATTTAATCGTTGAAGGCCTAAAGATTTATGGTCAAGATGTTCACTACCTACCTCGTACATTAGTTAATCAAGACCTTATTTTAGGAGAGGACACCTCTTCTCGTTTTGATGATAGCTATGCTATCGAAATGTACTTTGAAACAAATGAAGGTTTTGCTGGCGACCAAGAATTAATCAACAAGTTTGGTTTAGAAATAAGAGACGATACAACCTTAATGGTTGCTAAGAGAAGTTGGGATTATTTAGTTGGTAATAAATCAAATCTAATAGCTGCAGGTAGACCAAATGAGGGTGATGTAATTTATGTACCCTTAATGAATTCGTTTTTTGAAATACTATTTGTAGAAGACCAAGAGCCTTTCTTTCAATTAGGCAACTTACCAGTTTACAAACTTCGTGTCACTCGTTGGGAATATTCAAACGAACAAATCAATACAGGCGTTGAGGGTATTGATAAGGCTGAAGATGAGTATTCATTAAATTACTTTAAACATAAGATGTCATTAGAAGATGGCCAGGCTGCATTAGATGGCGAAGGCTCAATTATGTTAGAACAAGGTTATAACACAGGTAAAAATGCTTTCTTAATGTTAGAAACTTATGTTGGAGAAAGTCCAGAATTTACACAAACACAATCAGCATATGCAGACAATCTAAATTTAAATACAGAAGCGGGTTATACAACTGAAAGTCTTGCAGACGATATCATAGACTTTAGCGAAAGAAACCCATTTGGGGAGATTGATGAATAATGGATAGAGATAGAACAAAACAATTATTAGAACATACTAATAAAATAAATAAACAAAAAAAAGAACTAGAGATGTCTAAAAATTTAAGAAAAGAAGTTGAAATTGGTGCAACAGGCACACAAAGATATAGAATTAAAAACGGACCTAATAAAGGTAAGATACTATAATGTTTGGTAACCATTATTACAATCAAAGTTTTAGAAAGTTGACCGTAGCGTTTGGTCAAATTTTTAATAATATACTTGTACAAACAAAAAACAAAACTGGTGGTGTGACAGGTCGAATGAGAGTACCTTTAGCATATGCACCAAAAGAAAAGTTTATACAAAGATTAGACCAACAATCTGATTTGAATAACAGAGAGTTTGCTGTTGTATTGCCTAGAATGGGATTTGAGATTACAGGTTTGGCATATGATGGTTCAAGAAAACTAACTAGAGTACAGAAAAGAGTTAAGGTTAAAAATGATGAGACTATGAATTTTAATTATCAACCTGTACCTTATGATATTAGTTTTAATTTATATACATTTACAGCAACTGCCGAAAATGGTTTGCAAATTATTGAACAGATATTACCCTACTTTCAACCAGATTATACGGTAACAATTAATGCCGTTCCTGAAATGGATATTAAAACAGATGTACCTATTATTCTAAATGGTGTACAATATGAAGATACTTATGATGGTAGTTTTACAAATAGAAGAGCAGTAATTTATACATTAGGATTTACAGCAAAAACATATCTATATGGTCCTATGAACAACAGTAAGATTATTAGAAAGGTAACAGCTGACGCTTCTGCTGATTTACCAAATGCATTAACACAAGAGAAAATAGTTATTCAACCTAATCCAACAAGTGCAGACGCAGATGACGATTTCGGATTTACAACAACAATAACTTTTTATGAGAACGGTGAACAATAATGAGCAAATTAGAAGATAGCGTAAACGATTTATTAGGTATTGAAAAGAAAAGTGAGGTTGCAATTTCAGACTTTGAACAACCAGCACCAGTACCTAGAACAATAGATGAAAAGAAAGACGATATTGATAATGACTATACAAATAGTAGAGACAACTATTATCATTTAATCGACAAAGGTAATGAAGCCATTGAGGGTATATTAGAAATTGCTAAAGAGGGTCAACATCCTAGAGCATATGAAGTTGCAGGACAATTAATAGGTCAGGTTGCAACAACAGTAGATAAACTACAAGACTTACAAAAGAAACTAAAAGATTTAAAAGAATTACCAAAATCAGCTAATACACAAATAAAAAATGCTTTATTTGTTGGTTCTACAAATGAATTACAGAAAATGTTAAATAGGAAAGATGATGATGAAATTATTGAAGGCACAACTAAAAGTACCGAAGAAGAAAAAATTTAATCTAGCAGATTTAACCTACATTAAATCTATGACACCTTTGCCAGAATTATTACAAGGCGAAGAGTTAATAAATCCTATCGAAGTATTAAGACATTCAATTTCAAAGACACCAAGATATGGTGCTGGCGGTCAACCATATTTCGAGAAAGAGTTTAGTGTATGGCGAGGTAGTCAAAGAGTACAAGCGGCTATTAAACTAGGTTATACACATATTGAGGGTGTAGTAATTAATGATTGATTTAGAAAATAATAGATATCAAATATTTGATGATGTAGTATCAAAAGATACACAAGATTATATAGAAGAAAATTTATTAGACAGTAATAAATTTCCATGGTTTTATAATGAATACTCGGTTAATGAAGTTGAAGATGATTTTGGATTACCATTCTATGATTATATGCAATTTGCACATTCATTTGTAATACAAGAAGAACTCAATTCAGGATTTAAAGTTCCTATTTTAGATAGATTGTTAAATGAACTTAATATAAAAAATACAATTATCCGGGCAAAGGCAAACTTTAAACCAATTTGTCCTTATGGTGATTTAGAAAAACACAATAAAGCTCATAGAGACCAACACGAAGACCATATTGTAGGTCTTTATTATGTAAATGAGAGTGATGGAGATACATGGTTGTTTAATGATGATAAAACAGTTATGACAAGAGTAAAACATAAAAAAGGTAGAATAGTATTTTTTGACGGACAAATATTACATGCAGCTTCACACCCATATTACGCAAAGAAAAGAATATCAATTAACATAGATTTTAAAAAATGAGTGACGCATATCTAGGAAATCCGAATTTAAAAAAGGTTAACACACCTATTGAATTCACTAAAGAACAGATAAAAGAGTACCAGAAATGTGCTAAAGACCCTATCTATTTTATGACCAATTACATCCGTATTGTGTCACTAGACGAGGGTTTAGTGCCGTTCAAGATGTACGACTTTCAAAAACATATCGTAAGGACAATCCATGACAACCGTTTCACAATTTGTAAATTACCTAGGCAGTCTGGTAAATCTACCACTACTGTATCATATCTATTGCATTATGCCTTATTTAATCCTAACTCTAATATTGCTATTCTAGCAAACAAATCATCTACTGCTAGAGATATTTTAAGTAGAGTACAGTTAGCATATGAAAATCTACCGAAGTGGATGCAACAAGGAGTTATTAACTGGAACAAAGGTAACATTGAATTAGAAAACAAGTCAGTCATTGTGGCGGCTGCAACATCTTCAAGTGCAATTCGAGGTGGCTCTTACAACATTATCTTCCTTGATGAGTTTGCTTTCGTACCTGCTAA